>Ga0126378_10001933_pt1 | contig 15350 bp, 18 predicted proteins | sample PanSoiMetPlot_23_FD_92587 | JGI IMG/M metagenome (GOLD analysis project Ga0126378, IMG submission 92587) | Tropical forest soil microbial communities from Panama - MetaG Plot_23 | ecosystem: Environmental > Terrestrial > Soil > Tropical forest > Bulk soil | place: Panama | collected 2016-02-17 | reverse complement strand
CGGCGTAGCGTCTTCATGTGCGGCAAACGCAACGTAAATCCTTCCTCCAAACTCGGCCAGGCCACTTCGGTTGTGGTGCAGTTGCGAACGGAACGAGATCATGCCGTTCACGGCTCCATCGCCGGTGCCGGGCACGGAAGCCGCAATCGTTACCGGCGCATTATACTTTTCGCTTCCGGTGAAAACGTCGAGGGCATGCAGCCGGTGGTGAAAATTCCCCGAAGCCCCGCTGCAGCTGCCAGAATTTTTTGCGTTGCTCTCGAACGCGCTGACAAGATAGATCGTATTCGTCGTGGAGTCGATTACGGGTGTACCTGTGACTCCGACTTCGGGATAGATGTCGCCGAAGCATTGGCCGACGTCGTTCCACGTGACCGGCTTCTCGCCGGAGGTCCCACCGTGAAGCGTATCGATCAAGTTCACATGCCAATACATCACACACGGATTCGCGTCGGCATCGAACGCATAGACGCTGTCGTGCTGCGTCGCCACGATGATGATGTTGCGAATCCCGCCACCGATGCTCTGCCCCCTCATCCAAAGGGGCTGGGCATACACCGCACCATCGACCGCACAAGAGAAAAGTTTTCCGAAGGTAGCGGGCGTGACCGTTGTACCTGACAGCGCAAGCTCTCGCAAATTGGCGCCATCACGTGCGTTGTCATTGTGATACGTGAAAACGCCCTTGAAATCGGTGACATAAATCGTCGCCGATCCCGACGAGCCATTTGCAGTGGCTGTGATCGTGTGGGTTCCGGGTTTGGCTGGCGTCGTGTAGAGGCCTGTATTGCTAATCGTCCCGACCGTGGAGTTTCCGCCGACGAGCTTGTCGACACTCCAGGTTGCTCCATTCACCGATGCCGTGAACTGCTGGGTCTGGGTAACAGTCACGACGCCAGCACGGGCGGGAGAAACTGTAACTTGTCCCGTTGCCGAGGAAGAAACCAACAAAAGGACGCAGCTTACAAGAAGGGAACAGACGGTTGGAGCCCTCCGCATACAGCCTCCCCAAGACGGTACCCAGAACCCCTACATCGACAGCATTGCAGTATCGGTTACTTTGGCTGTGGCTGGATCAACTCCGTGTCAATCGTGATGCTGATGTCATCGCCGACCACGCCAGGAGCGCCGTTTACGCCAAAGTCTTTGCGATTGATCTTGGTTGAGGCCGACGCGCCAATGCGCTGGTTGCCCCAGGGATCTTTAATCGGAGCCGATGGGCCATCCACATCGAGCGTGACTTCTTTCGTTACTCCGTGAATCGTCAGATCCCCCACAATCGCCAGCTTCCCGGGGCCAGCCGCCTTGACCTGTTTCGATTTGAAGGTGATGGTCGGATACTTCTGCACATCGAGAAAGTTGGGGCTGCGCAGGTCGTTATCCCGCATTTCCACTCGGGTGTCGACCGAATTCGCATCAATCGAAACGTCCACTGTGTTTTTGGCCGGATCTGCGGCGTCGTACGTAGCCGATCCGCCCACTTTCATAAACGCACCGCGAACGGTTGATACGCCCAGATGCCGCACCGAGAACTGTGCCGCTGAGTGGTTGGGATCGATTTGCCAGGCACCTGTCTGCGCTACGGCCGCAGCGGCCATTGCCAGAAGAACGGAGAGAAGAGACACGACTCGGGACATCCGCTGAACCCCTTTTTCAAAAGAATGGAGACATCCTAAATGGACTTGACCGGAATCGCCAAGAGGTCATCGACGAGCCCGACCTCTTTCAGGTGAAAGGGTTCACCATAAGTAACGCCGCCCAGCGTGCCGTAGAAGCGGGCCATGGACTCGACACGCGCACGAATTTCTTGCTGCGCCGGGAAGATATCCTTCCCGGCCTCCTGATCCCCGAATTGCGATTTATAAGCAAGGATGGAGGCGAATTTCCCTTCAAACTGCTCGCTGATGTCAACGACGAACGTCGGACGGATGTCGTAATAAAGCGTGGCGTAGATGATTTTGAATGGTCGATGCGGAGCTAAATTAGAAATTTCGTGAGTGCTAGTACTAACCCCTAGGCCCTGACCCCTAGTCCCTAGCTTCGCCAGTCCAGACAGGAAACAGGCCTCATATCCCAGAATCGAAGCCGTGTAATGATCCGGGTGCCGGCCTTTCCAGTACGGAAGAATTACTACCCGGGGCCGGGTCTCACGAATGACGGATGCAACCTTGAGACGATTCTCCCAGGTGTTCTCAACGCGTCCGTCGGGAATATCGAGTGCCCGCCGCCAGACCACACCCAGAATCTTCGCAGCATCATTCGCCTCACGCTCCCGGTCTTCGGCCGAGCCGCGCGTGCCCATCTCGCCGCGCGTGAGATCGAGTATTCCCGCGCGCTGCCTCTTTTGTGCAGCTTTGAGCAGAGTGCCGCCGCAGGTCTGCTCTACGTCGTCGCGGTGCGCGGCGATGGCCAGAATGTCGACGGAATCTTGCGGCAGGGAACTCATCTAATCCAGATTCCCCTGCTCGAGCACGACATTCTCCCGCACGATGAGCCGGTGCGCGGCCATCTCTTTCAAAGGGGGCAGAACCCGGTTCACATGCTCGTCGGTGTCGACAAAGATGATGATCACCGGTAGCTTGCTCCCGGCTTCGACCAGATGTGCACTCTCGACACGCTGCCGGCCCAGAAAACCGGCCACGCAATGGATGGCCGTTGCCGCGTAGACATTTTCCTTCCGCAGGAAATTAAGAATCTCCATGTGCAGCGGCCGATGACGCCACTGATCGGCTTCGTTCAAATAAATTGTGACTTGCACTGCCATTGCATCTGGCATTTTACTCGCGCGTCTCCCATTCCCGTCGCAAAATACCGTACATCTCCGAATCGACGAACTCTCCCCATTTCAGCAAGTGCCCGCGCTGGCAGCCTTCGTACTGCATCCCGAGTTTTTTGAGAATCCTGCCGGATGCGGCATTGCGCTTGAAGTGTGTAGCAAAGATCCGATGCAATCCCAGCTCTTCGAATCCATAGCGCAGCATCTCGCGTGCCGCCTCGGTCGCGTAGCCCTGTCCCCAGTAAGCCACCCCGAGCCAGTAGCCGAGTTCGGCATGCTGGTGTTGACGCTCAAGGCGCAAGCCAATTCCACCCATCTGCCTGCCATCGGTGCGCAGCGTAATTGCCAGCCAGAGCTTATCCGGTTCCTTGGCCAATTCGAAAAAATCCCGCGCATCCTGTTCGCTATACGGATGCGCGATCCGCAGCGTCGTGGCCGCAACCTCGCGTGTGCCGATCAGAGGTAGAAGCTCGGGAATGTCCGCATCGTGATACGGACGAATTCGCAGCCTCTCGGTTCCTAGTGTAGGAGGAGAAATCATCTTCAGAGAGCTCGCGCCAGCGCCATTCCCGCTAGAGCCCCGGCCAGGCACAACAGGTTATTGCCAACGATGTTTGCCACCATCAACCCCCATTGGCCCTGCTCGAAGAAAGCCATCGTCTCGAAGGCATAGCTGGAGAATGTGGTGAACGATCCGCAGAAACCGACGACCACAAGCAAGCGCCAGCGTGGATCCACCAGGACACGCTCCGTGGTCCAGATCACAAACAGCCCAACGATAAAGCTGCCAACAATGTTGATAATCAGCGTGCCGAATGGGAAGACTGGCCCAAACTCGCGGATGGCAAAGCGGCTCAGCAGGTATCTGAGATTCGCGCCCAGAATCGCAGCGATGGATATAGCGAGAAAGTCTTTCAAGCGAGGTCTCCTACAAAATCGGATTTCAATTCTGTAGGAGTCATCAGCCCGCGTTGCGGCAGGCGGTTATGGCGAACTCCATCGCCGTGCGAATGTCTATTTTACCCTACGGGCACTCGCGACCGGCGAGCGTCGTTAGATCGTAGGCTGATAAAGCTGGATCAGGTTTCCACAAGTATCGGACAGCACCGCAATCGTTACCGGTCCCATCCGCGTCGGCTTGGTCGCAAAGACCACGCCGGCAGACGCCAGTCTTGCATATTCTTTCTCGATGTCGCTGACTTCGAACGCGGCCAGGGGGATTTTTTGCTCAAACATTGCCTGCTGGAACGTCTTGGCGGCGGGATTTGCGTTGGGCTCGAGCGAGAGTTCGATGTCGTCCGGACGTTCGGGCGACACCACGGTGAGCCACTTGTATGCGCCAGCAGGGAATTCATTTTTCTTCCGAAATCCCAAAATGTCGGTATAGAACTTCAAAGCCTTATCTTGATCGTCGACCATCAGGCTGGTCAGCTTGATCCGCATCGTTCTCCTCCATGGGCTGGAATCTTAGCGAAGCGGGAAAGGGCGCGCTTCTTGAAAATTGCGAAAAGCGGCAGCAGGGAGCGCCCCCATCAGGCTAAGGCATCCCGGGAATAATTCTTGCGGGAAATTACCGGGGACCTGCACCATGGACCGCGCCCGGCGTTTGTACGCTGACGGAGGCGAACCAAACTTCCGGGTAAACAAATCGCTGAAGCTGCCGAGACTGGAGAAGCCGACCTCCATGCAGACCTCGGTCACCGAGTGCTCGCCCAGAGCCAGCAAGAGTTTCGCCCGATCGAGTTGGGATTGAATGCGGAATTGGTGCGGCGTCATTCCAAAGACTGCCTCGAACTGTCGAATGAAGTGATACGGAGAGATCGCCACCTCCCGCGCGATGGACTTGATCGAAAGATGCTCCTCCGGCGACCCCGCCAGAAGCTCGCGGGCGCGACAGAGATTGCGGAATGTGTATCCTGCGAGCAGCATTCGGGACTTCTTCGCTAAGTTTATTTCTTGCGCTCGATAAGAAAGCGCGCCAATTCTTTCAGAGTCTCTGCCCTTGGTCCGAAGCTCTCCAGCTCGGCAAACGCCTTGCTCACCAGTTCATCCGCCTTCTGTTGAGATTTCTCGATCCCAAACAGGGCAGGATAAGTCGCCTTCTCAGATACCGTGTCTTTGCCCGCAGTTTTGCCGAGTTGTTCCGAGGTTTGCGTGACGTCGAGAATGTCGTCCACGATCTGGAATGCCAGTCCAATCGCCATTCCAAACGCGCGCAGCTTTTCAGCTTCGCTCTGTTTCGCCCCGGCGTATAAGCCGCCGCTCACCAGGCTCGCCGTGATCAGCGCCGCAGTCTTCGACCGGTGAATATACTCCAGCATCTCCGGCGTGGGCCTGCTATGTTCCGCTTCGAGGTCGACCACTTGCCCGCCGATCATCCCATCCACGGTCCCGGTCCCACGCGCGATCTCTTCAATCATGCGAACCCGTGCCTCCGCGGAACATTTCAGTCGCGACAAAACTTCGTACGCTTGCGTCTGCAACGCATCCCCGGCCAGAATCGCGATCGCTTCCCCAAAAGCCTTGTGGCAAGTGGGACGTCCGCGCCGCAGATCGTCGTTGTCGAGAGCAGGCAAGTCGTCGTGAATCAGGGAGTACGTGTGCAACATTTCCAGCGCGGCACCGAGCTCCTCGATTCCCCTTGGCAGCGAGCCCGCGATCATCCGCCCCGATTCCATGCACAGAATCGGGCGCAGCCGCTTGCCTCCGGCGAATACACTGTGACGCATCGCCTTGTGGATTGAAACCGGATGTTGCGTCTCCAGTGGGATCAAGCGGTCGAGCGCAGCGTCCGCCAGTTGCTGGCCTTCCCGCAGGGTGTCGTTCAGCATGAAGTGGCAGTATAACAAGCGCGCAGTGCAAGCGCGGTGGCGCGCCGTGCTCGTCCCCAAAGAAAAAGGACGCCCGCCGGGCGCCCCTTCTGCAATGTTTGAGATTTTATGCCGCGGCGCTGCGCGACAGAGCGGTGCTTCGCAATACGGAGGTTAGAACGTTGCCCACGTCATCGGAGGGGCATACGTCACTTGCTCCCGCCTCAAGGGCGGCCATCCACATTTCCTCGTCAGGAATGCGATGCGTGCAAACAATTGGCAGTTCGGGAAAGTCGCGATGCAGACTCTCCACATCCGTCAGGCGCCAGTACTCAATATTGAGGACCACGGCTTCGGGTTGGGTCCGTTCGACTTTATCCCGCAATTCCTCACGGGAGCCAGTCACGTCTACGGAGAAATGAGGATGAAGGCCGCCGACCAGCGAACGGGCCACATGCGGATCCTTCTCCAGAACAACTACATTTTGCGCCATACATCCCCCGATCTTTACCGTCGTCAACCGCACTGGTTGAACGCTCGACTAAGCTGCGGGTGGCTGGAAACCACAACTCACAGACTACTATTGGATTTCCGAGTCGCCGTAGCTTACCGGCGAGTGGACACCTTTTCTGCCGGCGGCTCGAAAGGTTCGGCCTGGAGTTTCCCGTTCTTCTTCAGCAGGACTTCAACCTTGCCTTCCGCCTGCTCAAGTTCCTTCCGACAGGCCGAAGAAAGCTGCATGCCCTCTTCGAACAGTGTGAGTGATTTCTCCAGGGGCACTTCTCCCCGCTCCAGTTCCTGCACTATCTTCTCCAGTCGCTGGAGACACTCCTCAAATTTGGCCAACGGGAATTCGCTCCGTGTCTCTATTTTAATGCAACGATTCCGTGACTGTGTCCAGTGTTTTTTGTGGGATAGATCAAAAAAATTGAAGCTTCTGGGTTCCGGAATGAATCCGGACCATTTCGCCCGACGTTCGAGCCCACTTATGAAACCCGCGCCAGTCGCGCACTTCGACCCGCAAGATCGATTTGGTAAAACGCTTCACTAACTGCGCGAAGCAGAGAGGCAGAACCCTGCGCGGAACTCTTGAAGGGATAAGCAAAAGGTCTAAACCGATGCCGCCGGTTGCGTGCCCAGCGCTTCCAGCACATCGACCGCCGAAGTATACCGTCCCATCGGTGCGCTGATCTGCGCGCCCTGCACGGTCTGTTTCGCCGCAATCAACATCTCGCGTGCGATCGCAACACCCTCCGCTCGCGCCGCCTCAGGCGTTGGTGCGCGCGCCATCCGTTCCAGAATCGAATCCGGCACCGACACGCGCAACTCGTTCTTCATGAACTCCGCATTACGTACGCTCACCAGCGGCCAGATGCCGGCGATCACGGGAATCCGGCAATGCTCAATTCTTCGCAGAAAATTCTCTAGCAGCCGCAGATCGAATACCGGCTGCGTCACGGCGTATTCCGCTCCCGCCTCAACTTTGTATTCGAAGCGCCGGATCTCCTCGTCAAGGTCGGTGAGCCCTGGATTCGCTCCCACTCCAATGACGAACCCTGTTCCGGTCCCAATCGGATTCCCGCCCAGATCGAGGCCATGATTCAGGCTCCGAACAATGTTGACCAGCCCGATGGCATCGACATCAAACACGGCAGTCGCGTCGGGATAATTGCCCATCTTCGGCGGATCGCCCGTAATGCAGATCAAATTCCTGATTCCAACTGCGGCCGCTCCCAACAAATCGCTTTGAATGCACAGAACATTTCTGTCGCGGCACGTGTAGTGCAGGATCGCGTCAATTCCCACTTCGCGTTGAATCAACAGGGAAAGCGCCTGGTTGCTCATACGAGCCGACGCACGCGGACTATCGGGAATGTTCACGGCGTCCACGCCGACAGATTTCAGGAATCGCGCTCCCTCCACCTCCTTGCCGATGTCGATCCCCTTTGGGGGCACGATTTCAACCATGGTCACAAATTCGCCGCGCGCAATCTTCGCCCCCAGTGGGGACCTTCTCTCAAGCGGCACTACGGCCAGTTCCTTCGGCGCGGGTCCGCTGCTGACGTGAGCCGACGCTGTCTTTCCCCGGGCCTCACCAACGCGCAAGGCAGACTTCATGGTGCGGATGTGTTCCGGTGTAGTTCCGCAGCATCCGCCGACGACCCGAACTCCGGCAGCGATGAACTTGCGCGCATAGCTCGCCATATATTCGGGCGAGCACAAATAGATATTCCTGCCCTCCACCGATCGTGGAATGCCTGCATTGGGCTGCGCCGCCAGGGGAAGGGAACTCACCGCACGCACCCGCTCCATGGCCTCCAGCATCGCGACTGGACCCACACTGCAGTTGCAGCCGATCACGTCCGCGCCCCATTCGGCCAGCTTGGGTGCGAACGTCTCCGGGTCCGAGCCATCCAGACAGTTCCCGTCCTCATCAATCGTGACCTGCGCAACCACGGGCAACGAGGGCGCAACCTCGCGCGCGGCCAGAATGGCCTGATGAATTTCTTCCAGGTATCCGAACGTTTCCAGGATCAGCAGATCGACGCCACCCTCGGCCAACGCCTCAATCTGCTCGCGGAACGCTGCGCGAGCTTCGTGGAACGAAGTTTTGCCTAGTGGTTCAATCCTGGTGCCCAACGGGCCAACCGATCCCGCTACCCACACATCGAAGCTTTTGGCGGCCTCTCGAGCCAGACGAGCCCCGGCGTGGTTGATGTCCCGTACCTTGTCAGCCAGGCTGTGTCGGCCTAATCGGAAAGAATTCGCACCAAATGTGTTGGTTTCAATAATCTCGGCACCCGCTTGCAGGTATTCATGGTGAATGCCACGAATCAGATCGGGTTGCGAAAGATTCAGTTCATCGTAGGACCGGTTGATGAAGATGCCTTTGGCGTACAACAACGTACCCATCGCCCCATCGCACAACACGGGGGACTCTTTGATCCGCGCTAGGAGTTCAGCGGCCATGATAGCTGAGAATACAGGATCGACCGCCGTTCCTGCACCCAACGGCGCCCGGCAGAGCTGGACCGAGCGCCTGTTTCGGGTCTGTTATAATCCACCATTTCACAGTTAAATCTACTTTTTTCATGTTGTTAGGAGCATGCCGTTTGAGGAAGAGCCTGTTGATGGTGGTGGCATTGTGTATGGGCCTGAACGTGGTCTCCTGTGGTGGGGGATCTTCGAAGTCGACCAAGAGCGGTTTGCCCCATAGGGTACTCGCTTCTCAGGGCGTTACGGCTACCTTTTCATTTGGCGGACTAGTCATCATCAATGGCGAAAACGACACGCTTCCCCGAATTGCTCCTCTGCCCGGCGGAAACTCGCCCGGAATTATGGCGATATCCCCGTCGCGGAACATCGTGGCGACATTCGATTCGAGTACCAATGCGGCGTTTGCAGTCAATACTGCAACAGAGAGCGCGATCGGCAGCGGCGTGAGGCTGCCCGGTCCCTCCTCAAGTCTCGTGGTCCCTACCGCTAATCCAACGGGATTTGCCGCCGTGCCCGGCGCCACCGTGAACGGATTCTCCTTTGTGGGTGCAGTCGCGGCGCTGAATTTCGCCAGCGGTTCGTTCACCGCGATTGCCGTGAACAACGCCCAAACGGTGGTCTCGAACTCAACGGGAACGCAGTTGCTGGTCTTTAGCGCGGATTCCGATTTGGTTACGGTTTTGTTTCCGGGCGCAGCAATTCCTCCTGTGGACACTACCTGCCTGACGACTGGCCCGACTCCTCCGAATCCCGTCCAGCCAGGCTCGCCCTGCGCGATTGTTACCGCTCCCAGCTTCAGCCGGCCGGTCAACGCCATCATCAATGGGAACACCGCATACATCCTGAGTTGCGGCACACAATGCGGCGGCAGCGCATTCAATGGATCAAACTCGCTAACTTGCGGTTCCAATGCAGCGGTCGTTGCGCAGGCTTGCGTCAGCGTTTTTGATCTCGGCAGTCTCACGGTCACGCAAAGCATTCCTGTCGATGCTGCCACGATGGCCCTGTTGAGTGGTTCGACCCTCTATGTCGCCGGCACTCCGCCGACGAATAACGATTGCGCCGGCCAGAGCACTGCTGCCACCATCTGTGGCCGACTGGATGTGGTCGACTTAGGTTCCGCAACGGTTACCGCAACGGCTGTCATCACAGACGGCTATCACCAGCGCATGGATTTGACCGCTAATGGCCAGGTGTTCATCGGTTCGAAGGACTGCACCAACATCGGAAACATCAATATTTCTGGCAATGGCGAAGTACGCGGATGCCTGTCGATCTACAGGACCGCGGATGGTTCCGTCCTGATCCCTCCCGACAATGGCGATGTCACAGGCCTGCAGGGCTTCACTACGCGCCATGTGGAATACGTGGCGGAGGATGGTCGGCTTCGGGTCTATGACACCACCAAAGACATCCTGCTGATTAATGATTTTGTGCCCAATGGCAGTATCGACATCGTCGGCTACGTCAGCGATATCAAGGCAATCGACTTCTTCTAGCGCACGGAGGCAGCGTGCCCCCTGACTGGATCTTCGAGCATTGCGTCCAGTGCGATGTGACCCCGGAATTCGCCTGGGATTTCTGGACCGATGTCAGCCACTGGGCGTTGGATGCGGATGTAAAGTCGATCGAAATCGATGGTGCTTTTGCGGCCGGCACACGAGGCGTCACGCACAGCAAGTCATCCGGCCGACTGGAGTGGCGGATCGCAGAAGCTCAATTTGGAAAGGCGGCGATTGAGTTTCCTCTTCCTGGCGCCATTGGTCGCTTTGAGTGGACGTTTGAAAAAGCCGCCCCAGGTACCAGAATCACTCAGCGCTGCACACTGGAAGGCGACCGGGCGAGTGTCTATGCCAAAGACGTTGGCCCGACTTTAGAGGCCGGTATCCCGGAAGGAATGCGAAAGCTTGCCGATGCGATGGAGCAGGCGTCTCGCAAACCAGAGAAGTCAGACGGTGAATTTTCGTAAAGAAGCGGGTTACTGTGAACCCGCTGGCTGCAATACCAGCCGATGAGCTTTCCCCGCCTCGACCGCCTTATTGCTAAATGGCAGCGTCAACGTTGTGCCCTCGTACCATGCCTTCCACTGATCCATATAGTACGGGCTGAGAAAATTCCCACCCTGACCGGTTACCGTATTCAAGGTCGACTGATCAAGGTCGGCCATGTTGGCCGTGAACCTCTCAGACGGCCCATGATGCCGCGTCACTGCCTTGACCGTGTATCCGCTGCCGGATTGTTCCTGCGTTCCGGGACCGGACCAATATTTCAACACCGGAATACGGCCCAGAATCGGATGCTGAATCTCAACCGCGTTCACCGCGCCCCATCTCCAGGAGGCTAGGTCCTTCGGCGCATCTGCAGCATTCACCGCAGCCTCTACAGCATCTTTCAGCAGTTCGTCGTAAGTGGGATATTTCTCTGGCAGCCAACGCTTCGGGCGGTGCAGCAGGATGTTCTCCATCCACACCGAGCGCTGCAGCCACGAATACGTTTTCCAGTTCACCGCGCTGCTTTCGTTGCCCAGGTAGAGCTCAGAATCCGAGTCGCGCGGATGTTCCGCAAGCGCGGCTCCCAGTTTTGGTTCAAGCAGCAGCCTGCGCAACTCACGGAGCGAAGCCTCGGTAATCGTCGGCGCCGCCGAGGAAGCCAGCATCCGGCCATCCCACCCGCGCATTAAATCCGCTGCCTGCTTGGCCCTCTGCGAAGGCTTGGTGGCATGATCAACCGCGTACACCAGACGCTCCGCGGCAAACAGGTCGAACTCCGAATGAACATCCGTTTCCAGCCCCAGCATGTCCGGCGGAGAAAACTTACGCCCTGACTCCAAAATGTGATAAATGCGCGCCGTGCGCCACGGCGCTTCCCACTCCATGCTCACTGAGTACGCATACCCGTCCGGCGTGATTCTCCCATTTGCAGTTGCGATGATGCCCGACGGAGGATTGTAGACATTCGGTAGCTTGTCGTAAGGAACGTAGGAAATCCATTCATGCGCATCATCAGCGCCATTGACCGGCAGGCTACCATCGCCCGCCGCGCGGATCGGAACTTTGCCCGTCGCGTGGTACCCAATATCCCCGTCCACGTCGGCGTAGACGACGTTCTGCCCTGGTTCGTCCAACTGCGCGAAGGCCTTTGTGAACTCGTCCCAATTCTGCGCCGAATCGATATCGAAGAAGGGAACGCGCATCCCGTCGTAGAGCGTCCACCTGAGTGCCAGTTGACGCGTTTCGCCCGGCACCAACTCGGTGATGATGGGCCCATGCCGCGTGATCTTCACGTCGATGTTCACATCCGGTTTGCCCTTGACGTGAATCACCTCAGTTCGATGTTCGGGCTGTACCCAGCCCTTCGGCGTTTGGTACGCCCCCTGCTCGTTGAAGTTTTCGATATAGACATCGGTGACGGTGGGCCCGACATTCGTGAATCCCCACGCCACGCGCTGGTTGTGGCCCACAATCACGAACGGCACTCCCGGCAGTGTCACACCCGCAACCTCAAATGCACCGCAATGCAGATGCGCCTCATACCACAGGTTCGGCATCTGATGCCCCAAATGCATGTCATTCGAGAGCAATGGCTTTCCTGTCACCGTGTGCGCGCCGGAAACAACCCAGTCGTTCGATCCGTTCAGCGGAATCTGCTCGGAGGAAAGATCGCCCAGATCGGCGGTGCGAACCTCGTTCCGCGTCACCGATGTGTCCGGAGAATCATCGTCGTCATCATCGTCGGAATCAGAGTTGGAATTCTTGTCAGGTGCGTTCACGTCCTCGCGCATTACAGTGGGCGGACGATCGTGCCAGGAGCGGTTCACATAAAGATCCGCTGTCAGTTCCGGCCCGAGTTTCGCCAACACTTTTTCCCGCGCGAGCGCGTCGTAAAAATAGTGATAGTTCAGATCCTTCACCATCTGATTCCCGATGACGGCGGAATCTTCCTTGGTCCACGGCTTGGGTGTGTAACCGAGGATGCGGAATTCAATCGGAAGCCGGTTGCGATGCGTATCGATATAGGCATTTACACCACGCGCATACGCTTCAAAAAAACTCCTGTCGCGCGGCATCGCATTTTGCAGGTTCTTTCTCGCCGTATCTCGCATCCCCAGAATCTTCTGCTCGCGATCTAGCTTGACCGTATCCTCGCCAAGAATTTCCGACAGCTCCCCTCCGGCAAAGCGGCGCATCACGTCCATCTTCCACAGCCGATCCTGCGCCGTAACGTACCCCTGAACGAAGAACAAATCCTCCAACGTCGATGCCTCGATCGTCGGCACTCCGTGCGAGTCTCGCGTCACCGTCACCGGTCCCGAGAGGCCCGCGACTTGTACTTGGCCATCCAACTGGGGCAGGGCGGCATGCGTGACGTAATAGGCATAGCCCACTGCACCACCGAAGAGCAGTAGCAGTAGTAGTAACGACCAAAGAACTATGCGTAGGGCAGGGAAACGCCGGCTAGTGGTTGGAGTGCGGATTTCGGCCATCGTGCTCATGGGGAATCTCTGATTGTATGCCAGCGGGGGTTTGGCCCGGCTGAAATTGAATTTCATTTTCAATATGCCAGGTGGTATTCTGGCCCTTCACCCATGCTCCAGAAGCGCGTCGACGATCAGCCCACCATTTCCCGCCAGATGATTCGCGAGGCCCAGGAGATCCTTCATCGCCATCTGAAGGGCGTCGGCCTCAAGCAAACCGCTCAACGCGACACGATCCTGCGCACTTTCCTCGAAACCCGCGACCATCTCTCCACCGACGAACTTCATCGCCTGGTTCAAAAAAAAGACGCCGGCATCGGCTACACGACGGTTTACCGGACGCTGAAACTGCTGGCCGAATGCGGTCTGGCCAGCGAGGTCGCCTTTCACGATGGGATCGCGCGCTTCGAACACCAATACAATCGCCGCAGCCATCACCACATGGTCTGCACTGATTGCGGCAGCTCGGTCGAGTTCTTTTCCCCGGAAGTCAGCCAGCTAGAGCAGGAGATTGGCGAGAAATATCATTACCTGACCACGCGCCACACCTTCCAGATCTACGGCATTTGCGAAGAGTGCCGCAAGAAGAACGCCGCCCAGCGTTCATAAACGCCACGTCGATCCCGCACCCGATCACTGTCATCCCGAGCGCAGTCGAGGGACCTTGTGTCTCCTCGATGCTGCCCCGTGGCACATCAGCAAGAGATCACAGATGCAGCAAAGCTCCCGGCGCCAACAAATCGAAAGGATGAAACGGCAGGTTCCTCGCTATTCCAAACAGCACGATCACAGCAAAGAGACTCCAGATCCAATTTGCTGGCAACCGCCTTTCGACCAGCGGACACTCCCAAAGATGCCGGTAGATTTCAGTAACCAACCCATATCCAATGAAGGGCAGCAGGATCACAGTCAGCGAGTTCATAGCGAGAGCCTGCCGCAAGTCCCCGTGCAGCAAGGCATGCATCGCGCGCAGCGATCCGCAGCCGGGACAATACAAACCCGTGAAATAGCGAAGCGGGCATGGCGGAAAAATCAGGGAATGTGCCGGATCGAAGAGCCGCAACAACATTGCCCCGGCCGTCGCCAGGACGACAAACGCCATCACCCTCGCGTGTCGGCGCGTCACCATGAGAAAATCGCGTTTACCGCGGGCGCAGGTGGCCAATCATTCCCACCATCGCCAGGATGCCCCAAATCACGCAAATACCCAGCCCCAGTCCGAACGAAATCCAGCACCACATTTTGGCGTTATCCGACGCAGTCTTCGCGCCGGCGATATCCCCCGCCTGCAATTTCCCATTCACCTGCGCGGCATAAATAATGGCCGGTATACCCGCCGGAAGGCAGCACAGGACCGTAGTCAGGATGGCGAACACGAGGTAATTCTGGATGGCTGCCCCCGGAGGCAAAACAACTCCCGGCGTTTGTACCGGAGCCGCTGGGACGGCCGCCTGCAAACTCCTTCCGCACTGTACACACACCGCCGCATTATCGGCGTTACTAGCTCCGCATTGCGGACAAAACATTTTTCTCCTCCTGGCGATGAGATTTCATCGCAGCACAACGCCACTTTCCAGAATATTGATTCGAAATTTGCACGAAACATACTCTTCGCCATCGCCTGCGTCAATGCGCTAAATTGTTTCCTTCGCATTGCTAGGATCCATGCAACCCGCGACCGAACAGCTCGCAATGACGTTGAAGTCGTGCCCCGAGTGCTTCGCGCAGATGCCCGATTCCGCCGCCTTCTGCCCGGGTTGCGGCCGCTCCATGCACGCCGAGTCAGAGGCCCGGCAGAGACCCGCTTTCACCCGCAATCATCTTCTTGCCGGGTGCGCATACTTCACGTTTCTGCCGGCGCTCGCTTTTCTACTGCTCGACCGTTATCGAAGGAATCCGTTCCTCCGTTTTCACTGCGTGCAATGCCTGCTGCTCTGGTTGATCAGCCTCACAGGGGCACTTCTGATAAGGGTCTTGGGGCGGTTGTTACTCTTCATTCCCATGATCGGTCCGTTGCTGGCCGTCCTTTTTGTCACGATTGCCGCCCTCGGTGCACTATTCCTCTGGATCGTTCTTGTAGTGAAGGCACTGCAAGGAGAGAGATTTGCACTCCCGCTGATCGGCGGCATGGCCGAGAAGTATTCCCGTATCCCGTAAGGGCGCCGTGGCACGATTTGGCCATTGCTTTTACGGTTTGTTTTTGTTAGCTTGCCGCGACCGCCCGCTTGAGTGCGGAAACTCTCGCCTGGGCACGCCCGTACCAACCCAACTCGGAGGCTCATTATGGCTTTTT
>Ga0126378_10001931_pt1 | contig 15353 bp, 17 predicted proteins | sample PanSoiMetPlot_23_FD_92587 | JGI IMG/M metagenome (GOLD analysis project Ga0126378, IMG submission 92587) | Tropical forest soil microbial communities from Panama - MetaG Plot_23 | ecosystem: Environmental > Terrestrial > Soil > Tropical forest > Bulk soil | place: Panama | collected 2016-02-17 | reverse complement strand
GTGCTGGCCGACGGCCTCCACAACGCCGGCGACGTCCTCACCACCTTTGTGCTGCTGTTCGCCTTCGCCCTGGCCCGGCGGCCGGCAACTCGCCGCTTCCCCTCCGGCTTTGGTCGAATCGAGGACGTCGCGACACTGCTGATCGTCGTGGTGATCGTGGTCACGGCGGCGCTGGCTGCTTTCGAGTCGATCCGCAGGCTGCTCGTGCCTGAGTCGTACGGCAACATCCCGCTCAGCCTGCTGGCGGCCGCAGTCGGTCTGGTGGCCAATCTGGGCGTGTCTCAATACAAGATCCGGGTCGGTCGCTCGATCGGCTCCACCGCGCTGACCACCGACGGCGTTCACTCGCGGATCGACGCGCTGGTCTCAGCCGGTGCGTTCGCGGGCATCGGTCTGGCCGGGATGGGGCTGCGCCTGGCCGACCCGATAGCGGGGCTGGTGATCACAGGTGCAATCCTCTTCATCCTTGGAGGGACGCTCCGCCAGCTCTTCCTCCGCATGATGGACGCGGTCGACCCTCACATCATCGATGAGCTCACCGAGGCGGCTGAGAGGGTGGACGGGGTGCTCGGCGTGCACGACGTCCGGGCAAGGTGGGTGGGCCGAGAGCTTGTCGCCGTCATGCACCTGGACTGCGACGCGAGGGCATCGCTCGCGGACGCTCACACGTTGGCACAGCGGGTCGAGCACGAGGTGGGGCACGTGGTGCCGGGCGCACGGGTTGACATCCACATGGACCCGGGCGTCGAGGCGCACGAGCACGCGCGCCAGGATCAGCCTTGACGAGCTCCAGAATGTCGCCGGCAAGCCGCGCTTCCTGGACTTCGGGACTTCGTACACTTAGGTACCGATGACCGTCCCCTACAGTCCTGGGCTCGAAGGTGTCGTCGCCGCTCAAACCGAGATCAGTGAAGTAGACGGTCAGAACGGACGTCTTATCTATCGCGGCGGCTACCTGATTCAGGAGGTGGCTGAGCGCTCCTTCGAGGAGGTCGCCTACCTCCTCTGGCACGGCCAGCTGCCCGATCAGGTCCAGCTCGCCGAACTCAAGCAACAGCTGGGGGCGGCCTGCGCACTCAACCCCGCTGCGCGTCAGGCGCTGTCCGGACTGCCTCGCGACGCCGACCCGATGGACGCGTTGCGCACACTGGTTTCCGCCCAGGGCGCGGGCCCTGACTGCCCCAAGCCTGACCTGCAAGGAGCGATCGCGGCCACCGCCGTCACCCCGACCGCGGTGGCCGCTTTCTATCGGCACCAGCGAGGCGATCAGCCGCTTGAGCCCCGCCCCGAACTTGGCCAGGCCGCCAATTTCCTTTACATGCTGGACGGCCGCGAGCCCGACGCCGACCGGGTCCGATACCTGCAGACCTACCTGGTCCTGCTTGCGGACCACGGGCTCAACGCGTCGACGTTCACCGCGCGCGTGGTCGCTTCGACGGGCACCGACCTGTGGTCGGCTGTCGTGGCGGCCATCGCGGCTCTGAAGGGGCCGGCCCACGGAGGGGCAGCCACGGCGGCGATGAACATGCTGGAGCGGGTCGGCGGCCCTGACAGGGCCGAGCGGTTCGTCATCAACGCGCTCGATCACAGAGAACGCCTGATGGGGTTTGGGCACCGCGTCTACCGAACCTACGACCCGCGGGCGAGGATCCTGCGGGACCTCTGCAAAGAGGCCAACCCGGGCTTCTACGAGGTCGCCGCGAAGGTGGAAGAGGTCGCCCTCCGCGAGCTGGTGGCGCGCCACCCCGAGCGCCCGAACGCGACAAACGTCGACTACTACTCGGCGGGCATCCTGGCCGCAGCCGGGTTCCCCACCGAGTTCTTCGCGTGCGTGTTTGCCACCTCCCGGATGGCCGGCTGGACTGCGCACGTCCTGGAGTACATGGCCAAGGACGGCCGCATCATCCGGCCCGCCTCGCAGTGGACTGGCCCCGACCCGAGCAAGCGCGCCGTCGTCATCGCCTGATGCAGGTGATCCTGGTCCTCACGCGGTCCCTACACTGAGACTCGTGCCGGACGATCAGTTTGAGGTCGCGGTCCTCGGCAGCGGTACCGGCGGGTACACCGCGGCCATCCGCGCGGCCCAGCTCGGCAAGCGAACGGCCATCATCGAAGTCGCCAAGCTCGGAGGCGCGTGCCTGCACGTCGGCTGCATCCCCACAAAGGCGCTGCTCGAGTCGTCGGGGCTGTACCACAAACTCCATGACCGAAGTCAGGAGTTCGGCATCGTCGTCCCGGAGATTGCATTCGACTTCGAGCGCATGGCGACCAGGCGCGACGGAGTCGTCAACCAGCTCTGGAAGGGCGTCCAGGGTCTCATGCGCAAGAACCGGATCGAGGTCGTCCAGGGCTGCGGCGTTATGGTGGGGGAGGGCCGCATCCGCGTAGATGGCCGGATGATCCAGGCAGAGGCGATCATCGTGGCCACAGGTTCGTCGCCGAAGTCGCTGCCCGGCGTCGAGTTCGATGGCGAGCGTGTGTTCAACTCCGACCACGCCACCCTCGCCAGGACGCTGCCCGCGTCGATCGCGATCATCGGCGCAGGCGCCGTCGGCGTAGAGTTCGCGACCTTCTACCGCCAGATGGGCGCTTCGGTCACGCTGATCGAGGCGCTGGACAGGCTGGTCCCGCTGGAGGACGAGGAGGTCTCACGCGTGCTCCTCCAGGCCTTCCAGAGGGCTGGCATCGACGTCCGCCTGAAAGCAAAGGTGAAAGGTGTGCGGCGCGGTCACGGCGAGGTGACCGTCCAGCTGGACGACGGAAACGTGAGGGCCGACCACCTCCTGGTCGCCGTCGGCAGGGGTCCGAACAGCCAGGGCATCGGCCTGGAGGCTGCAGGCGTCGAGGTTGATCAGCGCGGCTTCGTGAAGGTCGACCAGTGGATGCGTACGTCGGCGCCAGGTGTCTGGGCGATCGGCGACCTCGTCGGCGGCTACCTGCTCGCGCACGCCGCGGCTCACGAGGGCGTCGTCGCGGCGGAGGACATCGCCGGGAAGCGGCTGCAACCCATGGAGCAGGAGCTGGTCACCCGCTGTACCTACTCCACGCCCGAGATCGCTTCGGTCGGGCTGACGGAGGCAGAGGCTCGGGAGCGCGGCTACGAGGTCAAAGTCGGCAAGTTCCCGTTCCTGGCCAACAGCCGGGCCGTCATTCATGGGGAGACTCAGGGCTTCGCCAAGCTGGTCGCCGACGCCCGGACGGGCCAGGTTCTCGGCGCCCACGTCGTGGGCGCGCAAGCGACCGAGCTGATCGCCGAGCCGGCACTGGCCCGGCTCTTCCAGGGCGACCCGTGGGAGATCGGTCGCAACATTCACCCCCACCCCACCATGAGCGAAGCGGTTGGCGAAGCCGCCCTGGCTGTCGACGGCGTGGCCCTGAACATCTAGTCCAGATGGCAGAAACGAAATCGCCACCACCTCGGCCCACGCCCTCGAGGAGGGAGGGACGAGTCCAGAAGGACACGTTCGCGCCGGAGTGGCGCTTCCAGGAGCCTGTCGACTGGCGCGACACCGATCTCGACGAGAAGACGCTCCTGGAGTGGTTTCACCTGATGCTTCTGGGGCGTCAGATCGACTATCGCTTCCAGGTGCTGAATCGCCAGGGGCGAGCCCCGTTCATCATCTCCGGCGCCGGGCACGAAGCGGCCCAGATCGGAGTGTCGTGGCCGCTCAAGCCGAAGTACGACTGGATCTCGCCGTACTACCGCGACGTGGTTCTCTGCTTCCGCATGGGCGTGACCCCCCTCGACCTGATGCTTTCGGTACTGGCGAAGCCCGACGACCCGGCATCCGGGGGCAAGCAGACCCCTGGCCACTTCTCGGACACCAGTCTGAACATCATCTCCGGCGGCTCACCGGTGGCCACGCAGATGGTGCACGGCGCGGGAGTGGCCTACGCTCTGAAGATGGACGGCACCGACAAGGTCGTGATGACCTGCTACGGCGAGGGCGCCGGCGCTGAGGGCGACACCCACGAGGCCTTCAACTTCGCGGCCATCTACAAGCTGCCGGAGATCTTCGTCTGCCAGAACAACGGCTTCGCCATATCGGTGCCCTTCCACAAGGAGTACGCCGTCAAGCACGCCGCTCAGCGCGCGGCCGGCTACGGCTTCCCCGGCGTGACGCTGGACGGCCGAGACCCGGTGTCGTGCTACCACGTCGCCAAGCAGGCGGTGGCTCGGGCCAGGGCGGGGGAAGGGCCAACCCTGATCGAGTGCCTCGTGGATCGCCTCGGCGCCCATTCCTCGGAAGACGACCAGCGCCGGTATCGCAGCCAGGAGGAGCTCGACCAGCTGGCTGCCAACGACTGCCTCGAGCGCTTCAAGAAGCGTCTCCTGGAGGAGGCGATCATCGACCAGGCAACGATCGCGGAGTATGAGGAGCGCGTCAAAGAGGAGGTCACCGGTGCCACCCGTCAGGGTCTCAACTCACCTGACGCCAGACCTGAAGACGCGCTGACCAACGTCTACTCCACCGACGTGCCGGCCGCCATCGACCCAGACCCGGGCGGTGAGACCGAGGACATGAACATGGTCCAGGCGATCCGGGACGCGCTGACGCGCGAGATGCAGCGCGACCAGCGCGTGATCGTGCTTGGCGAAGACGTCGGCCCGAAAGGTGGCGTGTTCCTCGTGACCGACGGGCTGTACGCGCGCTTTGGCGAGGAGCGTGTGATCGATACGCCGATCGCCGAGTCCTCCATTGCGGGGATAGCGCTGGGACTGGCGCTGGCAGGCAAACGGCCGGTGGCCGAGATCCAGTTCACCGACTTCGCCCACATGGCTTTCAACCAGATCACCAACGAGATCGCGAAGTTCCGCTATCGCACCGACGGCGACTGGGGGGCACCCCTGGTGGTCCGGGCGCCCATGGGCGGCCACTCCCACGGAGCGCTCTACCACTCGCAGTCGATCGAGGCGCGCTTTGCGACGCCCGGCTTGAAGATCGTCATCCCCTCGACGCCGTACGAGGCGAAAGGGCTGCTGGTCGCGGCCATGCGCGACCCGGACCCGGTGCTCTTCCTCGAGCACAAGCGCCTGTACCGCATGTTCAAGGAGCCGGTGCCGAAGGGTGACTACCTGATCCCGCTTCAGCAGGCCAGGGTCGCGCGGCCGGGCGAGGACATCTCCGTCTTCTGCTACGGCTTGATGGTTCACTATGCGCTGGAAGCGGCGAAGAGCATGGAGCAGGAAGGCTGGAGCGTCGAGGTGGTCGACCTGCGCACCGTCTACCCGCTCGACAGGAAGTCCATCGTGGCCTCCGCCAGGAAGACCGGCAAGTGCCTGGTGGTGTACGAGGACAACTACAGCATCTCGGTCGGCTCCGAGGTGGCGGCGGTCATCGCCGACGAGGTTTGGCGCTGGCTGGACGCACCGGTCAAGCGGCTGGGCGGTCTGGATGTGCCCGCGATGCCGTACGCCCAGCCCATGGAGGACTTCTTCATGCCCAACCCGGAGAAGATCACTCAGGCGCTTCGGGAGCTGGCGGCGTTCTGATGGCCAGCACGCGCGTTACGATGCCGCAGCTGGGGGAGTCGGTCCACGAGGGCACGATCTCACGCTGGCTGGTCAAACCGGGCGACCAGGTGGTCGAGTTCGAGCCGATGCTCGAAGTCGACACCGACAAGGTGAATGCCGAGGTTCCTGCCCCGGTGACCGGGGTCCTCAAGGAGATCCTGGCCAAGGAAGGCGAGACCGTCGCAGCCGGCGCCGAGATCGCGATCGTGGAGCTCCGGGGCGACGCCGAGGCGGCGGCCACAGTCGAGCTGCGCGCCGAGGACGCCCGGCCGGTGCAGCCCGCGGCGGTCGCGCCTGCCGCGCCTTCCACCCCGGCTCCGCCTATCTCGAAAGATGGCGGTGAGCACCGGTACTCACCCGGGGTGCTGCTGCTCGCTGAAGAGCACGGCGTGGATCTCGCGCGGGTGGAGGGGACCGGCCTCGGCGGCCGCGTCACCAAGCGCGACGTTCGCCAGTTTGTCGAGGCCCAGGGGAGCACGGCTGCACCGGCTGCACCGGCCGCTCCGAGCCCCGCAGCCGCACCGAGCGCTCCCCCGCGGAGCCCACGTCCGGCCGTACCGCCGGTGGCGCCGGCTGCGCCACCCGCAAGAGCCTCGGCCCCGGCGCCGGCCGTGCCGGCCGCGCCACCCCCCAGACCTTCAGCGCCGGTGCCCACCCCTGCTGAGGATCAGGCTGTCCCACTCAGCCGGATGCGTAAGTTGATCGCCGAGAATGTGACACGCTCCAAGACCACTATTCCCCACGCCTGGCAGACCCAGGAGGTGGACATGAGCGGGGTGGTGGCCAACCGGAACGCCAACAAGCCCGCTTTCCAGCAGCGCGAAGGCTTTTCGTTGACGTACCTCCCGTACGTCGTCGCCGCTGCGATCGCTTCCCTGCGCGAGCACCCTGAGGTGAACGCCACATTCACCGAAAGCGAGATCGTCATCCACGGCAGCGTCCACCTCGGCGTCTCGGTCGGCTTCGAAGACACGCTGCTGGTGCCTGTAATCCGCAGCGCGGACAGCCTATCGCTGGCCGGCCTGGCCCGCGCGGTACACGACCTGGCCACTCGGGCCCGGAATCGCCGGCTCACGGCGGACGAGCTCCAGGGCGGCACGTTCACGGTGAACAACTCGGGCACCTTCGGCACCCTGTTCAGCTACTCGGTGATCAACCCCGGTCAGGCAGGCATCCTGACGATGGAGGCAATCGTGCAGCGCCCTGTGGCCGTCAGCGGCATGATCGCGATCAAGCCGATGATGTACCTCTGCTTCAGCTTCGACCACCGCGTGCTGGACGGTCTGCAGGCTGCCCGCTTCCTTACCAGCTGCCGGACGTGGCTGGAGGCGGTCACGGTGGAGACGCCGATCTACTGAGCGGCTGACTCGAGGACGCGCTTCAGGTTCCTGTAGTCGCGCCGGATGTTGCGAAGAACCATCGCCCTGAGCAGCGGCGTGGCGATCGCGTAGAAGCCGCTGGGGTCGCCCTCCACTTGCTCCGTCACGTGGCTGCCGCCATCGGGGCGAGCATCGACGATGCGCGTCACCTTGATTGGAAAGGACGAACCCTCACGCGACTCGATCGTCACCAGCTGGCCGGGGTTGTGCTCGGTGACCTGAAAGCTGGTGTGGATCTGACGGCCGAGAAACTCCGAGGTCTGCTCGTATCTCGAGCCGACCCCGACCGGCGCTGGTGTCGTCCAGCGGCACGAGCGCATGTTGGGGATCCATCTCGGGTTGTTCTCGGCATCCTCGAGGTAGTCGAAGACCTCCGGTGGGGGCCGGTCGATGTCGACCTTCACAGTGACGCTGATCATTCGCCCTCCCCCTCCTGCAAAATCCTGGCTCGCTCACGTGGATCCCCCGCCGGGTACATCTGAGGCGCTGCCCCGGCCAGGACCGCGACGAGCCTGCTCAGGAATGCCGACCAGCCCTCGTCGTGGAGAAGCCGGATCTCACCGGGGAGGCGGTCGTGGGTCAGGCGCAGCCGGGTGCCGCCGGCCGATGGGGCAAGCTCCACGCGTACCCGCGAGCTGCCCGGCGGCAGGTTGAAGAACGGGTCGGTCCAGCCCCAGCTCACCTCAAGGGCGTGTGGCGGGTCGAGCTCGACGTACTCGCCCTCGCAGTACTGGCCCGGCTCGATCTCGAACCGGAAGCGGCCGCCCGGGCGCGGCTCCAGCTCGGCCGCGCGGCCGATCCAGCGGACCAGCTGAGCTGGATCGACGAACATCTGGAAGACCTCTTCGGGCGGTGCGGCCAGCTCGACCTCATGCACCACGACTTCTCCCTCGATCACGGGCTCCTCACCGACTTCGCCAGGCTGTCGGCCAGCAGCCCGAGCCTGGAGGCCCAGAACTCGTCGAGGAACGCCCGAAGGCGGGCAAGGTTCTCCATCCTGATGCGGTACAGGCGGCGGTTGCCGTCGACTCGGACCTGGACGAGAGCCGCCTCGCGGAGCGCGCGAAGATGCTGCGACGTCGCAGCCCGGGTGAGACCGCAGGCTTCGGCGAGTGCGCCGGAGCTGACCTCTCCGCCGGCCACCGCCTCGAGTACGCGTCGTTGTGCCGGGTTGGCGATCACACGCAGGGCCGCCTCCGCGTCCAGGTCGCGCGCCTCAGAGCCTCGCGTCACGCCTGAGCCTCAACGCGGGTCGGGAACAGAGCCGTGGCCGTGACCATGCCGCGATGATATTGCTATTTGCCTAAAATTGCAAATAGGCCTGGCACCACGCGCTCAGGCGGTCCGTCGCGGGCAGGAGGCAGGGGTGCGGAGGGGGAGGCCCCGCCTCCCCCTGCAGCCTTTAGGAGGCTAGCCGTTGCCTCGCTGGTTGGTGACAGCGCGGAGCGCGTTCACCTGGCCATGGCCGTACCAGCTGTTGGAGCCAATGCCGCCCTGACACGTTTGCGCGGCGCCGCTCTGGGTGCCGATGAAATCGCTGTAAGCGAACCCTGCCGGGCTTGTCGTCGGCAAGCTCGCCGGGCAAGGCTGCGAATCTGCCGTGTTCTCGAGGAGAGACGCAACCGCGCCGGGGCGCATGTGCCCGTTCCGCGGGTTGTTGAAGTCGCCGAAGCGGCTGATGATCAGGGCTGCCGTCCCGGCTGCGTGCGGTGACGCCATCGAGGTGCCCTGGATGTAGCAGTAGACCGCGATGGGCTCGTTCGGGTCGTTTGTCGGCTCCTTCACGCTGCGCAGGCAGGGGATGCTGGCCGGCCAGGTCGACAGAACGCGCCCGTTTGTTGATTCCGCGCTGCGGCCAAAGACGCTGTCGCCTCCTGGGGCCACGACCTGTGCGGAGCTCACACCGAAGCTGGAGTAGAACGACTTCAGAAAGCCGGTGGGGTCTTGCTTGTTGTGACCGTCTGCTGTGACGCCGATGACGCCCGGGATCTCGACCGGGATGACGACGCAGGCGTTTGTCACCGTGCGGCTGACGGACGTCGCTGGCGGAAAGTCAGGACTCGTGACATCCATGGTGGGGTGAGCGAGGTCCTCACTCTCGTTGCCCTCGGCCGCGACGACCGTCACGCCCATGTCCATCGCGAAGCGAATCGCTCGCTGCTCGGCCTTCCACACGGCGTGCTGGGCTGGATCGTTCCGGCAGTTGAACAGGAACGGGTCGGCAAAATAGCTGTTGTTGGTCACGTCCATGTGCTGGCTGCCGGCCCACATGAAGGCGCAGACCACCGCCTCGGGGAAGAAGAATCCTCCAACGTCGGTGCCGGCCTTTATCGCCGCGATGTGGACATTCGGCGCGACGCCCACGACACCGAAGCCGTTTGACGCAGCGGCGATGGTGCCCGCGGTGTGGGTGCCGTGACCGTTGCCGTCCTGCGCCGCCTTGCCGGGCACCGGCGCGCCACTCAGGCAGTTCGCACTGTTGGCGACATCGATGTTCTGCTTCAGATCGGGATGGTTGAAGTCGATGCCGGTGTCGATGTCGCCGACCAGCACCGCCGGGCTGCCACCGGTAATTCCATGCGCCTCCGGAGCATGAATCTGGCGCATGTCCCACTGGAGGGGTGACAGGCTGTCAGTGTCGGACGTAGGCGCATTTGGCAGGTCGCCCGAAGACGACCCGGCGCCGTCGTTGAGAGAAACCTGGTCGTCGTTCAGCCGGGTTGCGAACTTGCCCGTCGCCGAGACGCCCTCGACGCCGGACACGGAGCTGATCGTCGACGCAAAAGCGCTGTTCGACGAGCGCGCGACCACGACGCCGATTTCCTTGTAGTTCCACACCAGGGTGCCGCCGGCCTGCTGGATCGCGGCAGCAGCGCTGGCCGTGGACGCGCCCTGGCTATAGAGCACGATGTAGGTCTCAGTGGTGCTCGAAGCCGCAGCCTGCGCGGTCACCGGCGCCAATACCGCCAAACTCAGAAGCAGCATGGCTCCGGCGGCAAGCGACAGCCGCCATTTCAGGTTCACCCAGACTCTACGTCTACGCATCTTCGTCCCCCTTCGCAAACGAATGCTCAGCTGACCGCCAGCTGGCAGCGAGACCAGCCTACCCTCCGACGAGGCCGGTCGTCACGACGGCAACGTGATGATCATCCGGCCAGGTAGAGCTTGCCGCCCTCCACTTCGACGGCATGCGTCTTCGCCGGTGCGGGTGCCCTCCCGATCGTCAGTAGGCCCCGCATGACGCGTGGCAGCCGCACGCCTCCAAGCTTCGGCGCCCAGTCCAGTACCGCGCCGGTACACATGTCGAAGCGGGAGCCGTGAACCGGACAAACGACGGCTCCGGCCTCGAACCTGCCGCGACCGAGGTTGCCGCCCATATGCGGGCACTTGTAGTGGACAGCGCAATAGCGGTCGCCGACTCGCGCTACCACGACCATCGTGTCGCCTGTCTTGAACGCCTTGAGACCGCCTTCCGGCACTTCGGCCGCATCGCCTAACTCGACGCGCTCGGTCATCGTTGAGATTATGGGCCAGCTCGCCCGCGGCGATGCTGCAGCCATCGTCGTACGCTTCGCAGCAGGAGGGGACATTCGCACGCCGTGGCGCGGGTGGGTCGTGCTCCGGCAACACTCGGACGTCTTCAAGCTCTGGTCCGGACAGGCCATCTCGTCCTTCGGTTCGGCGAGCCTTCGAGTGCCAGGTCTACTGTGCGAGTTCCTCGATCACGCGGCGCAGCTGACGGCCTGTGTCGTCCCGCACGACCCCACCGTGATAGCACACGATCGCCTGCACTTCGAGCTCGGCCAGCTTCTGCACCGAGCGAGTGGCGGTTTCGATGTCTGAGGTGGCGTTCTGGTTGGGGCCGTGCAGGCGTCCTTCGCTGGCAGTCAGTGCGTCACCCGCGATCACCGTCCCACTGCGTTCCAGGTAAAGGCAGATATGGCCGATCGTATGTCCCGGGGTAAAGACGATACGCACGCCACGTGCCAGGTTGAGGCGATCTCCGTTGTGAAGCAACTGGTCGACGGGTGTCGGCTGAAGGCGCTCGAACACCGCTCGCAGCTCGGGCCGCGACGCCAGCACCTCCGGCCTCGCGAACCGTGGGCGCTCGGTGCCGTCGATGAAGGGCGCCTCGATCTCGTGCGCCAGCACCTGCGCGCCGCTGGCCTGCACGAGATCATGCAACGAGCCGACGTGGTCGATGTCCTGGTGCGTGAGGACGATGCGCTTCAAGTCGGACACCTGCACGCCGGCCGGAGCCAGCGCGCGGGCTATCGGATCGAGCTGCCCTGGCAGCCCTGTGTCCACCAGCGTCGGACCGTGGGCTGGATCCAGGATCAGGCTCAGGTTGTAGGTATGGGTCTCACCGTCGCGAACCATCGAAAGCGGCAGGACGTAAACGTCATCATTGAGTTGCACGGCCGTTGTCTCCTCCTGGTGGTCGTGGTTATTGGAGCACAGCTGGTTCGGGCTCCAGGCCAGATCCACGTGATCGCCCCAACGCTCAGGTCGTTCGTCCCAGCGCCTGGAGTCCGGCTGGGAGGACTGTCAGCTCGGGAACGTGCACACGGTCGGGGAGCCCGGCCAGGAATACGCAGATTGCGGCCACGTCCTCCGGCCGCAGCATGCGCCGGCGCATCGCGGCATCCGGGGGTTGTGGACGCCTGTCCATGATCGGCGTGTCAACGGCCCCGGGCAGGATGGTCGTGAACCGCACGCCGCTGTCGAGCTCCTCGGCCGCCGCAGCGCGCACCATCGCCACCACGCCAGCCTTGGCTGCCTGGTAGGCGGGGCCCGAGGCGTCGGGCCAGGCCCCCGAGACGCTGGAGACGAACACAGCGAGCCCGCCCGGCCGGCGCATCACCGGCAGCACAGAGCGCAGACCGTAGAAGGCAGACGAAAGGTTGGTCGCAAGCAGCATGTTCCACGACTCCGAGGTCAGCTGCTCCAGCCGCCGCTCCGGGACGTTCGTACCAGCGTTGAAGACCGCCACGTCGAGCGGGCCGCCCGCTGACACCTTAGCCACCACGGCGCTCATGTCCGTGGGCGAAGTGACATCCGCCCGATGAGCGGTGAACAGACCGAGTGACACGCGCTCCATGGTCTGCAGGCGGCGAGCTGCGCCGTGCACCTCCGCGCCGGCCCTGGCCAGTGCCAGGGCGGTGGCCAGTCCGATACCGCTGGAGGCGCCGGTGACCAGCGCCCTCCGGCCGACGAGGTCCGTCACTGGCCGGGCGCCACGAACAGCTTTACTTCGGCTGTCGGCCCCTGGGCCAACCGTGCGAAGAGCATTGGCGTCGATTCGAGCGGCTGGACGGCCGGCAGCTCCCCTATCCCGACCCGGCCACTGGCTAGCATAGCCAGCGCCTGGCTGAAGTCCTCGTCGGTATACGCGTATGAGCCAGTTACCGACACCTCACGGCGGACCAGGTCGTGGCCGCTGATGCTGGTCACGTCGTCGTGGAGGCCGAGCAGCACGACCTTGCCTCCAGGCCGGACTGCCTCGACCGCCAGCCGGCGAGTCGACTCGCGGCCAACGGCATCGATTACAAAGTCAGCGCCCAGTCCGGCGGTCTCGTCGCGCATCCCCTGGAGGAGGTCATCGGACGAGCCGTGCGCGTGGCCGGCACCCAGCGCCGCGGCGAGTTCGCGCCGGCTGGGGTCCGGCTCGAGCACGTGGACGCGCGCACGGGACGCCTGCCAGGTCGCCTGCAGGGCGAGCAGACCGATGGCACCGGCTCCGATGACGGCCCCGATTCCGAGGATCTCGCCGCCCACAGCGAGGCCGGCTGCGTGGACGCCGTTGGCCAGCGGCTCGACCAGGGCGCCAAGCTGCGGACCAACGGTCTCCGGCAGGACGACCAGGTTGGCCTGCGGCGCTGTCACGAGCTCGGCGAACCCACCCGGTTCATGCACTCCGATCAGGCGGCGCCGAGGACACAGGTTGCGACGGCCGCTGCCGCAAAGAGGGCAGGATCGACACGAGACTACCGGGTTGACGGCGACCCGCCGGCCCACCCAGCCCGGGTCGGCGCCTCCCCCCGTCTCTATTACCACGCCGGCGAACTCGTGACCCATGACCAGGGGCGGCCGCCGGTTGGGCTGCCGGCCCACATAACCCTCGACCTCCGAACCGCAGATGCCGGCAGCTTCGGGCCGGATCGCGACCCAGTCCGCAGCCGGCTCGGGCCGAGCCCATTCGTCCACAGTCATGTGGTTCGGACCGCGCCAGACGACCGCTCTCACAACGAGGAGTGTCGCACGGAGCTCAGGGGCTTAGTCGACGACCGCGTACGCCTCGACTTCGATCAGATAATCGGGACTCGCCAGGGCCTCGACTCCGACCAGCGTGGAGGCAGGGCTGTCGACAGAGCCAAGGACAGCCGCCCGCGCGTCGCGGATCGCTTCGAGAAGCTCTGGACGGTAGCCGACGACGTAGGTCGTCAGCTTGGCAATGTCGCGAGTGGTGGCGCCCGCCGCGGACAGGGCGGCGACCAGGTTCACATGAGCCTGCCGCGCCTGGCCGGCGAGGTCGCCTGGCGCGACGATGTGGCCCCGGTCGTCGACCGAGACCTGACCCGACACGAAGATCAGCCGGCTGCCGCGGGAAACCACTACCTGCGCGTAGCGCGTCGCCGGTAGACCTGCGGGGTGCGGGCGTTCGAGACTCATCGATGGCCTCCTTTTCTCATGCGAGCCGCAGTGCGGGCCGGGCCGCAACTATGGGGCGATCACAGCAAGCAGCAAATTTGAACCGCTGCCCGCTTTCTCCAGTGCCTCCTGATCCTCGGCTGCTTGAAGTCGCCGCACCCTCTCAGCCAGCCGGTCGCGGTACTGCTCTATCACGCCGGCGCGCTCAAGGATGAACGCAACTTCATCGTCGGTGGAACCCCTGCAGCGACGGTATCGATCAACGATCTGATCGAACCATCTCTCAGCGAGGTCATCGAGCAGGTCCGGGTGGTGCCGGATCATGTCGTAAACGCGCAGGATCAACTCCCATTCGTCATCGGTAAACGGCCCCCGACCTCTCCTCCGCATGCTCGCCAGAGGGTAGCGCATGTGTCCTGGATCCTGGGCGTTTGTCCCTGGCCATAGGAGGGGGAGGCAGGCCTGAGACTGGTGCAGGTGTCGGTCGGCCCACCGCGAGACCACCGGGCGGCCAGCAAGCCGGCGGCGCCGATGCCTCGCTACGAGATGGCTGAGGCGCGGGCGGCGGCCACGATCAAAGCCGAGACAAGGAACAGTGTGTAAGCAAGGAGGTCCAGCCCTCTTTGACCTCGCTGAACCTGGCGCACTACGGTGAAGGCGGCGACCGCCGCGAAGTAGCCGGCGGCGACAACGGCCAGCACCGGCCACCAGACCCCGGCGATGATCCCGGCCACGCCGATCAGGGCGAGGAGGCCCAGCACGCGATATGCGAGAGGGCTCGGCGTGAAGCCGGTGAGGTGCGCGAAGTGCTCGATTCCCGGCCTGTAGACGAAGAGGCCGGCCGCGGCGGTCAGGAGGAACTCGACCACGAGCACCGCTGAGGCAGCGATCACCAGGACGAGGTTGAGCACCGACATCACTAGCGTTGCGCCCTCACGTACCTGGCCTCCGGCACCGCGGTGGTGCCCTCGGGGAGATCTGGAACTTGACCCCGCAGCGGTCGCCCAAAATCCCACTTCACGGACAGGAGGCGCTTGACCGCGGCGATCGCCGGCTCTGCAAGGTGCACGGCCTCCTGGCCCGGCGTCAGCGGTCCCGGTGGCCGGCGTGGCCGAGCCAGGGCCAGGCCCGACAGCGCAAGCGCCAGCGCGTTGTGCTGTGGCACCCAGAGGAGTAGTGCCTCCGGAGACCGTAGCCTGGCGCCGACCTCCGCAATCAACGGCGCCATGCACGCGGCCTCCCACCGCGGGCTGTCCATCAGCAGTCGATCTGTCGGCGTGGAGGGTGGCTGCCCCGCGCCGCCGGTGAAGCCGGGCCGGGGAGTGTGAAGCCTCAAGGCTTGTAAAGCCTACTGGGAGCGGACTACCCCCAGCGGGCAAAGGCCATGCCGCAGCCTGTGCCGGCCGCGCTGCGGTAGGTCGGCACGTAGTCGACCACGTCCAGGTCCAGGTGCTCCGTCGCGCCAGCGACCACCACCCAGTTGCGGATCTCCGATGTCCCGGAGACCAGCTCGCCCTGCCCGATGGCGCTGATGTGTTCAGCGCTGCCGGAACGGAATGCGTCCAGCACCCGGTGGTCGAGCTCCTCGTCGATCACGAAGTGGCTGAGGCCCCCCGATGCGACCACTGCAACCCGAGCGTCGCCAGGCCACGAGTCGACGGCCCGCCGGAGCGCCTTGCCGAAGGCGTAGCAGCGCCCAGCCGTTGGCTGGTTGGGCGGGAAGTAGGTGTTGACCAGCACCGGCAGCATCGGCGCCAGGTTGCCGCGCATGATGCGTATCTTCACGAAGTTGAAAGCGTGCCCGATGG
>Ga0126378_10001929_pt1 | contig 15363 bp, 16 predicted proteins | sample PanSoiMetPlot_23_FD_92587 | JGI IMG/M metagenome (GOLD analysis project Ga0126378, IMG submission 92587) | Tropical forest soil microbial communities from Panama - MetaG Plot_23 | ecosystem: Environmental > Terrestrial > Soil > Tropical forest > Bulk soil | place: Panama | collected 2016-02-17 | reverse complement strand
CTTGCGTTCCGCCTTCCATCGGGCGCGTCGTCACCGGCTCTCCGGCGGCGTCGCGCACCGTGATGCGCACGTGGCGGGCGAAGCGCTGCTGCAGCGGCAGGCTTTCCAGGAAGCGGTCGGCCGGCGTGTCGGGCGGCACGAGGTTGATGGTCTCGCGCACCAGCACCTCGGCGAGGTTCATCGACGCATCGATCTCGATCCGCGTCGCGTTCTTGGCCTTGATGACGGCGACGCCGCCGGCGACTAGCGCCGCCACCAGCTCGATCAGGATCACGGTCAGCAGGAGTTGCGCGCGGATCGATCGGCGGTGCCAGGCGGCATCGAACAGCCGCGACAGGAGGGTGGGGGAACGGACGGATCGCGGCACGGCGGCGGCTTCGGTGCTCGCCGCGGCGGCGAACGCCCGCGGCTCGCTCGCCGCTGCCGGACCGTCGTTCCGTGTCGCCACCCAGGTCATCACCGGTTCCCTGTCGGGCCCGTTCACAAGAGCCCGAACACCAACGATCCTAATCGATTACAACTGCTTCTTCGAGTCGGCGATCAGCCGGGGGGCGACCAGCGCCAGCGCAGCGGCTGGCGCGCAATGAACGGCGCCCGCGCGCGCCTCGGGTGCCGCATCGATCAGCCCGTCGAACGCCACGTACGGCCGGTGCAGCCGGCGCGCTGCTTCCGCGACGACAGCCGTGCCGATTCCGGCGCCGATGACCGGCGCATCGGCGGGCAGCGCCGTCGCCGAGACCACCAGCATGGCGGCGTCGACGATCGCGCGCAGCTGCGCCTCGGCGAACCAGCGCGCGAGCGCCAGCATCGCGTCTTCGTCGAGGTCGGCGGCGTCGGCCCCCACCATGCGGGCGAGGCGGGCGCGCGAGGCCGCGATGGTCTTGTCGCGGCCGTCGGCCGTCGCCATCAGGTCGGCGCCGTCGGGCAGCGTGCCGAGAATACGATGCACGTCCGCCATGGTGGCGAAGTTCTCGTTGATCAGCGTCGTCCAGGCGCCGGCGAGCGGTGCCCGGTCGGCCGTCGCCATCACGAAGCCGCGCACCAGTCCGGTATAGACCAGCTCGCCCGCCGCGAGCCGCTGCGCGTCGGTGTAGCCGCGCGCCGCGATCTGGCCGCCCACCAGCGGCACCACGTCGGTGGTGGTCGACCCCATGTCGATGAAGAGGGCGCTCGCGCATTTCTGTGCGACCAGGCCGGCGCAGACGTGCCAGTTGGCGGAGGCGATTTCGGCTGCATGCTTGCGCGCCCCGTGCGGATGCACCAGGCCGGCCGGCCCCGCATAGACGAGCACCGGCGCGTCGTCGAGTTCAGTCGCCGCGAGCGCCGCAAGGCGCTCGACCCCGTCGGCGCGCGACGCGAAGGTGTCGGCAAGCTCGCCCGTCATGGTGACAACGTGATGGTCGGCGCGCCCGAGCACGGTCTTGGCCTCGGCGAATGCCTGGATGAGACGCTCCAGCCCGCCGCGCAGCGGCGAGGCGAGCTGGACGACCTCGACGATCCGGCCGTCGTCCGCACGCGCCGCCTTGAGGTGCACGCCGCCCACATCCCAACCGACGATGACAGTCATTCCGAACGATCCGCGTTGCAGCTATGACAGCACACAGCTTTGAGCGAGCACAGTGCCCGCGCTCCCTCTCCCCCAAGGGGGGAGAGGGTCGGGGTGAGGGGGTCTATCCGCGAGTGGTACCTTCGTGGAAGCACCCCTCACCCCAACCCTCTCAGCCAAAGTCGGGTTTACCCGACTTTGGCCCACTACTAATGCCGAAATCGGGCAAGCCCGATTTGGGTGCGAAGAGCGGGGAGAGGGAGTGCTGGCGCCGTGCCAAATCACGTTTCGTGGTTCGCAGGGCGCGCGATGGAGATCATTCCGGTTCTCGATCTCAAGGGCGGCGTGGTGGTGCGCGCCCGCATGGGCGAGCGCCATCTCTATGCGCCGATCGTGACGCCGCTCGCCGCGAGCAGCGACCCGCTCGACGTGGCGCATGGCTTGCTCGCGGTCCATCCGTTCGCGACTCTCTACGTCGCCGACCTCGACGCGATCGAGGGGAAGGGCGACAACGTCGCGGCGCTGCGCGACATCAAGCGCGGATGTCCCGCGCTGTCGCTGTGGGTCGACAACGGCATCGCCGACGCCGCCGCGGCCGCGCGCTGGCTCGATGCCGGCATCGGGTCGCTCGTGCTCGGCAGCGAGACGCAGGTCGACGCCGCGCTCGTGCGCGATCTTGCGGACGACGATCGCGTCATCCTGTCGCTCGATTTTCGCGGGGACGCGTTCCAGGGGCCCGCGCAGATCCTCGACGACCCGTCGGCGTGGCCCGCACGGGTGATCGCGATGACGCTCGCCCGCGTCGGCAGCGGCGCCGGCCCCGATCTCGACCGGCTCGCCGCCGTCCGCCGCATCGCGGCGGGACGTCGCATCTACGCCGCCGGCGGCGTGCGCGATGCCGCCGATCTCGCCGCGCTCGCGCGCGCCGGCATCGCAGGGGCGCTGGTCGCCACCGCGCTGCACGACGGGCGACTGGGTCGCGCCGAGTTGGAGGCCTTTACGCCGCGAACGGATGCTTGACCTGGTCGCGCTTGGCGACAACCTCGGCGACCTTCGGCTCGCCCGCGACGGCGCGCGCGATGGCCTCCTTGGTGGCGCGATAATTGTAGTCCTGGATCTTCTTGTCGTCGGCCGCGTCCCAATGGATGAACACGCCGACGCAGACGAACAGGTTCTCGGCCTCGTCCTGCGGGATCACGCCCTCGGCGACGCTGTCGGCGACCGCCTTGGCGACCGCGTGCTGCGCTGGGCCGAACATCTGCACCGCCTGCTTGGCGCCCTTGATGGTCACCTTGTTGAACAGGATGGTCGCGGGCTTGCACAGCAGGTTGGGGGCGACCACCGCCAGCAGCGAGGTGAAGCCGTCCTTGTTGTTGGTCAGCGCGGTCGCGAATGCGGTTTCGGCGGCGCTGCCGCGCGGTCCCATGATCAGATCGATGTGAGCAACCTCGTTTCCTTCGCCGACCAGCGATTCACCGACGCACATCCCGTTGATCTTAGCCATCGCCATCTCCTCTCAAGGAAAACACATTCCTCCCCCGCAGGCCGGCGGCCTGCGACGTTTCTCAACGAGCATCTATCCTTGTTGTCAGCGCCCGGCGCTTTTCGCCGGACCGGTTAGCCAGATAGCGGCGAAACTTCGTCCCGCATCCAAAGCGGAACCGTGTCCCGCGTCGCAAAGTCAACCACTGTTGCGTTCGGACGGCAAGATGGTCGCGAGTCGATGAGCGAAAAGCGTCGCGACGGTAAGATCAGCGCTGGTGCCGGGATTGAGGTTTTGCGCCTTCAGTGCCGCGTCCCACGCCAGCAATTCGTCGGTAACGCGGGACGGGTCCCATTTCGACTGCAGCTCGGCCTGCAATTCGATCGCCCTTTCCCGGACTTTCTCCGCGACCGCGAGGCCGTATTTCCTCACCAGATGACTGTCGGGAAAATCGGCGAGAAACCCGAGGTATATCGCCGAAACCGTCCATTGCTCGGCCCAACCGCGCGCGGCCGCGGCGGCGAGCCGGGGCAGGCCGAGGTCGAAGATATCCGCGTAAGCCGTGGCGTATTGCCGCGCAACGCGATCGCGCTCCGCCGCATCCGCCATGGCGGCCCGCAGCGTGACGCGGGCCGGCTGCGCGACGTCGTTCTCCTCCACTTGGCCGAGCCCTGCCGGCGCGGCCCGCACGATGGCGCGAAACGCGAGGTCGGCGTCGGCGGTATCGAGGTCATCGAGCACGGCGATCAGTGCGGCGCGCAGCTCCGCGTGACCCGTTTCCGCCGCGGCTGCGAGCGGGGCGCAGAGCAGGATGATACCGAGATTGGTATTGGTGCCGACGGCGCCGTGGGTCGCCGCGACGGCGTCGACGATGCGCCGGCCGACGCGCGCGCCGGGCGCCGACAGCGGCGCGGACGCCGCGTGGGCGCTCCGCACGAACTGGTCCCGCGTCAGCCGGTGGCCGTCGGCGAACACATGGACGTTGCCGGGCTTGAGCGCCGCGAGCTCGGCGAGGCAGGCGCTCTTGAATGCGTCGCCAATGAGCCCGGCCCGGCTCACGCCGTCGCCTCGCGACGGTCGGTCGCGTCGAGCGCCGCGACGAGGTCGGCCGCCAGGATGCCGGCGATGCCGGCCGGCGTGACCTTCTGCAGCCCGGACCAGGCCGGCATGCTGTTGACCTCGAGCACCGAGGGCCGCTCGTCGCGGTCGTAGACGATGTCGACGCCGGCGAAATCGGTGCCGACCGCCGCGGCGGCGCGCACCGCGAGTGCCTCGGTGTCCTCGTTCGCCACCACCGTCACCGGCCTGCCGCCGCGCTTGATGTTGGTGATCCATTCCTTGGAGTGGCGCATCATCGCGGCAATCACCCGGCCGTGCGACACCAGCAGGCGAAAATCGTGAAAGCCGTCGCGCGCGACGCCGACGAACCGCTGGAGATAGTAGACGCCGGCGATTTCGCCCGGTGGCGGCAGCTCGTCCGGCGCGCGGATCAGCCGCAGCCCGCGGCCCTGCGAGCCGAACAGCGGCTTGAGCACCAGCGGCCCGCGCGCCGCCTCGCGCGCGACGATCGCGCGCGCCGCCGCAGGATCCTGCACTGCCCAGGTGTCCGGCGTCGCAAGACCGGACCGGGCGAGCAGAAAGCTCGTCATCGACTTGTCGACGCAGCGCTCGATCGCGCGCGCGTCGTTCCACACCATCACGCCAAGCTCGCGCAGCGCATGCAGAATGCCGAGCCGCATCGTGACCGACTCGAAGGTCCCGCCCGCGATCGCGCGCACGAGCACCGCGTCGGGCAGCCGATCGCCGAAGCCATCGAGACGCAGACCCGAGGGGCTGGCGGTATCGAACGCGCAGGCCTCGAGTCGCATCGGCACCGGCGCGACGCCCAGCGCCCGAAGCGCCTTCGCCAGCTCGCGGGCATGCCAGTCGGTGCGATCGACGACGATGCCGATGCGCGGCGTGCCGGCCTCGATGGCGCGCGGATCAGCCGAAGGAGGCATCGAGCATGTCCGCATTGACCTCGCCGCGCCGAAAACTTTCACCGGCCTCGATCGCGGTGACGATGACCTCGGCCGGGCTGAACAGCATCGGATCGATCGCGTAGAAATCGCCTTTGACGCGCTTGAATATTTCGGCAAACGGCCGACCGTAGTCGCGCGAGCTCCTGCTCGGCAGGCGATCCGCCAGCGAGCGGGCGTCGTCGGCCGGACCGGTTACGAACAGGTGCACGTTGCCGGCATAGATGATCGCGTCGTTGGTGCGTCCCATGGCGGTGACGAAATCGGGATGCGGCGGCGCGAGCGGCGCCGCGCCCATGCCGTCGACGATGCGGTCGAGCGGAAAGCCGAGCTCGAACGCCTTGTGCAGCGCCACCTCGAGCGCGCGCGCGACCACCTGGGTTCCGCCGGCGAGGCTCTGCGTCGGCGCGAAGATGACGGTCAGTCGCTTGCTGTCGACGCCGCAGTCGCCCGCCACCTTCTCGACGATCGGCGGCGGCGCAGGGCGCGCGCTTTCGAGAACGAGGGTCGCGCAGTTCGCCTTGTCGGCGTAGCGGAGCTTCTCGAACAGCGGCTCGCGGCGCGCCAATGCGCGCGCCGGTCCAGACCCGAGCGCGAAGAACGCGTCCTTGCCTTCGCCGTGCGCGAGCCGCCAGCCCGCGTACTGGCTCGCCAGGCAGGCGATCACCGGATGGGCGGAGCGCGTCACCAGCGTCCACGGCCAGCGCGCGGTCGTCGCCGCGGGAACGAGATCGATGTGGCCGAGCCCGCCCATGCAGATGGCGGCGATGCGCAGGCCCGCCTCGATGCTGCCGGGGTGCCGGCTGCCGGCATCGACGCAGGTTTCGCCCAGTTCGCCGCGCTCGACCCCGATCTTGAGCTCGGCCGCGTCGGCGAGCAGGCGCTCGACCAGCGCGGCGGCACGCTCGTTCACGCTGATGGCCGGTCGCGCACTCATGACATCCTCGCGTGTGTCCAAGACTGAACCATTGCGAGAACCATTGCGAGCCGCTCGTCCGCCAAAGCCTTCGCGGCCGGCGCGGTCGCGGCGGCCGCCGTGACGGTGCACAGCGGATCGTCCGCTTTGAACGCCGTCCCGGCAATCGACCGGTCCGCGATCCAGTCGGGCCATTGTGTTGCCGGCAACGCCACGATGTCGCGGTCGGCGTAGACGGTTGCGGCAGCGGACGCGCCGTCCAAGCGTGGCGGTGCGCCGCCGAGCTCGCCCGCGCACGCCGCAACATGCAGCGCAAAGAGCGATCCCGCGGCCGGCTCGAACACGTCGAGCGTCGCGCCCGGCCGCGGGTTGATCTCCAATAGCCGGAATTCGTTCCCGTCGACAAGAAAATCCGCGCTGTTCAACCCGACCAGTGGTATCGCTTGCATGAGCCGATACACCGCTGCGGCGAGCGCGTCCGCCATTGCGGGCGCGATCGCGGCTGGGCGCACCGCGCCGCCATAGCGGAAAGGGTGCCGCGCCGTGGGCGATGTCCACTGCGTGCTGAAGCCGAGCATCACCGCGCGCCGGCCGTCGGCGAGGAAGAGCGCCGAGACCGGCGTGCCCGGAATCGCGCGCTGAAAGTAGCGTTTGCCATTGATGCGGTCTTTCCGGCCGGCGGTCACGATGTGGGTGCCGCCTGCGCCACCCTTGCGCTTGGCGAGCCAGCCGTTCGGCTCGACGGGTGGCGACAGGATGGTGTCCGGATGCGGAATATCGCAGTCGCGGCACAGCGCCGCAAAGGCGCGCGGATCCTTCACGGTCGCCACCGTCTGCGCATCGTTGCCCAACAATCGCCGGCGCTGGCCAATGCGGGCGAGAAGTTGGGGCCGGTCCTCGAAACCGGCGCCGCAGACGACGCCGATCGGCTGCCGTGATCGGCTGAGCATGTCGAAGGCCGCAAGAAGGCTTTGCTCTTCCATGCCGCGCGCCAGGCCGTGCTCGAGACGGACGACATCATGCGCGAGCGCGACGGTGTCCTCGTCGGCGAAAAAATCCGCGACCAGCGGCAGGTATCCGCCGCGCCGCGCCGAGTGCGCGAGCGCGCGGCCCGAGGCGGCGGCGATCAGGACGGTCGGCGGCTCAGGCATTGAGCTCGCGCGCAAGCGCGAAGGCGTCGCGAAAATCGAAACGCACCGGTTTTTCGGCCTTGATCATCTTCGCAAACAGGCCGAACTCGGTCTTGTACTTGATGTTGCCGACCGCGAGCGGCCCGATTCCCAGCACGCCGTTCGGGGTGAGCTCGGCGCCGTTCGCGGTCATCTCGAGCCCCTCGACGCCGGTCGGCGGGACCGCGTTGACGTCGGCGGCGACCGCGAGCCGCGGCGCCGCGGCGAGCTGCGCGCGCGACAGGATGGCGACGCCGGCGCGCCCGGCACACAACGCGATCTCGGTGTCGGTGAGGATCGCGGCCTTCTTTGCATCGTCGCTGCCGTCGGCGGCGCGCAGCTCGGTCTCGAAACGGGCCTTGATCTCGGCGGCGGCGTCGCTCACGCGCTTGATGCCGTCGTAGCCGACCAGCGTGACGTCGGCGCCTTCCAGCCCGGCGATCACGGCGGCGGAATATCCGACCACGCCGGTCGCGCCGAACACCGCCACCTTGCGGCCTTTCAGCGCAAGGTTCTTCTTCTCCCGCAGGGTCTTCTCGATGCAGGCGACCATCGCCGCTGCGGTGGTGAATGATCCGCTCGGATCGGCGAAGAACGAGATGCCGAACGGCGGCACCAGCGCCTTTCTGGCTTTCGCCAGCATGTCGAGCGCGAGCGTCGCGTTCTTGCCGCCGAAGAACATGCCGGTCTTCACGCCGACCTTGGGCGGCCGCGAGAAGATCGCGTCCTGCACCAGGCCGGTCACCTCGTCGAGCGTTACGTTCGTGTAGGTGAGCACCGCGTCGAACCCGGCATCGACCGCCATGTTCACGTCGAACGGGCTCATGTGCTTGAGCGGCGTCACCATGTGCAGGATGTGCTTGTCGGCCACGGAAACCTCCCGCTAACTCACTCCCAACTCGTGCGCGTCGATCTCGGCGCCGCGATTGAGCCCAACGCAGATCCGGATGTCCAGCGCGCGCGCGTTCGGATGCGCCCGCGCGAGCGCCGCCATCCGCTCGGCTTCGGCGCGTGACGGCGCGAACGCGAACGCGGTCGGCCCCCACGAGCTTTGCCCGATCCCGGTCGCGCCCGCCTGGGCGAGGGCGTCGAGCACCGCGCCGACATCCGGGCTCATGAAGCGCGATCCGCCCTGCGCCGGCGCGTAGTAGTCGCCGAGCCGCGCCTGCAATTCGCTGATCGCCGAGCCGAAGCCGGCGAGATCGTGCTCGGCCAGGCTCGGCAACGCCTTCATGACGACGAGCCGGCAGAGCTGCGCGGCGAGCTCCCCGGGAAACGCCGGCAGGCTCTCGAACGCGGCACTCTCGTCGGTCCCGTGCTTGCCCTGCCGCGCCGGATCGAGCACCAGCAGGATGCACCACGGCTCGGGTATCGGCATGCGGGCGATCACCGGCGCGGGTTGCATGGTTGGGCCGCGCCCGCCGTCGACCACCAGTCCGCCGTGGTGGAAGAGCCCGACGCCGGCGCCGGAGCGCGCGCCGCGATCGAGCCGGATGGCGTCCGCCGCGACGTTGAGCGGAACGCCGTGCAGCCGCCGTACCGCGGCCGCGATTGCCAGCGCGAGCTGCGTGCCGGAGCCGAGCCCGGCGTGGGCCGGAACGGCGTCGATGACTCTGACCCGATGTCCGTCCGCGAGGCCGAGGTCGCGCCGCATCATCTCGAGGTAGCGCTCGACGCGATCGCTCTCCGGTCCGGCGATCTCCGTGGTCGCTGCACGCTCGATCGCGATGCGAGTCGCGAAATCGCTGATCGCGACGCCGATGCTGCCGAAGCGGCGGCCGAGCCTGCCGTCGAGATCGAGAAAGCCGAGGTGCAATCTGGCCGGAACGCCGACCGTCACCTTGACCGGGTTGCGAGAAGCGACCATCTGCAAGCGTCGGCTCCCGGGGTTTTTGGTCCGGCGCGGGTTTTGTTTGGGTCCAATAGGGAGCTAGACTGCGTTATCGAGGGGAGATTGGCAATCGCAGCCGACCTGCGGAGACCGCATCCATGGCCGAACCCAAAGAGCGCACATACAACGACGACGAGATTCAGACCCGACTCACGAAAGAGCTGCCGCACTGGTATCTGGAAAACGGCTGGATCCGTCGCAAATATAAGACGCACAGCTGGAAGGGCACCTTGATGGTGATCAACACGGTCGGGCATCTCGCCGAGGCCGCATGGCATCATCCGGACATCACGGCGTCCTATGCGTGGGTCGAGGTGCGTCTGCAGAACCACGCCGCCAAGGGCATCACCGATAAGGACTTCGAGCTCGCCAAGAAGATCGAGGACGTCGTCCACTGGCAGCCCGCGAAAGCGGGCGGCGCACTCGAAGGCACGCCGGAAAAGGATCAGCGCTTCGCCTACCTGAAATACGACGACTGAACGCCGCGGCTCAGATCGCCGGAGAGTGTGGAATGGCCAGGGCGTGGATCGGCGGCAAGCCCGTTGCACTCGAGCGTGCGCTCGCCGAGGCGGCCGAACTACTGGCGGCCAGCCGTTGCCCGCTGATCACCGGCCTCGGCACCGACATCGCCGGCGCCCGCGCCGCGATTGGCCTCGCGGAGCGGATCGGCGCGGTCATCGATCACGTGAATGCCGATGCGCTGTTGCGCGACCTCGCGGTGCTGCGCGAGGCCGGCATGATGCTGGTCACGCCGAACGAAGCGCGGCTGCGCGCCGACACGCTGCTGCTGGTTGGCCCGAGCCTGGAGACGGACGCGCCGGAGCTCGCCGACTGGCTCGGTCTCGGTACGGGCGGCGAGCGCGCGATCGTGCGGCTGTGCCCCGGTCGCGGCGCGAGGCCGACCGAGGGCGAGACGCATGTTGGCCGCGGCGCGGATCAACTGCCAAGCCTGCTCGCTGCGTTGCGCGCAGGCATCGCGGGGCGGCCCGCCGGCAAGACCGGGATTTCCGCCAAGGCGATCGCCAATCTGGCGACGCGACTCAAGGCTGCGCGCTACGGCGTCGCGGTGTGGTCGGCGCGCGACCTCGACCCGCTCGCCATCGAGATGCTGTGCGGCATCGTCGCCGATCTCAACACGAAGACGCGTTTTTCCGGCTTCTCGATCGCGCCCGGCGACAACGCGGTCGGCGTCCTGCAGGCCTGCGGCTGGATGACGGGTTTCCCGCTGCGCACGGGCTTCGGGCGCGGCTATCCCGAGCACGATCCCTGGCGGTTCGACGGCGCGCGCATGGTGGCGGCGCGCGAGACCGACTGCGTACTGTGGATCTCGGCTTTTCGCGCGGCGTCGCCGCCATGGGGCGAGGGGCCGCCGGTGATCGCGTTGATCACAAGTGATGCGGCGCTCGGCTCCGGACCGGCGATCCAGATCGAGGTCGGCCGTCCCGGCGTCGATCATGACGGGGTGCAGCACCATCCACCGCTCGGAACGCTGGTCGCGGTCGAGGCGACACGACCAAGCGACGCGATGTCGGTGGCCGACGTGGTTGCAAAGATCTCGGCGGCGCTGCCGGAGGTGGCGCGATGAGGACGCGCATCGCCGGCGGCCGCGTGATCGATCCGGCGCATGGCCGCGATGCTGTCGGCGACGTCTGGATCAGCGACAGGCACATCATCGAGCCCCCGGCGGGCGGCACCGTCGCGGACGCGACCTATGACGCGACCGGCAAGATCGTGATGGCGGGCGCGATCGACGTGCATTCCCACATCGCCGGCTGGAACGTGAACACGGCGCGGCTGCTGCTACCGGAATTCCACCGCGCCGCCGCACCGCGCCCGGCCGCGCCGCCGCTGTCGGCCGCCGGCTGGTCGACCTTTGCGACCGGCTGCCTCTACGCCCAGATGGGCTTCACCACCGTGGTCGAGCCCGCCGTGCTGCCGCACTATGCGCTGCACGCCCATCTCGAGCTCGCCGACATCCCGATCATCGACAAGGCGACGCTCGCGGTGCTCGGCAACGACGATTTCCTGCTCGGCCTGATGCGCGACAGCGCCGGCGCCGCCGCGATCCGCGACTACGTCGCCTGGACGTTGGATGCGACCCGCTCGCTCGGCATCAAGGTGGTCAATGCGGGCGGCTCGATCGCGCTGAAGGAGAACGTGCGCCAGTTCTCGTTCGACGACGTGGTGCCGCACTACGGCGTGTCGTCGCGCGCGATCGTCAAGGCGCTGCAGCGCGCCGCGCACGAGGCCGGCGTGCCGCACCCGCTGCACGTCCACTGCAACAATCTCGGCATGGCCGGTAATGTCGAGAGCGCGCTCGCGACCATCGCGGCCGCCGAGGGGCTGCCGCTCCACCTCGCGCACCTGCAGTTCTACGGCTACGGCAAGGAGGGCCCGCGCGGCTTCTCGTCGGCGGCCGCGCGGCTCGCCGAGGCGGTGAACGGCGCAACGGGCGTCACCATCGACGTCGGCCAGGTCATGTTCGGCCAGACCGTCACCATCTCGCTCGACACGCTGCGCCAGTTCAACGCGCGCCATCAGGCGCGGCCGCGCAAGTATGTGCTGCTGGAAACGGAAGGGAACGGCGCCGGCATCGTTCCGTACGAGTATCGCGCGAGCGATTTCTACAATGCGGTGCAGTGGGCGGCGGGCCTGGAGCTGTTCCTATTGATCAACGATCCGTGGCGCGTGTTCTTCACCACCGATCATCCCAACGGCGCGCCGTTCACCACCTACCCGGACATCATCGCGCTGCTGATGCATCGCGAGGTGCGCGCGCGTGCGATCGCGGCGCTGCCGCCGGACGCGATCGCGGTGACGACGCTGCCGTCGATCGCCCGCGAATACTCGCTGACCGAGATCGCCACCATGACGCGGGCGGCGCCGGCGCGCCTCCTCGGCCTGACCGATCGCGGCCATCTCGGCCCGGGCGCGGTGGCCGATGTCGCGGTCTACGCCGACGAGCGCGATCGCGCAAAAATGTTTCGCGCCGCCGCGCTCGTGTTCAAGGACGGCGAGCTCGTGGTGCGCGACGGCACGGTCACGCAGGTCCGATGGGGCAGGGCCCTCACGGTGCGGCCCGAGCGCGACCGCGCGATCGATCACCGCATGACGCGCTACTATGAGGATCGCTTCGGCCTCGCCGACGCGTACCTCAAGGTGCCGGAGCACGCCCTCGGCCGGCCGCAACCGTTCGGGCTCGTCCCATGCGCGCGCTGACGGTGAAAGGCATCCGCATCGACGACACGTTTGCCGAGGCCTTCGGCATGCGCGCGACCGCGGTGATCATCACCGCCGACAGCGTCCGCTGGGCGCGGCAGGCGGCGCTCAGCATGACCGGCTTCGCCACCTCGGTGATCGGCTGCGGCGCCGAGGCCGGCATCGATCGCGCGCTTCCCCCGAAGGAGACGCCGGACGGACGGCCGGGCGTGCGCGTGCTGCTCTTTGCCGTCTCGACCGCGGAGCTGCAGAAGCAGCTGCAGGCGCGCGTCGGGCAGTGCGTACTCACCAGCCCCGGCTCGGCCTGCTATGCGGGGCTCGACGGCGAGGAGGCGCTGCGGCTCGGCAACGCGCTGCGCTACTTTGGCGACGGCTGGCAGATCGCCAAGCGGCTGGGCTCGAAGCGCTACTGGCGGCTGCCGGTGATGGACGGCGAGTTCGTGTGCGAGGCGACCACCGGGCTCACCAAGCAGGCGGTCGGCGGCGGCAACCTGCTGATCATGGGACGCAGCGTGCACACCGCGCTGGCGGCGGCCGAAGCGGCCGCGGCCGCGATCGCGGCGGTGCCCGATGTCATCGCTCCGTTCCCCGGCGGCATCGTGCGCTCCGGCTCGAAGGTCGGATCGAAGTACAAGGGCGTGATCGCGTCGACCAACGACGCCTATTGCCCGACCTTGCGCGGCGCGGTGAAGACCGCACTCGACGACGACGTCGGCGCGGTGCTGGAGATCGTGATCGACGGACTCACCTCGGACGCGGTCGAGGCCGCGATGCGCGCCGGCCTCGCCGCGATCCTGCGGCTCGGCCCGAAGCGCGGCGCCGTGCGCGTCGGCGCCGGCAACTACGGCGGCAAGCTCGGGCCGCACCACTACCATCTGCGGGACCTGCTGCCATGAGCCCGCTGGTCCTCACCTTGCGCCAGGCGCCCGATCAGCGGCTCGATCTCTCGCCGCTGCTGCCGCACCTGCTGGCCGGCAGGACGGCCGCTGAGATCGAAAAGCTCGCGCTGCAGACCACGCGCACGCCCGCGACCGTCGGCGATCTCTTTCGCCTGCGCATGGGCGACGCCGCGCGCATCCGCATCGAGGGGGCGCACGAGCGGCTCGACCGTATCGGCCACGCGATGACCGACGGCGAGATCGTGGTCGAGGGCGACGTCGGCGCGCAGGCCGGCCGGCTGATGCGCGGCGGCAGCCTGGTCATCCGCGGCAGCGCCGGCCCGTGGGCCGGATCGGCGATGGTCGGCGGCAGGCTCGAGATCCTGCGCGATGCCGGCGATCACCTCGGCGGCCCGTTCGCCGGCGAGACCGTGGGCATGCGCGGCGGCGCCATCGTGGTGCGTGGGCGCGCCGGCTCGCGCGCCGCCGACCGCATGCGGCGCGGCACCATCGTGGTCGAGGGGCCGTGCGGTCCCTATGCCGGCAGCCGCATGATCGCCGGAACCCTGGTGCTGCTGCGGCGCGCCGGCCCGCTGCCCGGCTACCTGATGAAGCGCGGCACCATCGTGCTCGGCGCCGGCTGCGACGGGCTTTCCCCCACGTTCATTGATTGCGGCGTTCACGCGCTCGTCGCCATGCGTCTGCTATCCGACTTTGTCGCCCCCTTGAGCCGCCGTGCCGGCGCGTCCTTGCGCGCGCCGCTGCGGCGCTATGCGGGCGACATGGCGGTGCTCGGCAAGGGCGAGATTTTTGTTGGAACCGGGAGCTGATCCGTTACGTATCTAGGGTAGGTAAAGTCGCCGCAGGGGTGCGAGGAAACCCCCGAGGTCCGCTGATGAACATGATCGAAATCATCGTGACGGTCTGCGCCCTGGCGCAACCGAGCCAATGCGAGGAGCAGCGTCTGCAGTACGCTTCCATGGGCTCGCCACGCCAATGCGCCATGAACGCGCAGCCCTACCTCGCCCAATGGATCAACGAGCATCCGAAATGGAATATCGTGCGCTGGCGTTGCGACGCGCCGCACACGGGGGAGAAGGCCGATGCGCGCGGACCAGCGCGCCAGGCGTGACGATTTCCTGAACCAGATCGGTATCCGTCCGGTCGTCATGGGGATTCTCAACGTGACGCCGGATTCGTTCTCCGACGGCGGCCGCTTCCTCGCCGCCGACGCAGCCGTCGCGCACGCGAAGCGCATGGCGGCGCAGGGCTGCGCGATCGTCGATATCGGCGGCGAGTCGACGCGTCCCGGCGCGACGCCGGTCGCCGAGGCCGAGGAGCTCGCGCGCATCGGCGCCGTCGTGGCGCATCTCGCGGGCGAGCTGACCGTCCCGCTGTCGGTCGACACCTACAAGGCCGGCGTCGCGAGGCGCGCGGTCGAGCTCGGCGCCGTCATGATCAACGACGTCTGGGGGCTGCAACGCGATCGCGCCATGGCCGACACGGTGGCCGCCGCCGAGGCCGCGGTCGTGATCATGCACAACCGCAGCGAAACGGACGATGCGCTCGACATCGTCGCCGATCTGCGCCGCTTCTTCGACCGCTCGCTCGCGCTGGCGATCCGCGCCGGCATCCCGGACCGCCACATCGTGCTCGATCCCGGCATCGGCTTCGGCAAGACCGCGCGGCAGAACATCGCGGCGATCGCCCGCCTGGGCGAGCTTACGGACTATGGGCATCCGATCATGGTGGGCGCCTCGCGCAAGGCGTTCTTCGGCGCGCTGATCCCGGAAGGACTCGCGCGCGGCACCGAGGCGGCGCCGATCGGCACCGTCGCGGTCGCCCTCGCGGCGGCCGCCGCCGGCGCGTCGATCTTCCGGGTGCACGACGTCGCCGAGCACGTGGCGGCGCTCGCGGTGTTCGATGCGATCCGCAAGGGGAGGCGGGGTGGCGCAGACTAACCGCTGCACCCCGTCAGATCCTTCTCCTCGATGGAGAAGACCTCGCCGTCCTTCACCTCGATGTTCTTCACGACGCAGACGCGGCCGGTCTTGTCCCTGAAGCGGACGTCGTAGCGGCCGGGCGCGATGTCGGTGATGCGCAGCCGCTCGTCGTGGTCGACTTCGTGGTCGCGGTCGTTCTCGCATTGGTCGCGGCCCCAGGCCCCAAGGCCGGCCGGCGACATCTGCAGCGTCACGATGGTGTTGGCGGTCAGGTTCCAGAACCGCGTCGGCTTGCGGTCG
>Ga0126378_10001926_pt1 | contig 15376 bp, 17 predicted proteins | sample PanSoiMetPlot_23_FD_92587 | JGI IMG/M metagenome (GOLD analysis project Ga0126378, IMG submission 92587) | Tropical forest soil microbial communities from Panama - MetaG Plot_23 | ecosystem: Environmental > Terrestrial > Soil > Tropical forest > Bulk soil | place: Panama | collected 2016-02-17 | reverse complement strand
ATAGGCGTTGTAGCCGGAATAGCTGTGCACCTCGGAGCTCGTGCCCGTCGCCGAATTATAGGTGTGGAAGTTGCTCGTCCCGCCGGAATTGCCCGTATAGGGGTTGTAGCCGTAGTCGTGATAGCCGTTATAGGTCGTGTTGCCGTAGTGGCCGTAGAAATTGTCGTAGCCTGTATTGTAGCAACAACCGCCGTGCCAGTAGTCGTTGTAGTAGTAATCATTGTAGTAGACAGGCCCCCAATAGGGCGCCGGCGCCAGCAGCGCCTCCGTCATCATGCCCATGGCGAAGCCGAAGGCGGCCTCGGCATAAGGGTCATAGGCGGGGTAGACCGCCACGCCATAGGTCGGCGGCGGCGGGTAGTAGTCCGTGCCGATCCAGGCCGGGTAGTCATAGCCGGTGCCGTAGACGACGACGCCATCGGGCTCGACCACCGTTCCGACATAGCCGGGGGTATAGCCGACCTCCACGGATTCCGGGCTCGCCCAGTAGATCTGTACATAGGTGACGTAGTGGAGCGGTGAGCTTGCAGGGATCGAGTAGATGACGTCCGGCACGAAGGTGGCGACGCTCCATGGGCCGAGCACCGTGCTCGAAGTGAACCAGACCCCGCGGCGCAGCGCATAGAAGGCCGTCGGGCCGACCTCGATGATGGGATCGGGCGAGTTCACCACATATTGCAGGGGTGTCCCCTCGATGGGGCGGAACTGCGGCGCGCCGTCGAAGACGGGGGTGAAGCTGGGCCCGCCCTTGCGCGGAATGACGGCAGTCTGCGGGATCGAATCCGCGATCAGGGCTTCCTTCGCCTGCGACGTGCCCGCCACTGAAGCGAGGACCTCGGCTGCCGGCACGCCTGCCGGTATGCGGCGGAAGTCCGGCGGCAGGTCCTTGCTGTTGACATAGGTCCAAGGTCCGCCGAGCCCCGGCCCGCGGAACCAGCGGCCCGCGATCAGCACGTAGTAGTCGTTATTGGCCGTGTTGATGATCACGTCGTTCAGGCTGTTGGTGGCCCAGAGGAGCTGGGTGTTGGTGATGGGCGTGAATTGCGGCTGGCCCTGGAAGACCACGAGCTCCGTCGGCTTGTAGGCGATGTAGACAGAGGGCGGGGAGGTGCCAAGCGAAGGCCTGGTCTTCGCATTGCCGCGGAGCAGGTCGACCGCATCTTGCCTGGCGAGGCGGTCGGCGATCTGGTCGAGAGTTGGCGATACGCCGGTCGCGACGTGCCACGGTCCCTCGAGGCCCGGTGCCGCCATCCAGCCATCATAGACATGGAGGAACACCTCGCCGCCGCCGGAGATGATCAGCGCCCGCGTGTTGATGACCCTTTGAAGATTGGAATCCGGGATCGGGCGAAAGACCGGAGCGCCGCTGATCGGCACCAGAACGGCCGGCTTGTAACTGATGATGATATGCGGCGGTTCGTTCTTCACCTGATCCACCGTCTTGGCCGTGAGATTGGTCACCGCGAGAAAGCCCTGGAGGCGATCCAGCGAGATCTTCGTGGTGGCCGAAGGCAGGAGCTTTCCAAGATCGGCGTAGTAGCGCTGGCCGTGATCGGGCAAAGAGGGGAAGTCGATCTGCAGCAGGCTGTAGTTGAACAGAGTCACCATGCGCGTCGTGCGATCGACCAGGGTATGGGCACTGGCGCGGATGATGCCGAAGATTTCCTGCCCGCCACCGCTCGGCGTGACGGAAACCGCGGCGCGGAACTTCAGGAAGCCGCCATCCCAGCTATCAACCTGCGGCTGGTAGACCGTCAAACTGCCGCCGCTGATCTGCATGTGCCGCGGCCATGGATCGGGGTTGGTCGCGGCCGCCGCCAGCGCGTCGCGCCGATCCACGAGCGGCAGCAAGATGACGCCGAGCAGAGCCATCACCAGCACGGCGAGATGGACCAGAAAACGCGCCTTCGTGTCACGCCTCCCCGGTAGGACCCCCGGCCCATGAGCGGTGGCCTCGGGATTGTCGAGCAAGGATAGCGCATCGGCGACGGCGGCCAAAGCGGCCGCCGGCGCCCGCTCAATCGACACCTACTTTCCCCAGGCCTCGATCACGGCCTTGGCCAGCTCGGCGCGCAGCTCGCCCGCGGAGCTCACCTGCCCGCCGCGGCCATTGGCGATGGCCGCCAGGTTGCTTCTCGCGCCATAGACAGCGGAGTTGTAGCTTTCACCCGGCCACAGCTTGGTGCCCTGGATCCCGCCGCCGGCGAAGAGGCCCTTGGCCGTTGCGACCGAGAGGACCTCGATGCCGCTGCCGATGCTGCCAGCACCCGCTCCCTCGACCCCGAGATCGGCCAAGGCAAAGCCGCCAGAGCCACCGAGCCGGACGACTCCGTCGATCAGCTGGTCGACGCCGGCGTCGGTCATGATGACCATGGCGAGGCTCTCATCCTCCCCGCCCGCCTCGAAGCCAAGACCCACGCCGCCGATATGGAGGAATGTCGGATCGCTCCATTGATCGCCGTGACGGCGAAGCATCACGCCTTCGCCGTCGGATGCGGTCAGCAGGAATCCACCCTGGACGTCATGGGGCACGATGAAGATCGCCCGCGCGCCGCCGAGGAGATTGCGCACCGCCTGCCATTTGGGGTTGACCAGGAAATTCCGCACGGAAGTGGTTGCCGTGCGGATCAGCTTGTCCGCCTTGTCCCTGTCCTGCGCCCAGGCGCCCGAGGCCGGGCCGGCGATGAGGCCAAGGGCGAGGAGGGCGGCGAGCGCATGTCGAAAGAGCGCATGGCGGATGGGCCCGCCATACGGCGATGATTCGAATGTCATGATCCCCAACTCCCTGATGAATAGAAGGCCGCTGTTCTTAGGGCCGAATGCCGCTGGCGACAAGGACCGCCGGACGCGCCGGCACGGGCGCGACCTGGCGACTCCTATCCTGCCGGCGCTGTGCTAGGTTTCGAGGGCGGATTTCGCCAGCCGCCACGGGCGGATCCGAGTTATGAGGGAGATTGCCATGCCGCTTCGATCCCGCATTCGCCGGGGCGGAAGCGCCCTTGCCGCAGTCGGACTGGTCGTCGTGCTCGCCGCCTGCAGCAGCGGCGGCGGCATGCCGGGCGGCACGCCGCCGCCGCCCAGGCTGACGATCACCTCCCAGACGGCGCCACCGCCGGCCAAGGCCGAGACCGTTCCGCCGCCGCCGGCGGCACAGACGCCGGAATATTTCATCTGGGAGCCGGGGCACTGGCATTGGACGGGGCAGGGCTATCTCTGGATCCCGGGCAGCTATGTTGAGCGGCCCTACCAGTCCGCCGTCTGGGTCCATGGCGGCTGGACGGAGAACGGTCTGACCTGGACCTGGACGCCGGGTCATTGGAGCTGAGCGAGCGGCAAGCGCTGACGCGATGAACTCCCTCGCCATCACCGCCATCACCTTGGTTTGCCTCCTGGCCGGAGCGTTCCTCGGCCTGCGCGTGCGCGCTGCTGTGCCGGGGCATCTCACCGATGAGGCGATCGACGTCATCAAACTCACCACGGGCCTGATGGCGACCCTTGCAGCTCTTGTTTTGGGCCTGCTCATCTCCTCCGCCAACACCACGCACAACCTCGTGGAAAGTGAGTACCGGCAGGCTCTCGTCAACGTCGTGCTTCTCGATCGCGATCTGGCCCAGTATGGGCCCGAGACACAGGATGCCCGCGCCATGCTGCGCCACATGTTCCTGCGCAAGGCCGAGACAGTCTGGCCCGAGGAGGATTTCGGCCCGAAGGAGCCGGCGAGTGCCGGCGGGGAGCCCATTATCGAAGAGGTGCAGCGCATTCTGCTGCGTCTGTCGCCCGCCAACGAAGCCCAGACATGGTATCGCTCGCGGGCGTTGGAGATGGTGAGCCAGGCCCAGCAGCTGCGCTGGCTTCTCGTCAGCCAGGAGGCCGCCGGGACCATCGCCACCCCTTTGCTGGTCGTGCTGATCTTCTGGACCACGGCGATCTTCGGAAGCTTCGGTCTGCTCGCCCGCATCAATCCGACGGTTCTCTTCGCGCTATTCGTCTCGGCGCTCGCCGTCGCCTGCGCCATCTTCATGCTCTTCGAGCTCGACAGCCCCTTCACCGGCCTGATCAAGATCTCGAGCGCGCCGGCCCGTGCCGCTCTGGCGGTACTCGAGCAATAGCTCGCGGCCTAGCTCCCCTTTAGTCCCGTAATGGCGGTGGCGATGTCATGGCTTAACAGTGCGAGGTCGCGGCTCATGGCGGCGGCCTGGGCGTCGAAGGGACGCGCATTGTCGGACTGAGAGGCGGGCTCACCGGCGGGCTGGGTATAGCTCGACCGGCGCATCAGCAGCACCGTTCCATCCTTGTTGACGATACTCCAAAAGACGTTGAGCACCGCGTTCCCATCCTTGTCCTGCTCGAACCGGCTGATATCCATGGTGACCTGGAAGTCGACCGGCGCTCCGTCCTTCCACGGATAGAGAGAAACGCGATCGGTGGCGAGAAGGTTGGAGAGGTTGGTCGCGACGACCCGGGTGATGTTGTCGTTCAGATCGCCGCCCCATTGATCGAGATTGGCCTGGTCCAGGCTATTGGCCGCAACGCGGGTCACGATCTGCGGACGGTCGAGATATTTCGGCAGAGTGATCGGGCCGACGCCGATGGCGGCCCCCTCGGGGGAGGTCGAGGCGGGCTTGTCGGTGGTCGCGGTCAGCACATAGAGGCGGGTCGGCGCGTTACCGGGACAGCCCGTCAGGGCCAGCAGCGCGAAACCAAGGAGAATGAAGGCGGGAGGAAGGCGCATGGCGGTCCTCGATCGAGGTTACCTGTTATTGCCCATCAGCAAGGCATTGGGATTGCGCTGGATGAATTCGGCAAAGACGCGGATGGCGCGGGCGGCCGATTTGAACTCGGTGAGGGTGCTGGTCAGCTCGAAATAGACCGGTGAGCCCGGCGAGATCAGGCGCTGCGCCGCCTGGACCAGGGCCATGGTCTGATCCAGCGCCGCGCTCGTCCTCGCCAGCGCCTGCACCGCGGGACCCAGGATCTGCGGCAGGTCGCGGTTCAGGACATTGACCATCTTGCGGGCATCCGCCAGCAGGAGATTCAGGTTCTGCAGCGGCTCGCCGTCGCGCAGCTCGAGCCGCTGGCGGGCCTCCTGCATCAGCAAGTTCGCCTGCTGCGACGCGCCGAGCACGCTGTCGGTGAGCGGCTTCACCTGGGTCTGGACATCGCTCACCAGCCCCCCGGCGCTCTTGATCACGTTCCCGGTATCCGTCAGCACCTGGTTGGCGTTGTCGGCGACCTTCAGGAGCTGATCGGACAGCTGCTCGAGCGGGAGCTTGTTGATCTTTGCCAGCACGCTGGTGATGTTGGCCTTCAGCAGGTCGATGCTCGAGGGAACCGTCGGAAGCTGGGGCACGTCGAGGTTTACGTCGAGCAGATGGACCGGTGTTTCTGGGTAGAAGTCGAAATCGACGCTGGTCTGCCCCGTTACCAGCGACTGGACCTGGAGCTGTGCTCGGAGGCCGCGCTGAACAAGCTCCTTGATGTTGTGCTCGCTGCGCGCGCCGCGGACGATCTCGAATTTCTGCGGGTTGAGCTCGATGAAGACGGGAATGAGCAGCTTCTGCGCATTGACGTCGTACTGGATCTTAATGTTGGTGACGGAGCCGACCTTGACTCCGCGGAAGGTGACGGGGGAGCCGACATCGAGGCCGGCGAGGGATCCCTGGAAGAAGAGGACGGCCTTGCCCCTCGGGGCGAAGTAGTCGCCGCTGCCGAAGGTCAGGATGCCCGCGACGAGCAGGACGATGGCGCCGACGACAAAGACGCCGATGAGCTTGGGGTTGGCCTTCCGCGCCATTCAGGCCTCCAGCCCGCCACGGAGCAGAAAATTGCGCACCCGCGGATCGGGGCATTCATCGCGCAGCTTCCGCGGGTCACCCTGGGCGATCATCGTCCGGCTATCGGTGTCGAGAAACACCGAGTTGTCGCCGATGGCGAAGATGCTCGGAAGCTCATGGGTAACCACGGCGATTGTGGCACCGAGGCTGTCGCGCAGCTCCAGGATCAAATCGTCGAGCAGGTGGGAGCTGACGGGGTCGAGTCCGGCCGACGGCTCGTCGAAAAACAGGATCTCGGGATCGAGCGCCATCGCGCGGGCGAGCCCGGCGCGCTTGCGCATGCCGCCGCTGATCTCCGAGGGATAGAAGTCTTCGAAGCCGGCGAGCCCGACCAGGGCCAGCTTGAGCGAGGCGACGCTGTCGATCTCGGCGGGGCTGAGATCGGTGAACTCGCCCAGCGGCAGCGCGACATTCTCCGCCAGAGTCATGGAGCTCCACAGCGCGCCGCTCTGATAGAGGATGCCGAACCGGCGCATCAGACGTTCCTGCTCCTCGGGCTCCGCCTTCCAGAAGTTCTGCTCGGAGAACAGCACCTCGCCCCGTGCCGGAGGCTTCAGGCCCACGAGATGCTTCAGAAGCGTGCTCTTGCCGCAGCCGCTGGGGCCCATGATGATGAAGATGTCGCCGCGGAAGATGGTGAAATTGAGGTTCCGCTGAATGACGAAATCGCCATAGGCCATGTCCAGATTCTTGACCGTGATGTGAGGCTCGGTATGCGGGGCTCGCGTCACCTCCGCACCTCAGATGCCGAGCACGTTGGTCAGCACGGCGAAGACGCCGTCGGTCACGATGATGAAGACGATGGCGGTGACCACGGCGGAGGTGGCGGCCAGCCCGACCGCCGAAGCACTGCGCCCGCTCTGGATTCCGCGCATGCATCCGGAGATCGCGATCAGGACACCGAAGACGGAGCTCTTGAAGATGCCGACCGCAAAGTCGGTCAGGCCGACGCCATTCACCGTCTGGTTGACGTATTCCACCGCCGACAGCTTGAGCATGCCAGTGCCCACCACGGCACCACCCAGGATGCCCATGAGGTCGGCATAGATGGCGAGCAGCGGCATCATGATGATGAGGGCGATCATGCGCGGCAGGACCAGGAAGTCCATCGGCGACAGGCCGAAGGTGGAGAGCGCGTCGATCTCCTCGTTCACCTGCATCGTGCCGAGCTGGGCCGCGAAGGCTGCCCCGGTGCGCCCCGACATGATGATGGCGGTCATGAGCGCACCCATCTCGCGGGCCATGGCGATCCCGACGAGATCGGCGACGTAGATCTGGGCCCCGAACTGCACGAGCTGCACAGCGCCGACGAAGGCGAGGATGAGCCCGACCAGGAAGGAGATGAGGGTGACGATGGGCAGCGCCGCGGCACCGCATTCGAAGATGGTGTCGATCAGGTCGCGCCGGCGGAATCGGGCGCGGCCGATCGCCAGCCGGCCGAATGATTCCAGGGCCTCGCCCAGGAAGGCGAGCATGTCCCCCAGGGAGCGCCAGAGAGCGAGGGATTCCAGGCCGACAAGCGTAAGAAAGTCGTGATGGGATTCCGACCGCCGGGCGCCTTCGCGCTCCGGCACGGCGGCGGCCAGCTTCAGCAGGCGGCGCGCGCCCTCCGGCAGACTGCTGGCATCGAACTCGAGCTTGCGCGCCTTGCATAGTTCCTGCAGGCCGCTCAGGAAGGCGAGGAGTCCGCTATCCCAGCCGGTGAGCTCGGTGGTGTCGAAGGTGAGGCGGCTAGGATGGGCGGATAGATCGAACTGCTTCTCCAGGGAGCCCGGCGCTGGAAGCCCGCTCTTGAGCTTCCAGTCGCCCCGGAGCTTCAGCACGAGCGTGCCGCCTTCGGCCTGGCTCAGGGTGAAGTCAGCGCCCGGCTTTCCGCTCCCGTCTTGTCCCGTGGACTGCCTTGCCACTCTGCTTACCCAGTACGCCTGTCTGTCGAGGCCTGATCGGCCCGATCCCCGATGACGACGGCCCGATCATAGCGCCTATTCTCCCGGCGGGTGAATCCCCTTGAGTTGATTGGGCGAGAGTCGACTCTGTCCGACGAGGGCATCTATGCTGATTGCGATGCCGGCAGCGCCGGCCATGGATGGAGCCGCGGTGAATATGGACCGTAACGCCACGACGACGCGCGCAGCTTTGCCCTGGCTGTTAACACTTCTTTTATTGCCTTTGCTCGCCGGCTGCATGCAGCCCCCGCCGCCGGCCATGGCCAATCTTCCGCCGCTGCCGCCGCCCAATGTCCAGATCGTGGCGCCGCAGCCCCCGCCGCCGGCCCAGACCGAGACGGTGCCGCCCGCCCCGCAGGCCACCATGCAGTACTTCTACTGGGACCCGGGCCACTGGCACTGGACCGGGGCGGACTGGTTCTGGGTGGCGGGGCATTATGTCGAGAAGCCATATACCAATGCCTATTGGGTTCCGGGCCATTGGGACTCGCGTCCCTATGGTTGGACCTGGATACCGGGCTATTGGGCCCAGACCGGGGGCCCGTCCTAGACCACAGCTAGGGTTGACTCGCTCCACCACAAGATGGCAAGTGGCGGGCTCACAACAGGAGACCCCCAAAATGTTCGAAGCCTCCAAGAGAGTGATGGCTGCCGCCGCGCTCTGCGCTGCCGCTCTGCTTCCGCTCGGCCCCCAAGCCCAGGCGCAGCAGAACCAGGGCTTTGCCGTGGGCTATCTGCGTTGCGATGTGGCCGGTAGCGTCAGCTTCATCTTCGGCTCGACGCGGGATCTCTCCTGCGAATACGAAAGGCCCGGCAACCAGCCGATCGAGAAGTACACCGGCGAGATCCGGCAATACGGCATCGATATCGGCTATCTGAAGAGCGGTGTGATCGTCTGGGGCGTGGTGGCGCCGACCAACTCAATCGACAAGGGCGCGCTCGCCGGCGATTACGGCGGAATCAACGGCACGCTGGCGGCTGGCTATGGCGTCGGCGCCAATGCTCTGATCGGCGGCTACAAGGAGTCGATCGCGCTGCAGCCCCTCAGCGTCGAAGGAGTCAAGGGGATCAACATCGCGGCCGCCGTCGTCGGCCTGACCTTGAAGGCCGCGCCGTAACGGCGCCCTCTGCCGGCGGAGCCGGGTGGGCGCAGATACCTACCCGGCCGCTCCGTTCTTGAGCGCGACATCGATGGGCGGAGCGCTGCGCAGGGTCTGATAGACGACGCAGTAGCGCTCCGTCAGCCGCAGAAGCGTTGCGAGCCGCTCCTCGGTCGCATCGCTCTCGACCTCGAAATTGAGCCGGATCTGACGGAAGCCGACGGGTGCATCCTTGGCTACACCGAGCGTGCCTCGGAAATCGAGATCGCCCTCGGCGCTGACCCGGCCATCGCGCAGGGTGATGCCGAGCGCGGTGGCCACGGCGTTGAGAGTGACACCGGCGCAGGCGACCAGCGCTTCGAGGAGCATGTCGCCCGAGCAGGCGGCATGTCCATCGCCGCCGGTGGCGGGATGCAAGCCCGCCTCCACCAGCGCCCGGCCGGTATCGAGCTTGCAGGTGAGGCCTTCCCCCAGCCGGCCTTCCGCCTTGAGCGTGATGAGCGCCGCTTCGGGACGATCGCGATATCGCTGCTTCAGCGGCGCCTGAAGATCCTTCAAGGCTTGGCTGTCCATCTGGCTGTCCTCTCTCCTATGGCAGGGGTGGCTGGCGCGCGAAGAAGCGCCAGATCTGGGCATTAGCGTCGATCGCCCGGCTGGCGGGGCTCTGGATGCTGGCCGGCGCGATATCGCGACGCGCCCCGGGCCAGCCGTGAGTCCCGCCCTCGATCACGACACTCTCCAATGCGCTGCCGGGCGCGCAGCCGCCGTAATCATACAGCATCGCGCGGGTGCCGTCGGGAGGCGTGGGCGCCGGCAGGATGCGCGAATGGCGCGTGCGACAGCCGGCGCGCCGGGCGAAGAGCTCGATGCTTTCCACCACCGGCACGGTGCTGGCCGGATCGCCGTCATAGGGGACATGAAGGTCTGCGGTTCCGTTGATGAAGATCACGGGGAGGCCGCGCCCGGGCTGGCAGTCATAGCCGACGGGCAGGCTCGCCGCGACGACGGCGATGCCCGCGATCCGGTCGGCATGGTCGCAGGCCATCTGGAGCGCCTTGATTCCGCCATTGGAGAGCCCCGCGATATAGATCCGCCGGCGATCCGCAATCCCGCGCGCGATCAGGTGATCGGCGAGATCGATGATGAACGAGCCGGCGCCCGGATCGTTCCAGTCATTGGCGATGCCCTGCGGATAGACGGCGACGATGCCCGCCGCCTCGGCAACGACGTCGAAGCCAGTATAGCGGCGCATCTCCGCGGCGGTGCTGGCGCCGCCGTGAAGCAGGATTACCGTGGGGCGCGGGCCGGTGGCGCTGTTGGACCGGAAGATCTCATAACCGCGCTCAACCCCTCCGCTCATGAGGTTTTCGGCCGCGGCGGGGGTCTGAGCCGCGAGCATCGCGGTGAGGCCGATCAGGGCTGTGGCGAGAAGACGGCGCGGCATGCCTCCTTCATAGCGTCTTCGCGCCGTTGCCAGGAAGAGCGTCCTGGAAGATGGTGGGGCCTGCGATCAATATTCGAGGAAACAAGATGAGGTATGTCCTGATGGGACTGCTCTGCCTGCTGATCCTGCAGGGCTGCGCGAGTGGCTCCGGCAGCAGCATCGGTTCAGCTGTGCAGGGTCAGAGCCGCCAGGGCAGCGAGGGTGGCGGCGACCATGGCGGCGAACATGGCCGAGGGGGCCGGTGAGGGCGGGCCCCATCGAGAGTAGCCGACCGGCCACTCTCGATGGCAGTTGTTCAGTGCGTGCTGAATCCCGAGATCTACTTCGTGTGACCCGGACCACGACCCGGGCGGCCGCCCATACCGCCATAGGCCCAGACGCCCGCCGGAACCTTGTTCTCGTTCACCACATACATCATGTGGCCCCAGTTCTGGTTGCAGCGACCGGGCTCGAGCAGCGAGTCCGTCGGGGCACCAAGCGAATTGGTCGTGTAGAGGCGCACCGGCACCGGACCGTCATTGCAGACGCGCATCTCGCCCCCGGCGGTATAGACCCTCGTCGACCCGGGCTTCATGGCGCCAGGCCTGTAGGTCGCAACGGCAGAGGCATTTTTTTCGACCAGCCCATAGGTGGACAGGCCAACTGGCACCACGGACAGGGCGACGGCCAATACAATTCCGGATTTCAAGCTCCGTAGCATGCAGCTTCTCCATAATGTGAGGAACGCAATGATGCGACTCAGTGGCGTCATCTTTTTGCGTGGCGGGACGCTAGAGCGCTTGTGTTGCGGTGTTGTGTCAGCGAATTGTCGCTCGCGTGACGCTGCAATCTTGTGCCGAAACATCATTGATGGTGATGGCGCGAGGCATCTAACGCGATGGCTGTGGGATGCCTCTTGTGGATGCAGAGCCACCGAAGACGGCCCCGGTGGACCTTCGCCCTTGTCATGAGCATGATGCGGGAAGCCCTGCGGCGTAACGGAGGTATGCGATGGCGGCAAAGGTGACATCCCGGAATTCCGTGGGCCGCATTCTCGTGGGCATCGGCGGCTGGACCTTCGAGCCATGGCGCGAGAGCTTCTATCCCGTGGGTCTCGCGCAGAAACGCGAGCTGGAATATGCCAGCCGCCAGCTGACATCCATCGAGATCAACGGCACATATTACGGATCGCAGAAGCCCGAGAGTTTCGCCCGCTGGCGCGAGGAGACGCCCGAGGGCTTCGTGTTCTCCGTCAAGGGCACGCGCTTCTCCACCAACCGGCGCGTGCTGGCGGAGTCAGGACCCTCCATCGAGCGGTTCCTCACCAGCGGCGTCCTCGAGCTGAGGGAGAAGCTGGGACCGATCAACTGGCAGTTCCTGCCGACCAAGCGCTATGACCCCGAGGATTTCGAGGCCTTCTTGAAGCTGCTGCCGCCAAGCGTCGAAGGCCACGCCATCCGCCATGTGGTCGAGGTGCGCCACGAAAGTTTCCGCGTGCCCGGCTTCGTCGATCTTCTGCGCAGCTACGGCGTCGGCGTCGTCCTGACGGACAAGGTAGAGTTTCCTCAGATTCCCGATGTCACGGCCTCCTTCGTCTACGCCCGGCTGCAGCGGGCCATCGAGGGCGAGAAGACCGGCTATCCAGCCGCGGAGCTCGAACGCTGGGTCAAGCGTGCCCGCGCCTGGTCAAAGGGCGGCACGGGCGAGGGCCTCGCGGCGATCGGCGGGCCGGAGAAGAAGCCGGCGAAATCGCGCGATGTCTTCATCTACATGATCAACGGCTTCAAGCCAAAGGCACCCGCCGCCGCCATGGCGCTGATCGAGCGGCTGTCTGGCTAGCCCCGCCGAGGGGCGTCAGAATTGGACGTCGTCGATGATGCGAAGCCGCGTAGTTAGTGTATCGCCGTTGATCGTCAGGGTTCCTTCGGCAAGCAGCTCGATATGACTCCAGATGCCGGTGGCGGTATCGAGGAATTGATAGGCGTGCATGCCGATCGGTTGGCCCTTCACCATTCCGACGCCCGTGATGTCGAACAGGATGACCGGGCGTCCGCGGTAGGCTCCCAGCCCCTGCACGGTTGCTTTGCCGGCGAAGGAATCGGGGCTGTCCCCTACCTTGGCCGGATAGGCTTCGCTGATCTTGATCACGTCGTTCTGATGAAAGCCTGCCGGCGGCAGCCCGATCTGGTTCGAGAACTCATTGATCAGGCGCTTTTCGGCCGCCGCCGCTTCGATCGGCGTGTTTCTCGATGAGGGCAGTGAGGCCGTCGCCTTGCTGACCGGCCCATAAGGTGGAACCAGAAGGGTCAGCTTGGCCCCCCTGATGGTCGACTTCCCCTCGCGAGCCGAGGGGAGATTGCCGTTCCAGCTCGCGCTCTCGATGATGAAGGTGATGGTGATGACGTCTCCAGTGGCTTCGGCGAAAGTCGTGCCGGTCACACGCGTTGTGCTCGTCCATGCCTTCCCCTGGCCCGTCTCCCGGGCAAGCGTGAGCCGCTCGAAGGATGCCGGCGGGAAGGGGGCGTATCTGACGATGACGGGGCTCTGGAGCGGGCTCGTCTTTCCGCCGTCGAGGATGGAGGCGACGGAGAGGGCGGGGATCGGCGCCTGGGGAGCCGATGCCGGGCGCTGGCTCGCGCAGGCCGCGAGAGCCGGCAATAGCAGCAGCAAGCTGAGCAGCCTGGTCCGGTACATGCCGGATACCCTGGAACTTCATGCGATGGCGGGCCGGGCCGGCGGCGATATTCTTGAAGCTGCCAGCGGCCGCTCACCCTATCATCACCTGCGATGGCGCGGTAGCGCGCCGGCCGTCACGCCTCGCTCGCAAGCCTGAGCGCGCAGCGGTTATGCGTCTCCACGACCGGCCCCATATCCATGGTCACGATCTGGCCGTCGCGGACTACGACCTTGCCATTGACGACCGTGGTTCTGGCCTGCTGCGGCGCGCAGAAGAGCACCGCGGCGACGGGATCGTGCAAAGCCCCCGCATAACCGATGGTGTGGAGATCGAGGGAGAAGAAGTCAGCGCATTTGCCCGGCTCCAGCGAGCCGATATCGGAGCGCCCCAGGACACGCGCGCCACCGAGGGTGGCAAGCTCAAGCACCTCGCGCGCCGTCATCCATTCCTTGGCGCGGACCGGATGGGATTGGGAGAGGAGCATGTATTTGCGCGGGCCCTCCGGCGGCAGGAGGCCATGGCGCAGCTGGGCCAGCAGCAAGGCCTGGCGGGCCTCGAGCAGGATGTTCGAGCAATCATTGCTGGAGGAGCCGTCCACGCCCAGCCCCACCTTCACCCCGGCATCCATGTATTTCTTGATGGGCGCTATGCCGGAGGCGAGCCGCATGTTGGAGGAGGGACAATGCGCCGCGCCGCAGCCGGTCGCGGCGAACTTCCGGATCTCGTCGTCATCGACATGGATCGCATGAGCAAACCAGACGTCATCGCCCAGCCATCCCAGGCTCTCCATCCAATCCACCGGCCGCAGCTGGAAGTGCTGCAGCGTATAGCGTTCCTCGTCCATGGTTTCGCAGAGATGGGTGTGGAGCTTGATCTTGTGCTGGCGCGCAAGCGCCGCGGAATCCTTCAGCAGCGAGGTGGTCACGGAGAAAGGCGAGCAGGGCGCCAGAACGATCTGGGTCATCGAGCCGCGGGAGGCGTCGTGATGGGCTTTGATGACGCGCTCACTGTCCTTGAGGATGAAGGCCTCGTCCTCCACGCAATCGTCCGGCGGCAGGCCACCCTTGGATTCGCCCAGCGACATGGATCCGCGGCTGGCATGGAAGCGCAGGCCGATATCCTTCGCGGCCTGGATCTGGCAATCGACGTTGTTCCCGTTCTTGAACACGTAGCTGTGGTCGAAGACGGTGGTGCAGCCGGAGAGCGCAAGCTCGGCAAGCCCGACCAGCGTGCTGGCGCGCGACGCTTCCTCGTCCGTGCGGGCCCAGACGCGATAATGTGCCTGGAGCCAGGGAAAGAGATTGTTGTTCTGCCCCGCCGGCAGATTCCGCATCAGGGTCTGGTTAAGATGGTGATGCGTGTTGACGAAGCCCGGCAGAACGATCTGCCCGCCGAGATCGATGACGGTATCGGCGGTTCTGGGCAGCTCCTCGTTCGCTCCGACCTGCTTGATGATCCCGTTCTCGGCGTAGATCCCGGCACCCTTCAGCTCGCGGCGCCTGCCATCCATGGTGACCAGAACCTCGGCGTTCGTGGCCAGGATTGTCGTCATCGTCGCCTCCCCCCTATGCGGCCGGCGCCGAGCCCTATGCGGGAAGGCGCCTCACCCAAGCTAGGGGCAAGCGACGAGACTGTCGATGCGACGGTCAGCGGCCCTCGACGCTTCCGCGGGCCGGCCAGTCCGACCCGTTCCAGCTGCCGCAAAAAACCATAAATACCACGGACTGACTGTGAGCTGCCGGCCACGCTCCCTGTTTCTGCAGCAGATTTACAGGGAATGCCGCATCACCTGCGCAAAAATTCAGAATATACGCAAAAGACGTCCAAGTCAAGCGAGCAGAGGCCCGGACGGCTCTATGAGGCCGGCGGGCTAGCGCGACCGGCGGGCGACCTCTTCCGCATACATCGCCAGCACGCCCGGCCAGCCGCCCTCGACGCTGCCGCGGGTCCTTTCCGCAGCCGCGCCGCCCAGCCGCTCGAAGCCGCGATGCTCGAGCTCGATGCGGGTGGCGTCCGGGCCATCGGCGATGAAGTTGATCTCGACCTCGGAAGCGGCGTCGGGATCCGGCTCGCCCTCCAAGCCGATCTGCCAGCTGAGGAGTAGTCGCCGTCCGGGCGTCCAGGCCAGCACCTGGCCGATATGCTTTTCCGAGCCGTCCTCGCAGATGGCATACCACCGCCCGCCCGCAAACGGCTCGAGGATCATCTCCCTGAAAGGCGAGGCGCCGTCGCATTGGGCCTTGGGCCACCAGCTGTCGATACCCTTGGCGAAGATGTCGAAGGCGCGCGCCGGGCCGACGCCCACGATGACGTTCCGGCGCACGGGCGCGATGGTGATTGTCAGGGTCACGGCTTCTGCTCCTTCTCGATGCGGATCCGGCGTTCGACTTCTTCCT
>Ga0126378_10001924_pt1 | contig 15388 bp, 15 predicted proteins | sample PanSoiMetPlot_23_FD_92587 | JGI IMG/M metagenome (GOLD analysis project Ga0126378, IMG submission 92587) | Tropical forest soil microbial communities from Panama - MetaG Plot_23 | ecosystem: Environmental > Terrestrial > Soil > Tropical forest > Bulk soil | place: Panama | collected 2016-02-17 | reverse complement strand
TTCGGCTTCATCTGGCACTGGCCGTCCTGGTACGCGATCCTGCTGCTTCCGTCGTTCGTGATCTACGTGCTCACCATGGTCGGGGAGACCAACCGGCTGCCGTTCGACCTGCCCGAGGGCGAAGGCGAGATCGTCGCCGGTCACATGACCGAGTACTCATCGCTGAAGTTCGCGCTGTTCTACCTCGCTGAGTACGTGAACATGTTCACCGTCTCCGCGCTGGCCACCACGCTGTTCCTCGGCGGCTGGCGGGCGCCCTGGCCGATTTCGGCGTGGGCGACCTTCGACAACGGCTGGTGGCCGGTGCTGTGGTTCCTTCTCAAGGTCGCCGCGTTCATGTTCTTCTTCATCTGGCTGCGCGGCTCGCTGCCGCGGATCCGCTACGACCAGCTGATGCGATTGGGCTGGAAGGTTCTGATCCCGTCGGCGCTCGCCTGGACGCTGATCGTGGCCACCGCCAGGGTGTACCGCCAGCAGGGCGCGAGCCCGGCTGTCTACATCATTGGCGGCGGGATCGTGGTGGTCCTGCTAGCGCTGCTATGGAGCTGGGAGTCGTCCGGCCAGCGGGAAGAGCGGCTGGCGGCCGAGGCCGAGGAAGAGCGACTTGCGGCCGGCGGCGAGCCCGAGCCGGAGCCAGCGTTCCCCACGCCGCCCATGGATCTCCCCCACTACCACGGCATCGGCGTGGCAACGAGCAAGCCCGTGCTGGCCGGGGTGGCCGACGACGAGGCACAGGAGGTGACCAGTGGCTGACTTCCTCGGCCCGGTCAAGGGCTTCGGTGTCACCTTCCGGCAGATGTTCAAGAAGGTTGACACCGTCCAGTACCCGGAGCAGATGCTTCCCACGGCGCCCCGCTTCCATGGGCGTCACCAGCTCAACCGCTGGCCGGACGGGCTGGAGAAGTGCATCGGCTGCGAACTGTGCGCGTGGGCCTGTCCGGCGGATGCGATCTACGTGGAGGGTGCTGATAACACCCCGGAGGAGCGGTACTCGCCTGGTGAGCGATACGGCCGCGTCTACCAGATCAACTACCTCCGCTGCATCCTGTGCGGGCTGTGTATCGAGGCGTGCCCCACCAGGGCGCTGACCATGACCAACGATTACGAACTCGCGGACGACAGCCGCGAGAACTTGATCTGGACGAAGGAGCAGCTGGTCGCTCCGCTGCAGCCGGGCATGGAAGCGCCGCCGCACCCCATGCGGCTCGGCGAGACCGAGAAGGACTACTACCAGCTCGGTGCCATGCTGGCCAGATCCCAGGCAACACAGTCGCCGCACGGGGAGGAAGAGCAGTGACGGGCGGTCACGCGTTGATCCTGGCCGGACCGGCGGCCGAGACCACCCGACTGCTTACGTTCTGGGTCTTGGCGATCGCATCGGTGACGGCCGCCCTCGGCATGGTGCTCGCGCGCCGGGCTGTGCACTGCGCGCTGTTGCTGGCCGTGGTCATGCTCTCGCTGGCCGTCTTCTACGCGATGGAGGGCGCGCCGTTCCTGGCCTTCGTCCAGGTGATCGTCTACACCGGTGCCGTGCTGATGCTGTTCCTGTTCGTGCTGATGATCGTCGGCATCACCGCGGCCGACGCCATCATCGAGACGATCCGCGGCCAGTGGCTGTGGGCGTTCATCGGACTCGTCGCCAGCCTCGCGCTGCTGATCCTCACGATCGGGCACGCCGTCCTCCCGAGCCCGTCCGGCAAGGCCAGCGCGCAATTCGGCAACGCGAATGTGACCTCGCTGGCCCATCTCATCTTCACCAAGTACGTCTACCCATTCGAAATCACGAGCGCTCTGCTGATCACTGCCGCTGTCGGCGCGATGGTGCTGGCGCATCGCGAGCGGCTGAAGCCCAAGCCCACCCAGCGAGAGATGGCCGCCGCGCGGATAGCCGGCGGCCATCCGGCGCCGCTGCCCGGGCCGGGAACCTACGCCCAGCACAACGCCGTCGACATGCCGGCCCTGCTGCCCGACGGGAGCCAGTCCGAGCTGTCGGTCAGCCCGGTGCTGACGGGAGGCGGCCGCGCCGAAGGCAGGCCAGAACTCGGCGGTACGCCGCCGGATGGCCCGCCAGGCCTGACGCGCGGGACAGACCCCGCGGCAGGCCAGGAAGCAGGTGAGCAGTAGTGGTCAGCCCTGCCCATTTCATCTTCCTCTCGGTACTGCTGTTCGTCATTGGCGCCGTCGGCGTGCTCGTCCGGCGGAACGCGATCGTCATCTTCATGTGCGTCGAGCTCATGCTGAACGCCGCGAACCTGGCTTTTGTGACCTTCGCCCGGATGCACGGCGGGCTGGATGGTCAGGTGATCGCCTTCTTCGTCATGGTGGTGGCGGCCGCCGAGGTGGTCGTCGGGCTCGCGATCCTGACCTCTATCTTCCGAGCCCGCAGGTCCGCGTCCGTCGACGACGCGAACCTGATGAAGAACTGACGAGAGGGAGCCATGCTCGCGACCCTGCACGCCACCGGCCTCCAGAATGCCGCCTGGCTGCTGCTCGCGCTCCCGTTGCTCGGCGCGGCCGTGCTGCTGCTCGGCGGCAAGCGGACCAACTCGTGGGGCCACGTGGTCGGCGTGGCCATGCCCGTGCTGTCCTTCGCGTACGCAGTGGCCGCCTACGCGCAGATGCTCGGTTATCCCGCCGCGCAGCGATCCCGCGACCTCGTGATCTACCAGTTCATCAACGTCGGCCGGTTCCAGGTGCCGATGGGTCTGCGGCTGGATCAGCTGTCGATCTGCTTCGTGCTGCTCATCACCGGCGTGGGGTCGCTGATCCACATCTTCGCGGTCGGTTACATGTCGCATGACCCGGAGCGGCGCCGGTTCTTCGGCTATATGAATCTGTTCCTGGCCGCGATGCTGCTGCTGGTCCTCGCCAACAACTACCTCGGGCTATACGCAGGCTGGGAGGGCGTCGGACTGGCGTCGTACCTGCTCATCGGCTTCTGGCAGTACAAGGACTCGGCGGCGGTCGCGGCCAAGAAGGCGTTTATCGCCAACCGCGTCGGTGACGTCGGCCTGTCGCTCGCGATCATGCTGATGTTTTTCCAGTTCGGCAGCGTCACCTTCACCGGTGTGTTCGGCGCGGTCGGGCACGCCAGCCACAACATCGTGCTGGCCATCGGGCTACTTCTGCTGCTCGGCGCCTGCGGCAAGTCCGCCCAGGTGCCCTTGCAGTCCTGGCTGCTCGACGCGATGGAGGGTCCGACTCCGGTGTCCGCCCTCATCCACGCGGCGACCATGGTGACGGCCGGGGTCTATCTCATCGTCCGCTCCGCCCCGATCTTCGACCTGAGCCCCGGTGCCCGGCTGGCCGTCGCCATCGTCGGCGCTGTCACGCTCCTGTGGGGCGCGATTATCGGGTGCGCCAAGGACGATATCAAGAAGGCGCTGGCTGGCTCCACCATGAGCCAGATTGGCTACATGATGCTGGCTGCGGGCCTCGGCCCGGCGGGCTACGTGTTCGCCATCGCGCACCTGCTGGCGCACGGGTTCTTCAAGGCGGGCCTGTTCCTCGGCGCCGGCGCGGTCAAGCACGAGATGGACGACGAGGTCGACATGCGCCGCTTCGGCGGGCTGGCCGGGGTGATGCCGATCACCTGGGTCACCTTCGGCCTCGGCTACCTCGCCATCATCGGCGTCCCGCCGCTGTCCGGCTTCTACACCAAGGACCCGATCATCGACGCCGCGTTCGCCAAGGGCGGCACCTCGGGATGGTTGCTCGGGATGGCCGCCCTGATCGGTGCCGGCATCACCGCGTTCTACATGACCCGGGTGATGATCATGACATTCGCCGGCCAGCGGCGCTGGGCCGAGGGCGTGCACCCGCACGAGGCGCCGCCCGTGATGACCGCGCCAATGATCGTGCTGGCCGTCGGCTCGGTCGCCGCCGGAGGCTTCCTGATTCTCAGCAACCGGCTGCTGAACTTCCTCGGCCCGGTTACCGGTGTGCCGCCGACCTCGCACGGCGTCTGGACCGTGGCGGGCGGCGTCACACTGGCGCTCGTGGCGGTCGGCGGCACGATCGCCTACCTGATGTACGCGCGCCGTGAGGTGCCGGTGACCGCGCCGGCTGGCAGCCCCGTCACCATCGCCGCGCGCAAGGACCTGTACGGCGACGCGGTCAACGAATCGCTGCTCATGCGGCCTGGCCAGTGGCTGACCCGCCTGTCGGTCTACTTCGATAATCGCGGCATCGACGGCCTGGTCAACACCGTGGCAGCGACCTTCGGTGGGGGGTCGGGTCGGCTGCGCCGGGTCCAGACGGGCTTCGTCCGTTCGTATGCGCTGCTCATGTTCGTAGGAGGCGTCGGGCTCGTAGCCACGCTCCTGTGGGTTGGGCTGTAGAAGATAGAAGGCTGCGGAGACTGATGACCAACTTCCCCTGGCTGACCGTCGCGGGGGCGATCCCCCTCGTCGGTGCCATCGTGATCGCGCTGACGCCGGGCAGGTCAGCGCCCGGCGGCCCGGCCGACCAGCGCGCCCGCGACCTGCTGGTGAAGCGCGTTGCGCTGGTCTTCTCGCTGCTCACGCTGGCCGAGGTCATCGTGATGGCGGTCCGCTACAAGACCGGCGGCCCGCGCTTCCAGTTCCAGCAGGTCTATCAGTGGATCCCGCAGTTTGGCGTGCACTACGCCGTCGGCGTGGACGGGATCGCCCTGGTGCTGATCCTGATGACGGTCGTGCTGATGCCGGTCGTGGTGCTGGCCTCGTGGAACGACGTTGAGGACGTGACAGCGACGGGAGGCCGGGTCGGCGGCGCCGCGACCGCACCGGGCAGGCCGCCGCGGGTGCGCAGCGTGAAGTCCTACTTCGCCATGATGCTGGTTCTCGAGACGATGATGATCGGTGTCTTCGCGGCGACCGACGTCTTCCTGTTCTACGTTTTCTTTGAGGCCATGCTCGTGCCGATGTACTTCATGATCGGCAGCTATGGCGTTGGCCAGCGGCAGTATGCGGCGGTCAAGTTTCTGCTCTACAGCCTGCTGGGCGGCCTGCTGATGCTGGTCGCCGTCATCGCGCTGTACGTCTACTCCATCAACAGCAGCGGGCAGGGCACGTTCCTGTTCACCCAGCTGACTCACCTCGCGCTGAGCCCGACCGTCCAGAAGTGGCTGTTCCTCGGCTTCTTCATCGGGTTCGCCATCAAGGCGCCACTGTGGCCGTTCCACACCTGGCTGCCCGACGCGGCGACGTCGGCTCAACCCGGCGCGGCCGTGCTGCTGGTCGGCGTGCTGGACAAGGTCGGCACGTTCGGCATGATCCGCTACTGCCTGGACTTGTTCCCGACCGCCGCGCACTTCTTCACCCCGCTCATCGTCGTGCTGGCGGTCATCGGGGTGCTGTACGGCGCAGTCGTGGCGATCGGCCAGGCCGACATGAAGCGGCTGATCGCCTACACGTCGGTGTCCCACATGGGCCTCATCACGCTGGGCATCTTCGCGATGACCAGTCAGGGCCAGGCGGGCGCCACCCTGTACATGGTCAACCACGGCTTCGCGACCGGTGCGCTCTTCATCCTGGCCGGGTTCCTGGTTTCCCGCCGCGGGTCGCACCTGATCCGCGACTACGGCGGTGTGCAGAAGGTCGCGCCTGTGCTGGCCGGGCTGTTCCTGATAGCCGGGCTCGCCGGCCTCGCGATGCCTGGCCTCAACACATTCGTCAGCGAGTTCCTGGTCCTGGTCGGCACGTTCACCCGCTACCAGGCCGCCGCGGTCCTCGCCACCGTCGGCATCATCCTGGCTGCGATCTACATCCTGTGGATGTACCAGCGAACCATGACCGGACCAGTCCGCGAGGAAGTCGCGGCGATGCCCGACCTCAAGGCGCGGGAGCTGTGGGCGGTGGCCCCGCTGATTGCGCTGATCGTGGTCCTCGGCGTCTATCCCAAACCCGCCCTGGACATCATCAACCCGGCCGTGACCGCGACCCTCGACGGCACCCATAGCACCGACCCGGTGCCCGCCCACCCCGCGACCGCCGGCACCACATCGTCCGTGCACCACGGCAAACGGCCGGCCGGCAACACCGGGCTGATCTCGCACGTTCCCACCCATCTGGCCTCGCACAAGCAAGGGAGCTCGGCGTGACCGGGACCGCCGCGGCCGCGGCATCGACCATCGCGGCGCCCTCTTTCGAGTGGAGCCTGCTCTCCCCGATGCTGCTCGTTTTCGCCGCCGCGATGGTCGGCGTGCTCATCGAGGCGTTCGCACCCAGGGACCTGCGCCGGCCCATGCACGTCATGCTGACTCTGGGCAGCCTCGCAGGTGCGTTCGTGCTGACGGTCGTGCTGGCAGCGAGTAACTCGATCTTCGACGGCGGCAGGCCGGGGAGCGTCGTCGCGGTCGGCACCGTTGGCGTGGACCGGCCGACGCTGTTCATCCAGGGGACCATCCTCGTGCTGGCCTTCGTGAGCGTGCTCCTGATCGCAGAATCCTCTCGTGAAGTCAGCTCGTTCACGCCGCGGGCGGCGGCCGTCCCCGGCAGCGCCGAGGAGCGCGAAGGCGTGCTCGCTGGTGTGGCCCATACCGAGGTGTACCCGCTGACGCTGTTTGCGGTCCTCGGCATGCTGCTGTTCCCGGCGGCCAATGACCTGCTGACGATGTTCATCGCGCTCGAGGTGCTGTCCCTGCCGCTGTACCTGCTGTGCGGACTGGCCCGCCGCCGCAGGCTACTGTCCCAGGAAGCTGCGATGAAGTACTTCCTCCTGGGCGCGTTCTCGTCGGCGTTCTTCCTGTTCGGCGTCGCCATGCTGTACGGCTATGCGGGCTCGGTCCAGCTGTCGGCGATCGCGACCGCGGCGGGCACGGGGACCGCGTCGGCAACGCTCCTGTACGCCGGCATCGCATTGCTCGGCATCGGCCTGCTGTTCAAGATCGGTGCAGTGCCGTTCCAGGCGTGGAAGCCGGACGTCTACCAGGGATCGCCGACGCCGGTCACCGCTCTCATGGCGTCCTGCACCCTCGTGGCGGCGTTCGGCGCGCTGCTGCGCGTCTTCTACGTGGCATTTGGTCAGCTGACCTGGGACTGGCGTCCCGCGATGTGGGCCGTGTCGATCGCCACCATGCTCCTCGGCTCGATCATCGCGATCACCCAGACGGACGTTAAGCGGCTACTCGCCTACTCCTCCATCGCGCAGGCCGGCTACGTCCTCACGGGCGTCATCGCGGCGAACAGCCGCGGCCTGTCCAGCAGCCTGTTCTACCTGGCGGCGTACGGCTTTACCATCATCGGCGCCTTCGCGATCGTCACGCTCGTGCGGGACCGCGGCGGCGAGGCCGCACACCTGTCGAGCTGGGCCGGCCTGGGCAAGCGATCACCGTGGGTCGCAGGGGCCTTCGCATTCTTTCTGATCGCGTTCGCAGGGATCCCGCTGACGAGCGGGTTCACCGGCAAGTTCGCGGTGTTCCAGGCCGCCATTCAGGGCGGCGCGACGCCACTGGTCATCATCGGCGCGATCAGCAGTGCCATCCTGGCGTTCCCCTACGTCCGCGTGATCGTGCTGATGTACTTCAGCGAGCCGGCCGCCGAGGGGCCGGTTGTCGTGCAGCCCAGCGCCTACACGAGCCTGGCGGTCGCGATCGGGGCAGCGGCGACGCTCGTACTGGGAGTCATCCCGCAGCCGCTGCTGAACCTCGCGAACCATGCGGCCAGTCAGCTCTTTGTCCGCTAGCCGTAGGCTGTCCGGCGCAGACCGCTGGCCGGCTCTCGGCTTATCGTTGCCGCAGCGAGAGGATAGCCTCACTAGGACCGGCCCGGCAGCGGTACCGCGGGCCTATCGAGGGGATTCGGTGTGATTGCTGCTGTTCCGGTGGAACTCGCCGACGACGCGCTTGCATCGGACGTCGCTGACGGGCTCAAGCGAGTCGAGGATGGCCTGCGGCTCGCGCTGAAATCGCAGCATCCCGTGCTCGCGGCGGCGTCCGCTCACCTGATGGAAGCGGGCGGAAAGCGACTGCGGCCCATGCTGGTGCTGCTCGCGGCGCAGTTCGGCGACCCGCAGGACCCGCGGGTCGTGCAGGCCGCGGTGGCGTTGGAGCTGACGCACCTGGCCACCCTCTATCACGACGACGTCATGGATGAGGCGGACACCCGCCGGGGCAGCGTGAGCGCCAACTCGCGCTGGGGTAACTCGGTGGCAATCCTGACTGGCGACTACTTGTTCTCCTGTGCGTCGGAGATTCTGGCCGAGCTCGGTCCGGAAGCCATCCGCATCCAGGCGGAGACGTTCAGCCGGCTGGTCACTGGCCAGATTTCTGAGACGGTTGGCTGTCAGCCCGGCGAGGATCCGCTCGCCCACTACCTGGGCGTGGTGACCGAGAAGACCGCGTCGCTATTCGCCACCGCGGGCCAGTTCGGCGCTATGTTCTCCGGCGCGGGGCAAGACGTGATCGCCAGGGTAACCCCGGCATGCCGGGCGCTCGGGGTGGCCTTCCAGCTCGAGGACGACATCCTGGATGTCGCCAGCGTCTCTCAGCAGTCGGGCAAGACACCGGGAACCGACCTCCGTGAGGGAGTTCGCACACTACCCATGCTCTACGCACTGCGGTCGGCAGACCCTGACGACGGACGGCTCGCCGAACTGCTGAGCCTGCCCGACCTGGCGGACCCTGCCCTGCATGCTGAGGCGCTCGGCCTGCTGCGCGCCCATCCGGCCATGGAGATGGCCAAGGCGGACACTCGCCAGTGGGGCGAGCTTGCCCGCGCCGAGATCCTCGGTCTCCCTGACGTGCCGGCTCGCGCCGCCTTCGAGGCGCTGTGCGAATACGTCGCGGAGCGAACCGGATAAGGCGCTCCCAGCTAACGGCGTGATGGGGCCCACGCCGCCCATAGAACGGCAGCAAACTGACCAATGTGTCCCTTCGCGGGTCCGGCGGCCGCCTGCGTGACGGCTCGATCGGGCGGGAACACCCCCGTTACGCTCGGGGTTGTGGCAGGCGGATGCGAGGAGGAGCGGTGAGCATATTCGGAATGCGCAAGATGTCCATGGTGAGTGCAGCGGACGCGCTGCCCGGCCACTCCAGCGCCATGCCGGTGCCGGAGCGGCACGCGGTTCTCGGCACGCCGCTTGCGCCGCCGTACCCGACCGGCACGCAGGTGGCCGAGTTCGCGCTGGGCTGCTTCTGGGGAGAGGAGAAGATGTTCTGGCAGATCCCCGGAGTCGTCACGACCGCAGTCGGCTATGAGGGAGGATTCACCCCGAACCCGACATATGAGGAGGTCTGCTCGGGCCGTACCGGGCACGCGGAGACCGTGCGCGTGGTGTTCGATCCGGCGAAGGTCAGCTACTCCGAGCTGCTCAGGAATTTCTGGGAGGCGCACGACCCCACCCAGGGCATGCGGCAGGGCAATGACGTCGGCACCCAGTACCGGTCGGCGATCTTCTATCACGGCCCGGAGCAGCGGGCGCAGGCTGAGGAGTCCGCCGCCGCCTACCAGAAGCGGCTGACCGAGGCGGGGTACGGCCAGATCAGCACGCAGATCGAGTCGGCTGGCGAGTTCTACTTCGCCGAGGACTACCACCAGCAGTACTTGCACAAGAACCCGAACGGGTACTGCCCGGACCACGGCACGGGCGTGAGCTGCCCTGTTGGCCTCGGCTTGCGCTGACGGCGCGTCGCCGACGGCGAACACTCTGGCCCACGGCGTACATCCGGCGCCCTAACGACCGGTCGACATCCGCCGGCGGGAGCAGGATGTTGCCTTATGGGCTAGCGTCCATGACACTTGGCGCATGATCGGGCTGTTACTTCTGCTGGTCTCGCCGCTCGCGCTCTACTGGGTAATCCGGCTGGCTGTGCGGCACGGAATTGAGGATGCCCAACAGCGCCGGGCCGATCACTCGGTTGCCGAGGCTGCCGACGAGAACGCCGAGGCCGTACCGTCGGGCGCCTTGTGGGTCTGGCACCGGTTGCTGGGCGCGTTCGGGTGGCTCGCCTGAACTAATTCCTGATCCGGCCCAGCGCCCGGACGCTGGGTGACCGGGTGGCCGGGCGACCCGGCGCAGGGCGGTCAGCTGCCAGCGCTTGCGTCGGCCGGCCTGGGCTGCTGCCTGCGGGCCCGGTATGCGGCGACGTGCATGCGGTTACCGCAGGTGCGGCTGTTGCAGTACCGGCGCGAGGAGTTCCTGGAAAAGTCCACGAAGGCCTTCTGGCACGCCGGAGACGCGCAGGTGCGGACGCGGTGGATCTGGCCTGCCACGACGAGCCAGGCCAGCCCCATGGCAAAGTGCGCAGCCATTCTTTCCGGTAGCGGCGACGCGGGGCTCGAGACATGCAGATGCGGGCCGCGGCCGTCGTGCGCGGCGATCTGCGGGATTGCTCCGGTCGCGGCGAGCAGCGTGTTGATCCGCGCGACCGCTGCCGACTCCGCGCCCGTCTCGCACGCGGTCACCACCGAGTCCAGCTGCGCCCGATAGTCCAGCGCCGCGGCCAGGTCGCCGGGCTTGGCGCGCGAGCCCGCGAATGCGTAGCGGTCCGCCAGCTGCTGGAGGTCAGACAGATCACGGAGCAGGTCAGGTGAGCCGGCCCGACCGGTGTTGATCAGCTCCACGCAGCCGGTCATTGCCTCAATCTGGTCAGCATCAAAATGGCTTTGACTGCTGTCAGCGGCGTCTCGTAGCCTGGCATTCATGTCAGTACCGTACGGCGAATCGGTCATGACATCCACATCGACCGAGATCACCGGCGCGGGTAGCGGCCGCCGCGCGATGCTGTCCGCCGCACTCGGCGCAGCGTGCATCTCCTCGTCCGCCATCCTCGTGACGCTCGCTCGCACCGACGCTGTCACCACTGCGCTCTTCCGGTGTGCCCTCGCCCTGCCGGTGCTCGTTCCGCTGGCCGTGCTGGAGCAGCGAAGGCTCGGCCCGAGGCCCGTTCGAAGCCGGATCATCGCCGCGGTAGCCGGGCTGTTCCTCGCCGTCGATCTCGTGCTGTGGAATCACGCGATCGCCGATGTCGGCGCGGGAGTTTCCACGGTGCTCGGCAACCTGCAGATCCTGTTCGTCGCGGCATTCGCGTGGCTCGTGCTGCACGAGCGGCCGCACCGGCGGCTCGTGCTCATGCTGCCGGTGGTGCTCACCGGCGTCGTGCTGGTGTCCGGCATGCTGGGCAGCGAGCGTGGTGCCGGTCTGCATCCCGCCGCCGGAGTCGCTTTTGGCGTGGCCACTTCTGCGGCCTACGCCTGCTACCTGCTCATCCTGCGCACCGCGGGGGGCCAGACTCGCCACATCGCCGGGCAGCTCGCCGACGCGACGGCAGGTGCGACCATCGGCGCACTCGTCATCGGGCTGGTCATGGGCGGCCTGCACTTCGAAGTCCCCTGGCCTGGCTTGCGCTGGCTGCTCGCCCTGGCCCTCATCAGCCAGAGCGCGGGCTGGCTGCTCATCACGGCCTCGCTGTCCCGGCTGCCCGCGGCGATCTCGTCGCTCGTGCTGTTGCTGCAGCCCGCGGCCGCCCTGCTGCTCGCCGACCTCGTCCTCGGCGAGCGCCCCGCCATCGTCCAGGTAGCAGGCGCGGTGCTCGTCTGCCTCGGCGTGCTCGCCAGCACCTGGAACAGCGCCCTTCCCGCGGCACGCGATGCCGGTCAGCCTGGTCAGGACGGCTGCAGCCCCGCAGCGGTGACCGCGAACAGCACGTAGCCGTAGCTCAGGCCGGTCGAGGCTGGATGCCGGCGGAGCCAGCTGATTGCGACCGCCTCCGGCAGTTCGATGCGCAGGACTGCGGCCAGGTCGCCGCGGCTCGCGAACCGCAATTCCGATCTCACCTCCTGCCGGCGGGCGTCACGCTCGCGCCACCAGGCATCCACCGCCGCGGCTGTTTCTCGCGGCGGCCGGGCCGCCGAGCTGGCCAGCAGACGAGCGAACTCGCCCCAGCGGTAGTCGTTGTCCACCACGACGAGCTGTCCGCCCGGTCGCAGCACGCGCAGGACCTCGGTGACGCCCGCTTCGGTGCCCGGCGGAAAGAAGTAGGCGAACCGTGCGTGCACCACGTCGACGCTGGCATCGGGCAGCGGGATGCGCTCGGCGGAGCCTGCGAGGATGTCGACGGCTTCCAGCGAGGCAGTCCGCATGACCGCGGCGGATCGCAGCGCCGGGTCGGGCTCGATACCGATCACCCTGGCCGCGTCGGCCGCATATCTCTGCAGCCAGTAACCGGTGCCGCAGCCGAGATCCACGATGGTCCGGCCGTCCCACGGCGCCAGCCGGCGCATCGCCGCCAGCACGTGCCCGGCTCGGTCGACGGCCTCGTTCTCCAGCTCGTAGCTGGCCGGATGCCCGCCGATGTTCGGTGCGAACCGCCAGTCAGGGAACTCGGTTCGCGCACCGCGCCGGGCGGACGCGCGGCTGGCCGCGGCTGGCGGGTGAGCGCTGGGCACGCCGCATTATGCGTCAGCGGACACCTGCCAGGCCAATCGGCTCGCGCTCTCGCGCAGCGCGGCGCCAGCGGAGCGCGTCTAGTGCGGCGGAATCAGCCGAAGATCGCGTACAGCCCGGCGAGATTTCTGTTGACGATGCCGGCGACGCCCTGGACGGTCTGGATACCGTAGCTTTCGCTCTGGCTGCCCGCCCTCGGACCGCTCAGGACCGCCATCTGATAGTTGATGTTGCTACCGGTGAACACCCCGAGGCTGTTGATGTTCCAGTCATAAGACGCCGGATATCCGAGCCAGCCGTTCTTGATGTGCACCGTCACGCCCGAGCCCACGCCAGCTGACACGCCCCACCGCTGCGACGAGATGACCTGGGCCATGAGCGAGAGCACATACGCCCGCGCGTACGGTCCGAGCAAGCTCGGGTAACTGAGCGCCCGGAGCTGGGTCAGCTCATCGTGCGCCGTGATCCTTGTCAGTCCCCATGCGGTGGACAGCACGGTGCTGTGCATGCCCGCACGGTTCAGGAAGTTCTGCATGGCACTCATGCCAACTTCGTTCCACAGCGTGGTCGCCGCGCTGTTGCTGGACTGCGTGATCATTGCGTGGGCCAGGTTGCGCTGCGCGGCCGTCAGGTTGCCCACGCCGCCAATCTTGTACAGCAAGGCGCTGAGGATCGTGACCTTGATGACGCTCGCGGAGTAGAAGTGGTTGTTAGGGTTCAGGGCACACGTGACGCCAAGGGCCGAGTCCGTGGCAGCAAGGGCCACGTAAGAGTGCGGGCGCTGGGCCACCGTGCTGGCGATGTTGGCCGACATCCGGGCGGCGGCCTGCGGGTGCACAGACGACACGCAGATCGGCGTGGTCGCGGCGTTGGCTGGTACCGTCGCAGCCATGACCAGGCCGGCTGCTGTCGCGGTGACAGTTGCGACGACGAGTGCGGCAGCGCGCCGCGCTCTGCTCCGGATTAACTGATCCCCGTCGTGGCCCATAGCTGACGCCTCCCCCGATGAACTGAAGTATCCGTGGACATCATGACACTTCGACTTATCCGGGAAAAGAGTGAAAGAGACGGGATCGGATCTCCGACGCTGATTGCCGGGAAAACTCGTCAGGGCGGCGTGTCGGAATCAGGGCGCCGTCATTCGTGGCATCCGATGAAGGAGATGCCAGCAGGCATTTCCGCACCGCGAGCAGGAGGCAAGCGCGATGAAGTACGTGATGCTGATCTTTAACACTGAGGCTGCCGGCCAGCTGACCCCGGAGGAGTATCAGGCATGGAGCTCGGAGATCTTCGCCTGGTATGAGAAGCAGAGCGCGACCGGCACGATGCCGGATGGCGGCGCGCAGCTGCAGGGACCGGAGACAGCGCGAACGGTCCGCGCGGGCGGTGTGACCGACGGGCCATTCATGGAGACCAAGGAAGTGCTGGGCGGCTACTCGGTGCTGGAGACCGATACGTTCGACCAGGCCGTGGAGATCAGCAAGACGTGGCCGGGCGTCGACCGAGGCCTGATCACCCTTGAGCTCCGGCCAGTCGTCGAGTTCTAGCGGGCCGGGATCCGGGGAGTGCTAGGGGTATAGCCGGCGGGTGAGCAGCTCGCGCTCAGCGGGGTTTGCCGTGAGCGCGAGTGCTCGCTCGTTGGCTTTCCTGGCCTCAGCTGTCCGGCCGACCGATGTGAGCAGCTCGGCCCGCACAGCGTGAAACAGCCGATAGTCATCAAGCTCTCCTGCTATCGCTTCGAGCTCGGTGAGCGCCGCGTCCGGCCCGACCGCGAACTTCGTGGCGACCGCGAGGTTCAGCAGGACAACCGGCGACGGCGTCATGATCTGCAGCCGGCCGTACAGCAGCCGGATCTGCCGCCAGTCGGTGCGGGAGTAGTCAGGCGCCGTCGCGTGCAGCGCGGCGATCGCGGCCTGGATCTGGTACGGGCCGGGCCGCCGCATCGCGATGGCGCGGTCGAGCAACCAGGAGGCTTCGGCCGCCAGTGCGGTGTCCCAGCGCTGGCGATCCTGGTCCTCGAGCCGGATCAGCCGCCCCCACCCGTCGAACCTTGCGGCCGCCCGCGACTCGTGGAACAGCAGCAGCGCGAGCAGCCCGAGCACCTCAGGTTCGCGCGGCATCAGCCGGTGCAGTAGCCGGGCGAGCGAGACTGCCTGCCCTGCGAGGTCCCGGCGGGCAGGCGTGCGCCCGCCGCTGGCCAGGTATCCCTCATTGAAGACCAGGTAGACGACGGCGAGCACAGCGGCAAGCCGTTCGCCGAGCTCGTCCGGCTCGGGGATGCGAACGGGAACGCCTGCTTCGCGCAGCGACCGCCGGGCTCGCGACAGCCGTTGTCCCATGGCCTGCTCGGAGGCAAGGAACGCGGCCGCGATCTCCGCGGTCGTCAGGCCACACACGGCCCTGAGGGTCAATGCGACCTGCGAGTCGGCCGGGAGTTCCGGATGGCAGCACGCGAATATGAGGCTGAGGAGGTCGTCTCCGGCATCGGTGTCAGGCCGCTCGGCGGGTGGTTCGGTTCGCTCCTGCGTCACAGCGAGGAGGGCCAGCTTCTCCCGGCCCGCCTTCACGCGCCGCTGCCGGTCTATCGCCTTGCGCTGCGCAGTCGTCGCCAGCCAGCCGCCCGGGTTCGGCGGCACGCCGTCGCGCTGCCAGTGCTCGATGGCCTCGACGAACGCGTCCTGGACTAGCTCTTCGGCGAGCCCGACATCGCCGATGCGCCGTGCCAGGCTGGCGCGCAGCCGGGTGGCTTCCTCCCGGTAGGCCCGCTCGAGCGCCGCGACGTCCGCGTCCACGCTCGCAAGTCTGGCAAACCGCACTGACACTGCGCAGGTACGGGGCGAAGAGGCCGGGTGGCCCGAGGGCCGGGGCGATGAATCAGGCGGGTGTGCCGCCGCGGCCCGCACCGCCGCGGAAGCGCGACACGCCCTCGATGACCGCCGGGTCCTCGAGGGTCACCATCCCGTGTGCGAACTCGTTGGCCATCGCGTCGTCGAAGCCCAGCGACATCGACTCCAGCGCGGAG
>Ga0126378_10001922_pt1 | contig 15392 bp, 16 predicted proteins | sample PanSoiMetPlot_23_FD_92587 | JGI IMG/M metagenome (GOLD analysis project Ga0126378, IMG submission 92587) | Tropical forest soil microbial communities from Panama - MetaG Plot_23 | ecosystem: Environmental > Terrestrial > Soil > Tropical forest > Bulk soil | place: Panama | collected 2016-02-17 | reverse complement strand
CTCGGCCGCCCGGATCCCGTCCATCGTGCGGGCGAAGGCCTCGACCCTGGCGATCTCCTTGAACCGGTCCATGTGCAGCGTGTCGAGCGAGATGTTCACCCGCTTCAGCCCCGCCTCGGCCAGCAGCCGCGCCTTCTCGCGGAGGAGCACGCCGTTGGTCGTCATCGTGATGTCGAGCGTCGGGTCGAGCTCGTTGATCATCGCGACCAGCTCTTCGATTCGGTGCCGCACCAGCGGCTCGCCCCCGGTCAGCCGGATCGTGCGGACGCCGTAGCGCCGGACGAAGATCCGGGCCAGCCGGTGGATCTCCTCGAAGCGAAGCACGTCGTCGCGCTTGAGCCAGCGCAGCCCCTCCGCCGGCATGCAGTACACACAGCGGAAGTTGCAGCGGTCCGTGACAGAGATCCGCAGGTCGTCGGCCACGCGGCCGTAGCTGTCCAGCAAGCGCGCCCCGGTCTTCACATGCCGGATGATACCCACCATGGAGTACGAGCACGTCCTGGTCGAGCAGGACGGGGAGGCCCGGGTCGGCCGGGTGACGCTGAACCGGCCCCGCGTCCTGAACGCCCTCAGCCCCGACCTGATCGCCGAGCTGGGCGACGCCCTGCGCCGCTTCGACGCGGACGCCGGGGTGGGTGCGGTCGTGCTCACCGGGGGTCCGCGGGTCTTCGCTGCGGGCGCCGACATCGGCGACATGGCAGAGCGCTCGCCTGTCGAGCAGCTCCTTCGCGACCAGACCGGCCGGTGGGCGGCGGTGACGGCGTTCACGAAGCCGCTGATCGCCGCCGTGAACGGCTACGCGCTCGGCGGCGGCTGTGAGCTGGCTCTGATGTGCGACCTGATCGTGGCGGGCGACGGCGCCCGGTTCGGCCAGCCGGAGATCAACCTCGGCATCATCCCCGGCGCCGGAGGCACCCAGCGCTGGCCCCGGACCGTCGGCAAGTACGTGGCCATGGAAGTCTGCCTGGGCGGGGCCCCCATCACGGCCCAGCGCGCATACCAGCTGGGCCTGGTGAACAGGGTGGTGCCCGCCGAGGTCACGATCGAGGCGGCGACGCGGCTCGCGGCCGACCTGGCCGCCAGAGCGCCCGTCGCCGTCCGCCTGGCCAAGGAGGCCGTCAACCGGGCGCTCGAGACGCCGCTCTCCGAAGGCCTGGCCGCGGAGCGCAAGAGCTTCTATTTCCTGTTCGCGACCGAGGACCAGAAGGAGGGCATGCGCGCGTTCCTGGACAAGCGCAGGGCCCAGTTCAGGGGGCGGTGACCATGGACACGAAGACCGGGACCGAGGTCGTCCGCTACGCGGTCGAGAACGGCGTCGCCTGGATCCGGCTGAACCGGCCGGAGCGCATGAATGCCGTCAACGGAGCCCTGCGCCGCGCCCTCGCCGACGCGGTGCGGCGGGCGGAGCGCGAGGAGGGCGCGCGGGTGGTCGTCGTCACTGGCGAGGGCCGCGCCTTCTGCGCCGGCGCCGACGTTCGCGAGTTCGGCAGCCGCGAGGGCGACATCGGGTCGCTCGGGCAGGACTACGAGGCCCTCCTGTCCCGGCTGCGGACGATGCCCAAGCCGACGATCGCGGCCCTGAACGGCGTGGCGGCCGGCATCGGCGCCTCGCTCGCCCTGGTCTGTGACCTCCGCTACGCCGTCCCCGAGGCCGCCTTCGTGGAGGCGTTCGTGAAGATCGGGCTCACGGTCGACGGCGGCGTGAGCTGGCTGCTTCCGCGGCTCGTCGGCACTGCGAAGGCGCTGGAGATGTTCTACACCGGCGACCCGCTGGGCGCGGAGGAGGCGCTGCGACGGGGGGTCGTCAACCGGGTCGTGGAGCCCGACGCGCTCGAGTCCACGGTGCGCGAGGTGGCGGAGCGCCTGGCAGCGGGCCCCACAGTGGCGCTGGGCGCCATCAAGCGATCCGTGAACCACGCCGCGAGCTCCACGCTGGAGGAGGCCATGGAGTTCGAGTTCCTGCTCCAGCGGGCTCAGATGCGGACCGATGACTTCAAGGAGGGGGTGAGCGCGTTCCTGGAGAAGCGCAGCCCCCGCTTCCAGGGGAGGTAGTCACGATGGCCGAGATGCACGACGCCGTGATCGTGGCGACCGCCCGCACTCCGATGGGACGGTACGGCGGCCAGCTGAAGGACGTGCGGCCCGACGACCTGGCGGCGCTGGTCATGAAGGAGGCGGTGGACCGGGCCGGCGTCGGCCCCGCGGACGTCGAGGACGTGGTGTTCGGCTGCGCCAACCAGGCCGGCGAGGACAACCGCAACGTGGCCAGGATGGGCCTGCTGCTGGCGGGCTTCCCGGTCGAGGTGCCCGGCCAGACGGTCAACCGGCTCTGCGGGTCGGGCATGCAGGCAACGGTCACCGCTGCCCGCGAGATCCAGGCCGGAGGGGCGCGGGTCATGGTCGCCGGCGGCGTGGAGAGCATGACCAGGGCGCCGTGGGTCATGGCCAAGCCGGACGGCGGGTACCCACGCGGCCCGCAGACGGCGCACGACACGGCGCTCGGCTGGCGGCTGGTCAACCCGCGCATGGCGGAGGCGTACGGGACGCTGCAGATGGGCGAGACGGCCGAGCGCGTCGCCGCCCGGTACGAGGTGGTGCGGGAGGTCCAGGACGAGTTCGCGCTGCGCAGCCACGAGCGCGCGGTGGCCGCCCAGGACGCCGGCCGCTTCGACGCCGAGATCGTGCCGGTGACCGTCTCCCAGCGGCGCGGCGATCCGCTGGTGCTGACGGCCGACGAGGGGCCGCGGCGGGACTCGACGCTGGAGTCGCTGGCCAGGCTTCGGCCGGCGTTCGAGAAGGACGGCACGGTGACCGCCGGCAACGCCTCCCCCCTCAACGACGGGGCGGCCGCGCTCGTCCTGATGAGCGGGCGCGAGGCGGACGAGCGCGGGCTCCGGCCGCTGGCCCGGTTCGTGGCCGCGGCCGCGGCGGGCGTCCACCCCGACTACATGGGCGTGGGGCCGGTGCCGGCCACGTACCGAGCGCTCGCGGCCGCCGGCATCGACGTGGACGCGGTCGGCCTGGTGGAGCTCAACGAGGCGTTCGCCGCCCAGGCCGTGGCGTGCATGCGGCTGCTCGGGCTGGACGAGGAAAAGGTCAACGTCAACGGCGGCGCCATCGCGCTCGGCCATCCGCTCGGGTGCAGCGGTGCGCGGCTGGTCAGTACCCTCGTCCACGAGATGAACCGCCGGCAGGTCGAGTACGGTCTCGCGACCATGTGCATCGGCGTCGGCCAGGGGATCTGTTCGATATGGCAGCTGGTTCCAGGACCCTCGTCCTCGGCGGCACGGTCTTCCTCGGCCGCCACGTCGTCGCGGCAGCGCTCGAGCGCGGCCACGTCGTCAGCGTCTTCAACCGCGGGCGCAGCAATCCCGGCCTCTTCCCGGACGTAGAGCACCTGCGCGGCGACCGCGACGGGGACCTGGGGTCGCTGCGGGGCCGGACGTGGGACGCCGTGGTCGACACGTCCGGCTTCGTGCCCCGGGTGGTCAGGCAGTCGGCCGAGCTCCTGCGGGGCTCCGCCGGCGTCTACGCGTTCGTCTCCACCGGATCGGTCTACCCGCTCGATGGCCACGACCGGTCGGAGACGGGCCCCGTCATCCGGCTCGACGACCCCTCGACGGAGGACGTGACCGCGGCCTACGGCGGGCTGAAGGCGCTCTGCGAGGAGGTCGTGACCGGCGTGTACGGACACGCCGGGCTCGTCGTCCGTTCCGGCCTGATCGTCGGGCCTCACGACCCCACCGGGCGCTTCACGTACTGGGTCACACGGCTCGACCGCGGCCGTGAGGTGCTGGCTCCCGGCGCCCCGGACCGGCAGGTGCAGTTCATCGACGCGCGCGACCAGGCAGAGTGGATCCTGGACATGGTCGAGGCGGGCCGGGGCGGGACATTCAACGTCACCGGACCGGCCGGCCCGCTCGCCATGGGTGAGCTGCTGGCCCGCTGCGGCCTGGCCCCGCTGACCTGGGTGGCCGACGAGTTCCTGCTGGAGCACCGGGTCCAGCCCTACTCCGAGCTGCCGCTGTGGGTCCCGCCGTCCCTGGGCAGCCTCGGGATGCCGATCGACCGCGCGCTGGCGGCCGGCCTCCGGTTCCGGGACCTCGACGCGACGATACGGGACACCAGGGCCTGGGCGGCCTCGGGAGTCAGCCCGGCGGCGGTCGACGCCGGTGGAAGGCTGCGGCGGCCGGCCCAGCTCAGCGCTGAGCGGGAGGCCGAGCTCCTGCGTGCGTGGGATGGTCGCCGAGCGTGACGCGGCCGCGGTGCGCGTCATGTTCGACCGCATCGCCGGCCGCTACGACCTGCTGAACACGGTCCTGTCGTTCGGCGCCGACAGCCGCTGGCGGCGCCTCGCGGCCCGGGCGGCGGCGCCGCCCGCCTCCGGGGCGGCCCTGGACGTGGCCTGCGGCTCCGGGAAGCTGAGCGGGGAGCTGCGCCGGCTGGTGCCGGGCGGGCTCGTCGTCGGCCTGGACTTCAGCGGCCGGATGCTCGAGGTGGCCGGCAGGCACGTCAGGGGGCCCCGGTACGTCCGCGGCGACGGCCTGCGCCTCCCCTTCGGCGACGCCAGCTTCGACGCGGCGACGATCGCGTTCGGCCTGCGCAACCTGGCCGACCCCGAGCTCGGGCTGCGCGAGATGCGCCGGGTGCTCCGGCCCGGCGGCCGGGCGGTGGTGCTGGAGTTCGTCAGGCCGAGGCCCGGCCCGCTGGGCGCCGCCTACCGCGGCTACCTGGTCCACATCCTGCCGCGGCTGGGGGGCTGGATCTCCGGCGCCCCCGACGCGTACCGCTACCTCAGCGCCACGGTCGGCTCATACCGGACGCCGGAAGAGCTGGTCACGCTCGCCGGGCGGGCCGGCTGGCGAGACCCCGCCATCCGGCTCCTGACCCTGGGCACGGTGGGCCTGCTCACCGGTCGCGCCTGACGCGGCGGTCGCCGGCCGCGGCCAGCACGGCGACCGCCAGCACCGTGCCGCAGAGCGGCAGCACCACCCCTGGCCAGCCCCAGCGCAGGTACGTAGCCGCGAGCACGGGCGCTGCGACGGCGCCGCCCACGTAGTAGGCGGCCAGGTAGCGGCCGACCGCCGCCCGCCCGTGCGCGGCGGCCGCGCCGCTGTGGGCGACGTGCAGGCTCACGGTGCCGCAGATGGCCCCGGCGGCGGCCAGCGTGATAGCTGGGAGCGAGGGGAGCAGGCCGAGCAGCATCAGCCCGATCTCGGCCGCCGCGGTGCCGAGGACGACGGTGCGCCGGCCGAAGCGGTCGATCGCGCGCCCCGCCGCCACGCCCGTGAACGTCGCCGGCACGAACACGAGGTAGACCAGGTCGCCGAGCAGCGGAGGCAGGTGGAACGGGGCGGCGGCCAGCCGGTACGGGAGCAGGTCGAACATGCCCACGGACACGAACAGGATGAACAGCCCGGCCGCCAGCAGCGAGAGCGGAACGGGTCCGTCCCGACCCGCGCCTGCCGGCGCGGGTCGGGGGGTGTGCAGGGGCAGCGCGCGCAGGCTGGGCACAACGGCCGCCAGCAGGCCGACCGCCCCGACCACGAACGCACCGCGCCAGCCGAGGAAGTTGCCGGTGTAGCCGGTGAGCCGGCCGCCGAGCCCGCCGAGCGCCGTGCCTGCGATGAGCGCCCCCGTGACGCGGCCGGCGGCCGCGGCCGGCAGTCGCCGCGGCACGTCGGCCAGGCCGCCGGCCACCAGGAGCCCCACGCCGACGCCCTGTCCGGCCCGAGCGGCGAGCAGCACCCACACGGCGGGGCTGAGCGCCGCCAGCAGGCCGCCGGCGACCGTGAGCCCGGTGGCCAGCCGGAGCGTGCGCGCCGGCCGGCCCTCCGGGAGCAGCCCGGCGGCGGCGAAGCCGAGGAGGGCGGCCGTCATCACCAGCCCGGTCACGGCCGGGCTGGTGCCGAGGTCTCGGTCCAGGTCGGGCAGGAGCGGCTGGGGCAGATACAGCGCGAGGAAGGCGCCCAGCCCGAGGCCGAAGTAGGGGAGGGAGCTCACCCGCGACCGGCCCGCCCGGGCGCCAGGGGCTCGCGGGCCCTGCGCTTCCCCCGCCCCGGCCCGGCTCAGATCGCCGGTCGCTCCGGTCCGGGGCCGCCGGCCGCAGGCGCCGGAGGTGGGGCCGTCAGGTCGGCCATGTCGCACACGGGAGCCGCCGAGACCGGCTCACCGCGGCCACGCGCTCCCTGGGACACCGGACAACGATCGCATGACGGCGCCGGCGGCCGAAGATGAGAGAGTCCTCATCCTGCTCTCATCGGGGCGGCGCCGGGCCCAGCCACCATCGAGGTGATGTGCATGTGGCGAAGGATCAGGGGCGCGGCCCGGGTGTTCACCCGCCGCCGCCAGTCGAGCTCGTCTCAGACCGCCCAGACGGACCGGACCCAGTAGCAGGCGGGGCGGGTGGCGACCGCCCTGCGGCCGCCTCCGCACAGGAGGACCATCACCATGCAGGCGTTGACGACGGATTTCGAGCTCGAGGGCCTGGTGGAGCCGCCTCCCCGGTTCTCTCCGGGACAGCGCATCTGCCGCGGACTGTTCGCATGTGAGCGGCTGGGCGAGGGCCGCCGGACCGAGAGCTGGCTGGCGTGGAGCGCGCCTCTGTGGGCCCACGTCGTGGTCAAGCTGCCGTCCGGGGGCCGGCTCGGCGACGGGCGGGCGTCCCGCCAGCTGGCTCACGAGGCGCGGACGCTGCGCCGCCTCGCCCATCCGGGCGTCCAGCGCCTGCTCGACGACGCCCATGCGAACCCCGTCCCGCACCTCGTCCTGGAGTACGTGGAGGGCCCCACGCTCGCATCCCTCGTCGAGGAGGACGGTCCCCTGCCCGCCGGCGAGGTCGTGCGCACCGGCATGCAGCTCGCCTCGTCCCTGCACTACCTGCACGACTGGTGCGTCGTCCACCTCGACCTCACGCCGGCCAACGTGGCGGTTCGCGACGGCCGCGCGGTGCTGCTGGACTTCGAGCTGGCGCGGCCGGCAGGCCGGCCGGCGCCCCCCGGACGCCCGCACGGCGTGCGCGCCTACATGGCGCCTGAGCAGTGCCTGCGCGCGCCCAGCAGCCCGTCCATGGATCTGTTCGCGCTTGGCGCGATCCTCTATGAGCTCGCGACCGGCGGTCCCGCGTTCCGGGTGGACGACGCCGCCCCCGGCTGCGACTACCCGCAGCTGCTGACCGTACCGATGCGGGCCACCGAGCTGGTCCCATCGCTGCCGCTCGAGCTGGACGACGTCATCCACTCGCTGCTGGAGCCGGACGCCCGGCGGCGCCCCCAGACGGCCCTCCAGACGCTCGGCATGCTCGCGGCCGCCATGCCCGCCGGCGAGGAGGCCCCGTGGCCTTCGTTCGTCGACGGCCTGCTCAAGTCCGTCTGATGCGTGCGAGGTGGTTGCGTGGTCGACCCGCGTGAGTCCGAACGTACCCCGGAGGTGTATTCCTTCGTGGGTATGGGCGTCTGGCTCGTCCGCCGGCAGGCGCTGCTCGTCCTCCTGGTCGGCATGCTGGCCGGCCTGGTGCTGACGGGCGTCGTGGCAAGCCGCAGTGGCCTGTCGGGGACTCTTGCCCTCAGGGCGGGCAGCTTCCTTGGCGGCCAGGACACGCGTCTGCCGGCGCGCATCGAGGTGGCCGTGCCGAGCTCGCCGGCGCCCGGCGCGTCGTCCGGGCCCGTCGTGCCCGTCGTAGCGAGCCCGAGCGGCACGTCCGAGACCGTGCCGGCGCCCGTTCTCGTGCCACCGCCGGCGCGGGCGCCGGTGCCGGTGACGGTCGTCCCGCCGCCGGTCTACACCTACCCCGCCGACGACCACGGCGGCTCCAGCGGGGGGTCAGGCGAAAGGCCCGGGGGCGGCGGCCACCACTGACCGGCGTGAAGCATGCAGCTGGGGGAGGGGGGCGCCCTCGGCATCCTTCGGGGCGACCCGTGACGTGCTGATCCTGGTGGTCGAGGACGAGCCCCGGATCGCCTCCTTCCTGTGCAAGGGGCTGGCGGCGGAGGGCTATGCCTGCGCCGTCGCCGGCGACGCCGAGACTGCGCTCCTGCTCGCCGGCACCGAGCCGGTCGACCTCGTGCTGCTGGACCTGATCCTTCCCGACCGAAGCGGGCTCGAGGTTCTGCGGGCCCTCCGCTCCCGGGATCCCCGCCTGCCCATCCTCGTGCTGACGGCCAAGGACGACGTCGGCTCCAAGGTGACGGGCCTCGAGCAGGGCGCCGACGACTACCTCACCAAGCCGTTCGTCTTCGACGAGCTGCTGGCCCGCATCCGGGCACTCATCCGGCGCGACCAGGCCAGCGCCGTGGAGCTGAGGGCTGGCGGGCTCGTGCTCGACCTGAGGCAGCGGTCGGCCCGCGGCGCCGGGCACCAGGCGGTCCTGACCGTGCGCGAGTGCGCCCTGCTCGAGCTCTTCGTGCGGCATCCCAACCAGGTGCTGACGAGGGCGCAGATCAGCGGCAACGCCTGGCCGTACGAGTCGCAGGCCGAGAGCAACGTGGTCGACGTCTACGTCCGCTACCTGCGCCAGAAAGTGCCCTGGCCGCCGGACGTGAGCCTGGACACGGTCAGGGGTGCCGGGTACCGCCTGCGGGTTGGGGGCGACGGGTGAGCATGCAAGAGGGGGCAAGCCCCCCCTTCCTGAACCCCCCCTCACCACCCCAGGAAATCCGCACCCCATCACCGCGATTTCCTGGGTACCCCGGGACCGGCCCTGGCGGGCCACCTCCCCCGCAAGGGGGGAGGGACCGAGCCCCGTGCCGGCGCTGAGCCTCCGGTTCCGGCTGACCCTGCTCTGGTGCGCGGTGTCGCTGGCGGTGCTGCTGGGGCTGGAGCTTCTCACCCTGGCCCTGCTCAGCGCGCAGCTCAGCCGGACGATCGACCGCGACCTGGCGCAGCAGGCCACCCAGTACCGGCAGCGGCTGGCGGGTGCCGCCGGCATCGACGACCTCCAGCGACGCGCGACGTCGCTGCCGAGCCCCGAGGCGACGGCTAGTGGCCTGGCTGCCGTCTACGTGGTGTGGCTCAAGGGCCGCTCGATCGTGACCAACACGAACGACCCCGGCCTCCGCAACACGATCGACGGCGTCCATGCCCAGCCCGGCGAGCCGATCACCGTGCACGACCCCGCCCACGGCGACCTGCGCGTCGCCGTCATCCCGATCGAGGAGGACGGGCTCCCGGTCGGGACCCTCCGGGTCGCGCTCCCGCTGGTCGGCGTGGAGTCCGCCGTCGGCGACCTGCTGACGCCGCTGCTCACCGCCAACTCGGCGCTCCTCGTGCTCGGCGGCCTGGCTGCGTACGGACTGATCGGCGGCGGTCTCGCCCCGATCCGCCAGATCACCGCGACGGCAGCCGGGATCAGCGAGGGCGACCTGAGCCGTCGGATCGGGCACCAGGGCCCAGGCGACGAAGTCGGCCGGCTCGCTGCGACCTTCGATGGCATGCTCAGCCGCCTCGAGAGCGGCTTCGAACAGCGACGGGCGTTCTACGCGCTGGCCTCTCACGAGCTGCGGACGCCGCTGACGATCGCCAGGGGCCACCTGGAGGTCCTCCGACGCGTCGGCCGTCCGTCGCCGCTCGAGGTCCACGAGGCTGTCGATGTGGCGCTGGAGGAGCTGGACCGGATGACCGAGGAGGTCGACGACATGCTGCTCCTGGGGCGGATGCTCCTGGGCCGGCCGGGCCGCCTGGAGGATGTCGACGCCGGGTCCGTCGTGCGCGCCGTGCACGCTCGGGCGCGGGGTCTGGCGCCGCGGGACTGGAGGATCGAGGTGGGTGGGCCGATTCGGGTCCGCGCCGACGAGGAGCAGCTCAGTCGCGCGCTGCTCAACCTGGTCACCAACGCGGTCCGTCACACGCAGGACGGCGACCAGGTGCGGCTGGCCTGTCGGGTCTCGGCGGGCTGGGCTCGGCTGGAGGTCGCTGACACGGGCGCCGGGATCCCGGCGGCCGACCTGCCGCACGTCTTCGCCCCCTGGTACCGGGTCGGCGGCCACAGCGGCAACGTCGGCGGCCTGGGCCTCGTGATCGTGCAGGAGGTGGCGCGGGCCCACGGCGGCGAGGTCGACGTCGAGAGCCGGGAGGGCGCCGGGAGCACGTTCACCATCAGGGTCCCCCTTCCGGCGCCGGAGATAGGGATCCGGCAGGCCGGGCTCCGGGACGCCGGCTGACCGCCGGGGTGCGCGCCGCGGCGGCGCCCCTTACCTCGTCCGGTCTACGGCGGAGCGCGCCAGGTCGGCCAGGGCCGGCCGCACGCCGTCCCGGTCCACCCCCTGCAGCTCGCGCTGCGCTGCCGCGGCCACGCTCCGCGCCTGCTTGCCCACCCGCTCGAGCGCCCCGCTGGCCACGACCAGCGTCTGTACCTCGCGCACGTCGTCCTCCTCCAGCGGGCCGGCGAGCAGCTCCCTGACCCGTCCACCCCGGTGGCGGTCCTCGGTCGCGTAGATCAGGGGCAGGCTGAGCGTGCGCTGGCGGATGTCCTGGCCCAGGGGCTTGCCGGAGGTCGCGCTGTAGTCCAGGAGGTCGTCCGACATCTGGAACGCGACTCCCAGCAGGTCCCCGAAGCGGTCCAGGCGCTCGACCAGAGAGGGCGGGGCCGCGCTCAGCTGGGCGCCCGCCTTGCAGGCGGCTGCGAACAGCGAGGCCGTCTTGCCCCGGACCACCCGCAGGTACATCGCGTAGTCGCCCGGATAGCTGCCCCGGAGGCGGACGTCGTCCATCTGCGACAGGCAGATAGCCTCCACCGCGCTCGCGATGGTGGCGGTGACGTCGGGAACCCCCAGCTCGGCGATGATCCGGGTCGCCTTGGCGAAGTAGTAGTCGCCGATGGCCACGGCGCGAGAACCCCCCTCCCGGGCAGCGACGGTGGGCAGCCCGCGACGGGTGGCCGAGTCGTCCACGTAGTCATCGTGGACCAGGGTGGCGTTGTGGATGAGCTCGATCGCCGCCGCCAGCGCCGCAGCGCGCGCCGGGTCGCGGCTGGGGCCGACGCGAGCGGCCAGCATCGCCAGCAGGGGCCGGATGCGCTTGCCGCCCGCCTCGACCAGCCGTCGCATGGGCTCCCTCACGGGCACGGGGTCGACCATGAGCTGCCGCGCCAGCTCCATCTCGACCAGGTCGCGATCAGACGAGTCGCCCGGCGCCGCCGGCAGGAAGTCGCCGTCGAGCTGCATCGCCAGCTGGCGCCAGCGCGGCCCGTCGAGCTCGACCGCGAAGACGGCCTGCCAGCGGCCCAGGACGAGGCGTCCGCCCTCCACCAGCAGCGTGCAAGCGGGGAGAAGGAGGAGCGCGCGGCTGTGTGCGTGGCCGTTCAGCGGCTCATCAGCCCCGGCGTCCGCCCGCCGGCAGAGGTCGTCGTGGCCGTAGCTGACGTCGCGAGGGGCGAGCCGCTCCAGGGTCGCCTCCAGGTCCTGGAGCAGCAGCGGCTCGTTCTCGTTCAGGGCGAGGCCCAGCGTGGTGTGCAGCGACTGGAGGTGCAGCCTGCCCTCCCTCAGCCCGGCCGCCGTCACCTGGTCCTGGAGCCGGGCGGTGATGTCCACGAACTCCGTGGGCCGCGACGTCGGCAGCTCGAGCCGGCGCGCCGCGATCATCCCGCCTCCCCGATCGCCGCGGTGAGGAGCTCGCGGAGCGGCCGCGCCGGGGGGCCGCCGGCCGCGGCGGCGGCGACCCGCTCGACGGCCCGCGCGAAGCCGATCTGCAGGTGGGTGTCGCGCGTGGCGGCCAGCAGGCGCGACGCCCTGGCCAGGCAGAGGTCGCCCAGCAGGAGCCGAGCCGGGTCGGGGGCCGTCGCCCCCAGGTGCTGGAGGTCCAGGGCCGCCTCGACCATCGCTGCCGCCAGCGCCACCTCCTGGCCGGCGCGCACGCCGTAGAACGCGTATGCGTCGCGCATCCCTTCGTCCCAGATCGACTCCAGGCCGCCGAGGTGGGCCGCCACCTCGGGCCCCTCGGCGACGGTCACGTCGTCACCGGCTCCAGGAGGCTGCCGGCCAGCTGGCGGAACGCGGACAGCGCCCGCACGCACGATTCGTCGTCGCGGGTGACGACGTAGTAGAGACCGAAGCCGAGCACCGTGTTCAGCACCAGCGGCACCAGCACCTCCCGGTCGACCAGCAGGCGCAGGCGGCCGTCCGCCTCCAGCCGGTCGATCTGCTCCTGCACGACCTCGCGGTATCGCGTGAACAGCTCGGGCAGGTAGGCGCGCAGCCGCTCGGTCCGCGGCGCCTGCACCAGCAGGTCGAAGGCCGCCAGCTGCATGTCCCCGAGCTTGCGGAGCGTGTCCCAGATCGACTCCACGCCGAGCTCCAGCGCCTCCAGCGGGTCGTCGAGGCTGTTGCAGGCGGCCCGCAGCTCCTCCACCGAGCGCGCCGTCAGGTACCGCCACGCCTCGACCAGCAGCTCCGACTTGGTCGGGAAGTAGTACTGGAGGTTGCCGATCGCCACGCCGGCCCGCGACGCGATGGCCCGGACGCTGGTGCCCGCATAGCCGTTCTCAAGCAGAGACTCGGCCGCCGCGCGCACGATCTGCGCTCGCGCGCTGGCCGACCCGTCCTGCGCGAGGCTGTCGGTCATACGTATGTATTAGTGTACTGGCGACCGGGGGCGGGTCGTGCGCGCCGGCGCCCGAAGGACCCGGCATCGATCGTGCCGAGCGCCCTCGGGGGTGCTTTGGCGCATAGTTCTTGTGTGTGCTGACCCCCGAGCAGGCGTTCCCCAGTCGGGTCGCAGGCATACTCCGAGCAGACGATCCGGAGGCGGCGTTCAAGGCCTGCGTGGCGGCTCTCGAAGGCGGGCTCGCGACCATCGAAGTCACGACGTCGACTCCCTTCTGCCTGGATATCGTGCGCGGCCTGGTGGCCAGCACCGGAGGGACGCTGGCGGTCGGCGTCGGCACGGTCTGGGAGCCGGCGGAGGTGACAGCGGCCAAGCAGGCCGGCGCGGCCTTCGTGGCGACGTCCGCCGTGCTGCCTGAGGTCGCCGACGCCTGCGTCCGCGAAGACCTGCTGTGCGTGCTCGGGGCGCTGACCCCAACCGAGATCGACCAGGCGCGGCGGTCCGGGGCGGGCCTGGTCAAGGTCTTCCCGGTCGGGGCCCTGGGCGGGCCCGGCTACGTCCGCTGGCTGAGAGGCCCGATGCCCGACCTGCCGCTGTGGGTGTCCGGCGGCATCGAGATCGAGGACGTGGAGGAGTACATCTCCCTCGGCGTGACCGCGGTCGGGCTGACGGGAGCCCTGTTCCCGCCGGACGCGATCCGGCGCGGAGACCTGGCGCTCATCAACTCGCTGGCCCGCCGCGCCACGAGGGCCGCCGGCATGGTCTGGCATCGCCCCGACTGACCCCGGGGAGCGACTGCAGGCGCCTCCCGGCTACTTCAGAAACGGAAAGCGATGGCCGACGCGCCACCGCCCCTCGGTTCCCTCGACCATCAGCCAGGCCTCGTCGGCGCTCGCGGCGATGGGAAGGCCGGGGGCGACGGCCGATTCGACCTCCTCGAGGGTCGCCGGGTCGTCGGTCTGGGCGACCGTCAGGTGGGGCACGATCTCCGAGAACGTGCCGCCGTACGGCGGCACCTCCGGGTACAGGGTCCAGATGCTCACCGTGAGCTCGCGGATGGCCTCGGCCGGCTCGGGGGCGAGGTACACGACGCCCGGGAACCGGCGAACCGCGACGAGGTGAAACCGCTGGGGCGGGACGGCGGCGAAGAGCCCGGCCAGCCGGTCCACGTCCACCGAATCGATGCGCGCGGGGGGCAGGAACGGGTACAGGAGCGTGACGTGAGCCGGGACGCCCATCCGGGCTGCGGGGTCGTAGCGGTCTCGCCAGGCGCCCACCAGCGCCTCTGCCTCGGGGACCGGCAGGATGATCCCGCTTTCGCGGGCTCCGGTCAGCTCGCCCGCTTGACCACCTCGCCGTCCTTCACCACGAGCCGCACGTTTTCCGGCCTGGCCACCAGCTTGAGGTCGTCCAGCGGGTTGCCGGGCACGCCGATGAGGTCGCCGAAGGCGCCCGGAGCGAGCGTGCCGGCCCTGCCCTCCCAGCCCACCACCCGGGCCGCCACCGTGGTGGCGGCGCGCAGGCAGTCGGCGCTAGACATGCCCAGGTCGTTGAGCAGCAGGAACTCCTCGCCGTTGGAGCCGTGCGGGCCGACGCCCGTGTCGGTGCCGAAGGCAACGGTGACCCCGGACTCGATGGCCAGCCGGACGCTCGCTTTGTGGTCCTCGAAGACCGCCCGCCCCTTCTCGGCCGCCCATCTGGGCATCCGGCCCTGCTCGGCGTGGCGGATCACCCAGAGCGGGGCCACGAGCGTGGGCACGAGGGCGCGGTTCCCGTCCAGCATCATCTCGATGGCGTCGCCGTCCAGCCAGATGCCGTGCTCGATCGTGGCCACGCCGGCCCGGAGCGCGTTCTTGATGCCGCTGTTGGCCTGGGCATGGGCCATGACCTGGCGACCCTGCGCCGCCGCCTCCTCGACCGCCGCCCGGATCTCCTCCGGCGTCAGCGTGGCGTGCTGGGGCAGGTCGTTGGGCGACAGGACGCCGCCCGACGTGCAGAGCTTGATCCAGTCGGCCCCGGCCCGGATGGTCTCCCGCACGCGCTGGCGCATGGGCTCGACGCCGTCGACGACCGGGCTGGGCACGTCGGGCAGCTGCGGCGTCAGGCTGACGCCGCACGCGAAGTGCTGGTCGGTGTGGCCGCCCGTCTGGCTCAGCCCGGTCACTGCCACCTGCATCCGCGGGCCGGGGAAATGGCCGCGTTCCACGGCCATCCGGACCGCGGCCGGCGTGCCGCCCGCGTCCCGCACGGCGGTGAAGCCGGCATCGAGCGTCGCCCTGGCGGCGGGCACGGCGTTGAGCACCCACATGCTGGGCGGCGTGGCGAGCTGCTCGGCCAGGTCGCGACCGTTGCCCCGGGAGCGCAGGTGCACGTGGCAGTCGACCAGGCCGGGGAGCAGCGTCAGGCCCTCGGCGTCCACCCGGACCGCGTCCGCCGGGACGGCGACGCGCTCGCGCGCTCCTGCTGCCGCCACGACCCCGTCCTGGATGACCACCACGGCGCCGGTCGCCACCTCCTCGGTGGCCGGGTCGAGCAGCGCGTCGCCGAAGACGGCGGTGATCATCGCACCTCCTTCCCGACCCGCGAGGATGGTCGAACCGGCGCCATGGCAGAGGGCTTGAGCGGAGATGGCACCGGCATGGGCTGAGCTATGGTAGCCCCCTCCCCCCTTGCGGGGGAGGTGCCCCGCCAGGGCCGGTGGGGGGGACGAGTCGTGGTCCGCAGTCCCTCCCCCGCCGGGGGGGAGGGACTTTCGTCTCAGGGGCGGCTGGCTGCCTTCTCGATGGCCTGCTCCACCACCACGCGCACCATCCGCTTCCGCCAGAAGTGGGTCAGGTCCGCGTTGTCGAGCGGCT
>Ga0126378_10001921_pt1 | contig 15395 bp, 23 predicted proteins | sample PanSoiMetPlot_23_FD_92587 | JGI IMG/M metagenome (GOLD analysis project Ga0126378, IMG submission 92587) | Tropical forest soil microbial communities from Panama - MetaG Plot_23 | ecosystem: Environmental > Terrestrial > Soil > Tropical forest > Bulk soil | place: Panama | collected 2016-02-17 | reverse complement strand
GGGAGAAAACTTCGACATCAATAAACTGAACTCGCAAGCCGCTTGAGCGTCTCGGGGAAGAGCCCTTTCCATCTCCGGTGATTTTTCCTCGGGGAGTGGCGGATCGGTTCTTGAGACGCTCGGTGGCCGTACTTTTGATTTTGGCGAGCGACATTCAACGCATAGTCCAGGGCGCGATCGGCTTCCTCAATGTGTCCCTCTCCCGCAAGCGTCACACCCTTGCCCTCGTATGCCATGTAGGGAAATCCGCAGTAGGGATTTTGACCGTCGATCTTGATTGCTCGGTTAAAAAAGGCGAGGGCCTCGCCATAGCGATGCACTTCATTGAATCCATTACCAAGCATTTCCAGTGCGCGGACCTGTTCGCCCACATCACCACTTGCAATGGCCGAAAGCACCGCATCACCGACCATCGTTGCGGCTTTCTTGCTGTCACCCTCTAAGAACGCAATAGTGCCTAGTTCACCTTCCGCACGCGATTCCCACTGCGTTTCGCCGAGGGAGTGTGCGAGTGCCTTCGTTTCGAGCCACGCACGCTTGGAGGACTCGCCACTTATTTCTATGTCCGTGTATCCCTTTTGGACGAGGCACACCACAACATGAGCTTGGGATCGGCCTTCGCAGCTGGCGCCTCGATTGCCTCCGCGATAGATTGTCATGAGGACCGGGGAAGAGTCCGAGATGCTTGCGGCTTTAGATTCCGATTACCAAGCAGCCTTGAAAGAAGGCTGGCAAGTTGAGGGGACTCATTAGGAGTCGCCACGTTTCCGGCAAGGCTCACTAGAGCTGTTTTCTTTCGTTGGTCGACCCGCGCCTATCTTCGGTCCTATCCAAAACGCCCTCCGTGAATCGCTTTTGATGCAAATAAGCCGCTTCCATGCGGGTTCTGAGTCGCTTCGCAGCCGCATGCAAAGACTCCATCTCGCCTCCATATTCAGTGAGACGGAACGCGCCACCTCTCTCTTTTGCGTCCATTTTTCTCTCCAGCACTACTGCCCGGTCGCCCAACGCGGTGAATTTTGCCTTGTATAGCTTGAGAATCTCGCGCTTGTTGCCCCGGCTTACGGCTTCAACGTAAGCTCCATTCGCAGCCAATTGTTCGTCATAGAGCTTCCAGACAACCTGGTCTATTTTTCGTATTGCCGCTCTCAGATGATTGGTCGGGGGAATCGGTTTGCGTTTCATGGTCTGAGCTCCTCTCGATCCTCTCGCCGTTGGTAATACTCGCGGATAATTACGTCATCACCGGTTTTCATATCTGAAAAATCAACCATGTCGATGACGATCATGGGTTGGCATGTAATAGAAAAATTCTTTCCATCCGTGAAACGCACGTTGAAGAATAGCAAGCCTTCTTCGTATGTGTGTGAAATCCAGTCGACCTTCTTTCCGTGGACCTCGGGATAGCGACGGCGCAGTCTTTCGTGCTTCTTCTTGATACGCTTCTCCAATCGCTTGTGTTCTGCCGCGCTGATTGGCTTCACGGGAATGTTGTCAACCCAAACGACCTTGGCTTTTTTAGTCACGTGGTTGTCCTCCGGGATAATCTCTGGTGACCTTGAAGCGTTTTATCAGGTGGCAATTTCCGCCCTTGTACTGAACGAGGAAGCTCCTCTTTACAACGGCGGGCGCGACCTCGAACCGAATGGCCAATTCGCAGTTGCCCTTAAAGAGGATTTCGACCCAGCCGACGCCATCGTCCACATACGAGCGGATTGCTTTGATCTGCTTCGCTATGGCCAGCGCGTCCGCTCCTGAACTGGAGGCGTTTCGTCTGTCTTTTTTTTCCTTGTGGTCTCATGTTGTTGCTGCTCCTTCGCTACTCACGGTTGGACTCGGGTATTGCCGCTCCCACTCTCTTTGCTCGTCCCGTGTCAAGAAGCGAACCTTTGGCGGTTTCCCGTCCGCGCGTCTCCGCTCCTCGACCGCCAGCAGGTCTTGATAAACCTGTACTTCGTCCAACCTATCTTTCTGATACTCGCGGTGTCTTTGTTCGAAGCGCGCCGCGTCCCGCTCCTCAAGTCCATCGACGTTGTTGCAGAAAAAGCCGTTCAGCGCTGCGCGGTTCATCTCGAAGAGGACGGCTTTTTCATCGAAATATGTCGGTCCCAATCCCGACACCTTCGCCCGCTTGAGCCGTTCCAAACCTCGAACTACATCGTCAACCCCTCGGTTGACCAACAGAATTGCTTCGTAAAGATGGGCCTTTTGCATTTGAAATCTCCTCAAATTCTCAGGGCTTATTTGCCGCTGTCCTGGTTATGAATTGGTTGTCGGGCACACGTATCCGACGAATTTAATTGGCTGATGCAACGGACAATTAGGCAGGACCTGTTGGAGGGCGGGGAGTGCTCAAACAGACGTGAGTATGTTGTACCTAACCGGAAGCGCAAACCGAGGCTGGCTTGCGCACGAAGCGAAATATGGATAGCTTTTCTTGCAGCCATCGTTACCTCCGCGAGAGGTGATGGTGGTCAGGGGCGCATCCAGTGCGGAAACACCGATGCGTCCCGCTCTTACTTTTTCTTTTTTGCCTTCGCCTTACTGTACCGAGTCTTTCTGCCGTTCTTGATCTTGGGTAGAACCTTTCTAACGCGCTCGATATCTTCGTCCGTCCAAGGGCGTATTCTCATTCCGCCTGCCTGGATGACAGGCGGTGACGGAATCTTCTTTGCCGCGATGTAGCGTTTTAACGTGATCAGGCTCAATCCCAATTTCTTCGCCGCTTCGCGGGTCGAGTATCCGTTCATTATGAGCCAGACGGTATCAGATAGCTATGCGGGTGTCAATGCACCCTCTTGCAACTATTGCGCGGATGCGGTGTTCTAAATCAACTGTTGGACTGGAAAGATGCCGGGAAAGGGTTTATAGATAGGTTCATAGTCCGGCAAGGAGTATCAACATGGATTTCCGGTGCCCGAACTGCAATAGCACGGACTTGAGAAGTCTATCCCTTGCATTTCAAGAAGGACGGTTTTCTGTAAACACACGCTCGCGTTTGCGCGGTGTGATCGTCGGGGCGGACGGGCCGGATGTGGTGGTCGGCAGAGCGACCACTCGAGGCGTGCAGCAAAGCGGCCTCTCTAAGAAGTTTAGTCCTCCGCGAAAATGGTCGTATACCAAAGTGATCCTTTGGTCCGTCGCAGTCTCATTCGTAGCGCTTGTCATCTACGTACGTTCGGTCATGTCACAGCCTGGACCTGCGTCATCCCTGCCCGTGACTCTGTATGCGGTGATTTTTCCAATAGTCTTGATAGTTCTGGTAGCCGCAATCTGGCGACACAACCATTCAACGTATTCGCGTGAGTATGCCGAGTGGAGCCGCTCATTCGTTTGTGAGCGATGCGGAAACGTCAGCCAGCACGATCTTCCCCACGCTTCGGCGGCATGAATCTGTATAACCCCCGTCGGGCCCCCGCAACCACGAAAGTCTTCGTTTTCAGCAAGTTCCGCGAACCCCGCAACCATCCGAATTGATAATGTTCGAGTTTCAATGGCGAGGAGCGGAACACACGGCAGACGACTTCTCCTGACAGACTGATGCACATAGGCTTCGGCCACGTGGAAAATATCAGCGGCTCAGCAATGGGTCTGGCTAAGAGCTTTTTGTTAACTGTGCGCCGTTATATCACTCCGTACGGAGTGCGATTATCGGGTCCACTTTTGTGGCGCGCCGCGCGGGGAAATAGGCTGCCATCAGGGCGACTGCAAGTAGCAGCAGCGCGACGATGCTGAGTGTCATGGGGTCGGCAGCGCTGACTCCGTACAAGAGGTGGGTCGAAAGTCGTGTCACAACAAGCGCGATAATAGTGCCCGCGATCATCCCGATCACCGACAGCATCAGCCCCTGCCCAAGGATAAGTTTCAAGATGTGGAGGCGGTTCGCTCCGACCGAAATGCGGATTCCCAACTCCCGAGTGCGCTGGCTAACCGCGTACGCGGTAACACCGTAGAGCCCCAAGGCGGCAAGCGAGAGTGCCAGCAGGCCGAAGATGCTCAGCAGCGTTGCGGCCATACGTTGCAAGAACAGCGACACACCAATGTGGTCCTCCAGAGTCTTGGCGTCGAACATCGGCATTTTGGGGTCGAGGGAAGCAACGTCCGCCTGCACCGCATGGAACATCTTTTCGGGTTCCATAGCGGTACGAGCGACCAAAATCATGTTGGAGCGATAGTCTTGCAGCAAGGGGAGGTAAAGAAATGGCTGAGGTGACTCGCTCAAGCTGCGGTTCTTTACATCTTTCGCGATGCCGACAACTTCCAGCCAACCCTTGGTGAGTTTTATGCGCTTCCCAAGAGCGTCGCCTCCGGGCCAATAGCGTCGCGCCATCGTTTCGTTGATGACTGCGACACCAGGGGCGTTCTCTTGATCTCGGTTATCGAAGTCCCGGCCATGCAGGAGCGGGATGCGCATTGTCTGAAAGTACAGCGGCCCAACCGTTTCATAGTTGAGCCGCATGTCTTCGTCCTTAGCCGGCGCGTAACCGTCGATCGTCACATTGGCAAAAGCGATTCCCCCATCGGTAAGAGGCAAGCGTCGCGCCAAGGTCGCTGCCTCAATGCCAGGAGTGATCCCGACACGCTCGACCAGACGGCGATAAAACTCCCGCCCGTGCGTTTCATCGTAGCCGCTCAAGAATGGATCGAAAGCAGCAAGCAGAACGCCATGCGGATCAAATCCTGGATCAGCGTTGTAAGCTTTCCGCAAACTGCGAACGAAGAGTCCCGCGCTGATCAGAGCTACCATCGAGAGCGCAACTTGAGTCATCACGAGCGCGTGTCGGAGGGAGAGCTTGCGAGGTCCGTGCCCGACCGTGGCTGCGTTGTCTTTCAGCGCTGCAACAAGGTCCTGCTTGGATGCTTCCAGCGTCGGGGCCAAGCCAAAAAGAAGAGTCGTAATGACTGTCAATCCGAGGGTGAACGCGAAAACAACTGCGTCCGGTCGAGTGTCGAAACTAGCTCTATTCGCATAAGGTGGAAGGAATGCCGCGAGTGACCGGGCCGTCCAGAACGCTACTGCAAAACCCAAAGTCGCGCCCAATGAGGCGAGCACGAAACTCTCGGTTAGCATTTGTCGCACCAGTCGCCACCGGCTACCGCCCAAGGCAAGACGCACTGCCATTTCCTTGCGCCGTGACACAGCGCGGGTCAACAAGAGGTTGGCTACATTGGCGCAGGCAATCATGAGCACCACCGCGACTGCGGCCATCAGAATCGCAAGCGCTGGTTTTAGGGCAGCCTTCAAGCTGAACGGTGACTGCGTAACCGAGTAGACCGCCACACCCAACTGCTCATTCGTTTGCGGGTACTCCCGTTGCAAATGATCGGCGATTGCCGCGATGTTCGCTTGCGCCTGGGGCAGTGTCGCACCGGGCTTGAGCCGGCCCATGACCATCAGCCAACGACTACCACGATCCGTGAGCGAAAAATGCGGGCGAGCCACATAATCCTTCATCATTACCGGCGTCCACACATCGAGCGCTAGACCTGCAAAAGAACTTCCGAAATTCTTTGGAGCGACGCCGATTACCGTAAAGTCGTGCTCGTTGAGAGTGATCTTTTGCCCAAGAACTTGTGGATCGGCACCGAATCGCCGCTGCCATAGGCCGTAGCCGAGAACAGCGACAGGATGGCTATTCGGTGTCTTGTCCTCTTCAGGAAGAAACGTACGCCCGATCAGCGCTTTCACACCTAAAACATCAAAGTAGTTGCCCGAAACGATGCCCGCCCACACCCGTTCTGGCTTCTCACCTCGGCCAAGGTTGAGAGGCAGTATTTGGTGGGCAATCAAACCGGAGAGAACGTTGTTGCGGTCGCGGAATTCTTGGTAGTCCAAGTAGGATGTTGAGAGGGCTGAGTTGTTGTGTGTAGCACCCCAAATCTCGACCAGTTTGTCCGGTTGTTCAATACCGGGCAAAGAAGCCAGAAGAACTGCCCTGATCCAAGTAAAGATCGTGGCATTGGCCCCGATCCCCAAAGCCAACGTGAGCACGACTGTTACAGTGAAGCCTGGTCTGCTCCAGAGGAGCCGTATGCTTTGTCGCAAGTCTTGCCAAATGATTTCCATCACCCGTCCTACTTCACATTAGCCTCTAGCAGCTGGCGCACAGCGTCCTTTGCGCCATCGATTCCGCGGATTACTGGCTTTTTTGAAAAAATTGGCTGTGGCGGTGCTTGGTCCCAGAGCTCTCCCTGTTGAAATACAGCGACATAGTCCCAAACAACCGAAGCCCGATCGCGTTCGCCCATCAAACGTGACACAAGGTGTTCCTTATCCCAGTACTGAAAAACCCTGGTATCCGATGCTCGGCGCAACGTGGCCGTTGAAGGCGCTGCCAAGTCAATCGGCAATACTGGCTCCCAAATTACAAATACGCGTATTCGCGAGTCGTGCTGTCCGTCGAGAAGCTTTTCGATTGCAGAGGCCCCCTGCAAGCAGACTGTTCAAGTCGGAGAGACCAGAACAAGCAATCGAACCGAATTGGCAGACCCGTTGAATGCATCCTTCAGCGAAGTGATGTTCGAACTGGTCAAACGAACGAGCGGTTGCTGGCCATTCGGAACTGCGCTTCCCCCATAGAAGTAGAAAAAGATCAGCAACGCAACGACCGCAGCACTTCCAAACAAAATGGCTCTGCGCTTCATCTTTAATCTCCAAATGCGCTCGCCAGGACATTGGCTATCGCCTGCGAGAACAAGATCATACTGAACACGACAACGGCGGAAATCCAAAGCATAGAGACACTCAAGCGTGAAGCCGGCATTCTCGATTTCTTCTGTCGCCATGATTGAACAAACCCAAAGGCAACAAGCAGGACTGAACCTGCTACGAGCAGAGGCCGCAAGTTTGCGAGCGAATCTGGCGCTCCGCCTACAATGAGGAATGGAATAAAGTGGTACAAAATCATCACTCCGACTGACAGCCCGCTAACCAACAGAAAAACAGCTGTCCTCATCTCATCTCGCTAGCATGTCGGCGACAAAGTTTGCGATGGCCTGCGGAAACAAAGTAAAAATGACGACCACGACTGTCGAGAACCACAGCAGGCTTCTACTTAGCACGCTTTGTTTGCAGTTGCATTGCTTCGCTCGCCAACCCTGATAAAAACCGAAGCCAATGGACAGTATTGACGCTGCCACAAGAAATGGCCGCACCTTTACAAAAAACGCAGAGCTGCCAGCCGCGCTGGCGGCGAATAAGAATGGCACAAGCGGCAAGCAGCAACTGGATGACAAGATAACCGTGCCCAGGGCGGCCATACTCGCACCGATCGTGCGTCCAGATCGGGAGTGGCCTCCACTCCCTTGCTTTTGTGTGCTTGAAAGCATTGTTAATTCACTCGTATTTGTTGTTTGAGCGAACTGCGTCACGTGCGTCGTTACGGTGAGCCCGGGCACACGGTAACTTCAGGGCCGTTTAGCGTCGTGCCCAGGACTTACGTTGCGATCCGCACTCACAGTGCGCAACAGCAGGCAAGAACCAGTGTCTGCGTACCATCTTCGCTCACCTCCTTTCACAAGAGTTTCACACAAGCTTATTCGGCCAAATCACCGAGGGAGTCCACCACCCGTTCGACTTCGGCCTTCGGTAAATTGGTAGCCACAACGAAGCAATACTCGTCTCGAATCCAGTTGAATAACTGCACTCGATCGCCCTCGATCCGCGTGCACGTGTGCCCGCAAAGCGTCGTTGTACTTGTGCGCCGACCAGCCGCTCGCACTCCAAGATTTCTCGGCTGCTGGAAGATGCATATCTCTTTCCCATTGGCAGTAAATATCAAGCCGATCCCTTCTGCCCGAGCCGTTCGATACCGAATTATCCTTTTTAGGACCATACCCTGCGGTAGCCAACTGGGATATTGCAAAGCGAAGGGCGACGACCGCCGCAACTCGGCGAGAGTTGTCTCCCGAAGAGAGGTGCAGGGAGACTGGCAGAGATTGGTCATTCGGAACTGTTCTGCATAGAAGTCACTACTCATCGCATGGACAGAAGGGAGACGCCACCAGACTGAAGCAACAACGGCGGCGAAGACGAGCGCGGCGATCCCTGCCCAACGCAACACGGGCACAATCCGCTGGGAAGCGGTCGGAACAAAAGCTGAAATCGCGCCTGGGTGCTGGAGTAGATCACGGCCCCGGCGGATATTCTCCAGATCACGTTGGCAAGTTTGGCAGTGCGCAACGTGTTCAGGAACCCGCTGAAGCAGGTCCCCGGTGAGCTCTCCATCGAGATATGCTGAAAGCCAGAGTCGCAATATCCAGTGCGCTCTTAGTCCCCTCACGTGAAACTCCTTTGAAGCTTCCGAGCGAGGGCTTTTCTTCCGCGATTCAACCTCGAACTTACTGTGCCGATTCCGCAACCGAGAGAAGCGGCGATATCTTCATACGAAAGTTCTTCGATGTCTCGCAGGATCACCGGTGCCCGAAGTCGCGGCGGCAAGGATCGGAGCAGTTCCATAAGTGTCGCCTCTCTCTCCAAATTAAGGACAGCAACCTCAGGCGTCGGGTGATAGTCCGCGAAGCTATCCAACGTACTCACGTCCGCAGAACTCCTTTGCAGCCGAGACCACCAGGATTTACGGCGATCCCGGCATGCGTTAAGGACAACCCTATAGAGCCAGGAGCGGCTGACCGTGGACGGTAATGCTGCCCGCCCTTCGAGCAACTTCGCATAGATCTCCTGTGCCACTTCCTCCGCATCTGCGCGATTGCCAAGAAAGAGCCTGGCGAAGCGGCAAATTGCCTCATGGTGATCGTTATATAGTGCCGCTATCTGTTCACTCAGCACTCTCTGGTTGGATAACGACTCTCGACCGTCATTTCTTCCCGATAATTCTGCGGACGGCAGATGCGCCCTCCTGAGTCCAGGCCGTGGCATCCCAGTGTGGATTATGATCAGCCAAGTTGCAGGACAGTTCGCAGCTTGGGAACATCGAACCCGACCACGACCTCGCCATCAATTACCGTTACAGGCGTTGTCATATAGCCGAGTTTTTCTAGCTCTCCGAGTGCACTCTCATCGGCGATGATGTTTCGATCCGTGAACTCGACCTTGTTCTGTGAAAGAAACTCCTTCACCTTACCGCAGAACATTCAACCGGGTTGACTGAAGACGATAACCTTCTTCCTCATCAAAGTCTCCTGTCGCTATCCCAACACGTCGCTATATTGCGCTTCGTTTTTCAGACGCGCCAGAACGTGCGCTTCGTGGAGCGAAAGTAGGATGGTTCCGGCATGGTTTGCAGTCAAACTTTCTCCCGCTTGACGTGAAGGAAAGAAATGGACGAAATGACAGAATGACGCCACGACATTCTTCTGCATTTCTTGCGCATCCGGTACAAGAACAGACATTTGAGCCCCGAGCGGTTCGATTCGCTCCACCCGTTGCGGCGTGACGGTCAGGCGAACAGTCCCAGCGCCGCCTGGGCTGGCGGATTCGATGTCTGCCGTGTGGCCGACTAACTGCGGAAGGAATAGGGTGTCCCAGGCACACCACGCGGAGAGCGTTCGGCCCTTCATTCTGAGTGTATGGGGACTTTCATACGCTGCGGCCAAGGACAGACCCCAATAACCGACAACTCGATTCTCCTCATCCGAGAACACGCCAGGCCAGGTATCAAGGATACGGATCACTTCCTCGACCGAAATCTTCAGTCGCTCTGCTAGCACCGTGCGAGGAACCGGCTGCCCACCAGCCAATAGGCGATACAAGTCCAAGGACAACCGTTGCTCAAGCAAGTTGAGACGGGGAAAGCATCCGCCGATGTTGGCCGCCAATTCGTCGAGGTTCAGTTTTGAAGGTGTTGACATGAACTTCTCCCGTGAGCAGCTACCGAGCGGTCTTGGTCCCCGCGTCTTGCAGATTCCGCACAACCTCCTGAGTTACGCGCGTGACGTTGCCCAAGCAGCATTTGCCCGAGGGATTTTTCACTTCGCACGCGCAATTGCCAGCTTTTACTTCGGCTGAAATTTGCTCGGCGATCCTCGACCGGCCTGTTTCCGCAATTTCGTCGTGAATGTCTCGCCGAGTAAAGCCAAAGCAATAGCAAACGGGAATCGGGTCCGCCATCTCCTTTACGCCGACACGCACTAGGAGATCTCCGCGACGAAAAGTCGGCGCTGTCGGGTCCAAGGCGAAGTACACTACGTCGCATTCCCGCGCCTCGCAGAAGTAGTACTGGCTGTTGGGCATCCCGAGGGGCAGTTGGCGAACCAGACTCTTCACGGTCAGGATGTCCACCTGTTTGGAACGGGAGCCGTTTACGGGACAAACGGCCACCGCGACTACCTTGGAACTGGTTTCCAACGAGCAGCAATCTGACATGCGAATTCCTCCCTTCCGATCTTCACAACATGTACGGCAAATCTGATGCGTGTGTGGGATACGAAAACACCATGTGTCTCAGGTCCGTGGCGCGCATCCCCGACCGGATTGCCACAGCAAAAAGATTGATGGTTTCCGCTGCCTGGTCACCAAGCAGATGCGCTCCGAGGATGCGATCCGTTCCTTCTTCGACCAGTACCTTGTAGCCCGAATATTTCTCACCAACGCGGCGAGAGGAATTACCAACTGGAAGTCATTTCCTCCTTGACGCGGTACTTCAGCCCCTGTTCGTGGGCCTCACTTTCACGCAGTCCCACCGAAGCAAGAGAAGGGATCGTGAAGACCACCGTCGGAATACCCAGATAATTTGGCTTCTGTTGATTTCCTTTCAACAAATTCGCCGCGACGATTGTGCTCTCGTAACTCGCTACGGGTGTGAGAGGTAGCCCTCCACTTGCAGCAGCATCGCCTGCGGCGTACACAGCCGGATTCGAGACGCTTCGCAGGAATTCATTCACTCTCACTCCTCGTTCATCCCACTCGACGTGACCCGCACCTAAATTCAAGTCGTCAATTTCCGGCACACGACCCGCAGAGTGCACCACCATATCTGTCTCGAACGTCCGCTGTTGGCCGGAGGTCGAGGCGTGAACGAAGAATTGACCAGACTTCTTTTCGATCCCTTTCGCCTCGGTTCCGAGATTAACGTCGATGCCAAGCTCGCGGCTTTTGGCTACAAGTTGATCCACTAGGTCGGGATCAAATTGTGAAAGTGGGCGCGCACCACGATGCAAGACGGTGACTTGCGCTCCAACACGCGCCGCCAGATGGGCAAATTCGAAGGCGATATACCCGCCGCCGATAAATAGAATTCGTCGCGGGAACTGGTGTAGCTCCAAGAACTGCTCGCTTGTCGTGAGGTGTTCGACTCCCGGTATTTTCAGGTCTGCTGGTCGTCGGCCAGCCGCGATAACGACGTATCGACCCTCCAAGGTCTCATTGCCCACTTGGACTGTAGACGGTCCAGCGAAACGAGCGCGGTCGTGGAACGTCGCAATGCCAGCCTTGGTGAATCCAGCTTCGCTGTTTTTCGGAACGGCGTCGGTGAAAGTGTGCTTGAAGCGCATCAATTCCGGCCAATCAATTTGTAGTTGCTCAGACTGGATCCCATTGCCCTTCATTCGCCGGGCCCAATCGACCGCCTCGGCACCACCCACAAGTACCTTTTTAGGGTCGCAGCCGCGCAAGGCACACGTACCGCCGAACGGTCGCAAATCGACAACTGCCGCCTGCCATCCAGCTGCACGACACCGATGGGCCACGGCAGATGCCGCCGTCCCGGTTCCAATGACAATCACGTCAAACTTTTTGGTCATCGCTTTCTAGGCTTACTTGCCCGTCTTCTCCGGTTGCGAGGGGTAACCTGCATTCGTCGTGGCCTTCACAAGCGCGTCCGTGTTCGTCTTTGGATCATCGAAAGTCACCACGACTTGTTTCTTTTCGTACACCACATCTATCTTCGAGACTCCCGAAACCTTCTGGAGCGCCTTCTTCACCGTGATTGGGCACGCCTCGCAGGTCATGCCGGAAACATTCAACGTTACAGTCTTAGGTGCCGCCCAAACTGGCGCACTCAGAAAAAGCACCGCACCAACTGCTACATGCATAGCTTTCAGATTCTTCATGACGATTCCTTTCTTTCTCGAGACTCAGTAAAACAACTTGACTACATACGGAAACACCAGCGCGATCAGAACGAGCACGGAAACAATCCCGAACACAATTTTGTAAATCTGGCGAGTCCGAGGCACTGCGCATACTTCCCCTGGCTCGCACGTTTGGGCTGGTCGAAAAATGCGACGGCCAGCGAAGAACAGCGCAACGACAGCAGCGCCGATAAAGAACGGACGGTACGGTTCAAGCCGCGTGAGGTTTCCGATCCACGCACCGCTCAAACCCACTGCGACCAGTAGTAGAGGCCCGAGGCAGCAAGGCGAAGCAAGAATGGCGGCTAGGCCCCCCACAAAGAGCGCGCCAGACCCCTTCCGCTCGCGTGAGTTTTCGACGGCCCCACTCCTCATTTGTGCCCCCTTCGCTTGGTCTCGTCTCGGAGAATCGGGCAGTGTGCATTTTCCTTCCGTAACTCTCTGTCACAACTGTGTAGAGCCGAACGCAACTCATGCTCAAGCTTCTGGAGATCCGCAATCTTCTTTCGGACGTCGATGAGCTTTGCCTGTAATCGACGCCGCACGGGGGCGCAAGGCTGCAAACGGCTCCCCCGCAGATCCAACAAACTTCGTATCTCGCTCAGTTTGAATCCCAGGCTCTGCACGCGGCGTATAAAAGCCAGCGTTTCAATGTCGCTCTCGCCGTACTGCCGGAAACCTCCCTCCGTTCTTGGCGGGCGTGGGAGCAAGTCATTGCGCTCGTAGAACCGAATTGCGTCGGGAGTGAGCCCAATCCTCTTTGCAACGCTACCAATGTGCATCCCCTCGCTCCTCCATTCACAAATGTACACTCTGGAGCATAGTCCAGAGTCAAGCTCCTTCGTCCGAGGGACTTTGACCGGGCCGCGCTCAGTGCGGCGCGGCGGAAATGGGCGCGCCAAACGATGGTTCGACACTCTCAGCAACTAAAGACCAGAAAATATGGGGCTTAGGCGGCGTGATGAATCAGTTCACTGCGGAAAGGAATGCACAAAGTGTCTAAATTCGGTACGTATCGGGCCTCCGCAACGAGAAGATATTCATTCCCGAGTACTTCTGAGAACCCTACAACAATCCGATTTGACAAGAATGAGGTCTCCGCTCCTGTCTGTGACGCAGGAGGTCTCGAGTCCGAGTCCTGTCGCTCCTGCCATTAAACTAAAAAGAGACCGCTGCCGGAAGAGGGCAGGTGCTGGGTGAGCTGCCAAAGTCACGAATCCCGCGTCCAGCCTGCGCGATTGAGCGTTTGTCAAAAAAGAAGACTAACCCGCAATTCAACTCACAACGCGGGCGTTAACTATCGCCAGTCTGCGCCGTCTCATGCGCGACAAGTATCTTCTCAGCGGTCGCGTGTAACCCGCCTGAAAGCCATCGAAACAAAAAAGTGGCGACGAGGGCTCCCGCGATTTGCGCGATCAGAAACAGAGGAACGTCCGCTGGTCGAATTCCTGCAAACGTGTCTGACAGGGCTCGCGCGACTGTGACGGCCGGGTTCGCAAAGGACGTTGAGGCTGTGAACCAGTAGGCGGAAGTGATGTATGCCGCGACGGCAAATGGTGTCGCACCTGGCCGCGTCCGAGAACAGCCCACGGACAGCAAGCCGAAGGTCGCGATGAATTCGCTGAAGAGCAGGGGAGGGCCGCTGCGAACGTGGGTCGAGAATGAATACCAGTGCAGTCCGAACATGAGGTGAGCTGCAAATGCTCCCGAAACTCCACCGGCAAACTGCACGGCGATGTAGGGAGGGACTTCTCTCCAGGGGATTCCGCCCTCGATGGCGTCCGCCAGCGTCACGGCGGGATTGAGATGTGCTCCAGAGATCGGCCCGAATGTCAGGATGAGCGCCACGAGCGCGGCTCCGGTCGAGATGGTGTTGGCGAGCAACGCGATGGCGACGTTTCCGCCTGCTAGCCGTTCGCCCATAATCCCAGAGCCCACCACGGCTGCGACAAGAAAGGCCGTCCCTAGAAATTCAGACGCGAGGCGACGCGAGAGCGGTGGCGTCATTGCTGCCCGATCTTGTCGATTTCTTTTTTGATGGCGAGATGGTCGAGCGCCTGCAGGGGAAGATTAAGAAACAGACTGATCCTGCGGTCGAGCATAAAAAATGCATCGCGGAACGCTTTTTGAATTTGCTCGGGCGTGCCCGTAACGGCGGCGGGGTCGGGCACGCCCCAATGCGCCGTCATCGGCTGGCCGGGCCAGATAGGGCAGACTTCTTTGGCCGCGTTGTCGCAGACCGTGAATACGAAATCGAGCTTGGGTGCTCCAGGCTTTGCAAACTCATCCCAGCTCTTGCTTCTCATTCCCGCTGTGGGAACGTGGGTCGCCTCAAGCTGGCTCAAAGCTTCGGGCCGTACCTTGCCTGATGGATAGCTTCCGGCGCTGTAAGCGGTGAAGGTAGGCTTGCCTTTTTGGTTCATGATGCCCTCAGCCATGATGGAGCGCGCGGAGTTTCCGGTGCAGAGGAACAGAACGTTATAGCGTCCTTGCATATGGCGTCCTTATTGGCAGCAGGTCGGGCCGCAGCAGGATTGCGCGGGCTTGGTCGCGCGCACGAACGCGCTCATAAACTTGCCATCCACCTCCGGTGCGATGGCATCGGCGTTGATGCCCTGGCCGGTCAGGAATTCGCGGGCGTCTTCAACGTGATAAACGCGCGTCGGCTCCAGATCCACTTGGTCGAATCCCACGGCCTTGAGCTTGCCGCGATAGTCGTCCTGTTCCAGCGCACCGGCGACACAACCGACCCATGCGAGCACGCTCTTGCGAATCTCTGGCGGCACGTCGCCTTTGGTGACGACATCGGAAACGGCGAAACGTCCGCCGGGCTTAAGTACGCGGAAGGCTTCGGCGAACACACGATCCTTGTCGGCGGAAAGATTGATGACGCAGTTGGAGATGATGACATCGACGGAATTGTCGGGCAGGGGGATGTGCTCGATCTCGCCCTTGAGGAATTCCACGTTGGTGAGGCCGGACTTGCGTTTGTTCTCGTTGGCGAGTGCGAGCATTTCATCGGTCATGTCGAGACCATAGGCTTTGCCCGTCGGCCCCACGCGCCGGGCGGAGAGCAGCACGTCGATGCCGCCGCCGGAGCCGAGATCCAGCACCGTTTCACCGGGATTGAGTTTGGCGAGCGCCGTGGGATTCCCACACCCGAGCGAAGCAAGCATGGCGTCTTCGGGAATCTGTCCTGCCTGAGCGGCATCATAGAGATTGGACGTGATGGGATCACAGCCGCCGTTCGTGGTGGAAGGTGCGCTGCCGCAACAGGCACTGCCGCCCTTGCCGACGCGCAGAGCCGCCTCGCCGTATTTTTCCTTCACGACTTCCTTGATGTTGTCGGTGTTCATGTTTCCTCC
>Ga0126378_10001920_pt1 | contig 15397 bp, 13 predicted proteins | sample PanSoiMetPlot_23_FD_92587 | JGI IMG/M metagenome (GOLD analysis project Ga0126378, IMG submission 92587) | Tropical forest soil microbial communities from Panama - MetaG Plot_23 | ecosystem: Environmental > Terrestrial > Soil > Tropical forest > Bulk soil | place: Panama | collected 2016-02-17 | reverse complement strand
GGTTGTCGCTACGGGCTGGGGCGACGGAACGTGCCGCGAATGCCGGGTCGGCAATGAACAGATATGTGAACATGGCAGCTGGCCTGGGTTTGGGCCACCCGGCGGTTACGGCGAGTTCATGCCCGTGCCGTATAGACACCTGATTCGCGTCGAACCGAAGTTGAAGTGGGAGGAACTCGCGCCGTTGACCGATGCGGGAGTAACCCCGTACCGCGGAATCAAGAAACTACGAGCCGAAGGCGTGCTTGGGCCAGACCGAGTCATGGGAGTTTTTGGCGCAAGCGGACTCGGCAGCTACGCGGTTCAATACGCAAAGCTGCTCTCGGCTGGAGCTACAGTCGTAGTGTTCGCCCGGAATGACGAGAAGCTTGCGATGGCCAAGGAGCGCGGCGCGGACTTCACCATCAATACCCGCGGGAAGTCCATTGCGGATCTCGGGGACGAACTATTCAAGCTAACGCGTGCACGCAAGCTTGATGCGGCGATTGACTGTGTCGCCGCTGAAGAGACGATTCAGACGGGCATTGGCCTGCTGCATACCTCCGGCTCGTTTGTCTCGGTTGGTCTGGTCGGGACAAAGATCAACATTCCTCTGTTTCCGTTTACATCCGGAGAACTCACATATCACGGTTCATTCTGGGCGAACTACAGCGACCTGCAAGAAGTATTGGCACTCGCGCAGGAGGGGAAGATCCAGCATTCCATCAAGCGACTCCGGCTTGAGGACGTTAACGAGAATATCGAGATGCTGCGCCGGGGAGACATCATTGGGCGCGCAGTGATTGTGTTCGATGTCGATCGAGGCGCGTCCGGGTCCAGCGGCAAACAGTTGCATCTATAGACGGAGCAAGAAACAGCAATAAACGGCCGCAACGGCCTCCGCCTCCAGATTAACACAAGTGCAGCCGTCTGTCGCCGACTTGGTCGGTACGTTTCTCAACTCGCAGTCACAGTGGAAGGTTCGGCCGAACTCACGATGTAAAGGAGATGTACATGTCGACAAACTTCCCCGTAAGGCGCTTATCGCAGTTCAGCCCGAGGAAGCCCGGAGAGAACTTTTTTCGGTGAAATTGTGCTGCCCAGTAATTTACTTGCACGATGGGTGCGGATACGACCATTCCGATTCAGGAGCGGCTGTTTGACAGGCTAGAGCTGCTGACGGTCAGCGAGGTATGCGCCATCCTGCGCTGTCAGGAGAAGACTCTGTACCAGTGGGTGAAGAAGGGATCGATAACGCAATCCGCATAGGCGCGAAGCTGAAATTCGACTCGGCTGACGTCGCCGCTTTCATTGCGGCTCGCCGTACTCGCTAAACCGCGGTCTTCGGTACTGAGTCGCGCATACAATGTCCGAGTTTGAGACGCCGGAGAAGCTGTGCGTTGAGCGCCACAATAATTGTGGAGAGATTCATGGCCAGTGCACCCACACTCATGGGGAGGTTGATTCTCCATCGAATAAACAGTCCAGCAGCCGCAGGGATGGCAATCATGTTATAGGCCGTTGCCCACAGCAGATTTTGGACCATTTTTCGGTACGAGGCCCGCGAGAGTTCGATTGCGCGTACAACGTCGCGGGGGTCACTACGCACGAGAACAATTCCGGCAGATTCCACCGCGACGTCTGTGCCGGCGCCGATTGCAATTCCGACGTCCGCCGTCGCCAGCGCCGGTGCATCGTTCACGCCGTCGCCCACCATTGCGACCTCCTTGCCGCCGGCTCGGAACCGCTCGACCGCCGACGCCTTATCGGCAGGCAGAACCTGCGCTGCGACATCATCAATCCCGAGCCGATTCGCAACCGAGTCTGCAACTGCTTTTGAATCCCCCGTGATCATCGCCACTCGGATGCCAAGTTCGTGCAGTTCCTTGACTGCCTCGGCGGACTCGGGTCGAATCTCGTCCTCGACCGCCAGTGAGCCGATCACGGTGGCGTCTCGAATGACATAGAGAACTGTCCGTCCTTCGGACATCCAGGCACTCACTGTGTTATCGAGTTGGGGCGGAATTGCGGCCTTGCTGTCGGCAAGCAGTCTTGGACCACCAACGGCCACACTCTGACCGTTCACAGTTGCGCGTGCACCCAGCCCCGGCAATGCCTCGAAGTTTGCTGCTGCTTGGGGCTTGATGCCACGCTGGCCAGCGCCGCGGACAATGGCTTTCCCGACTGGATGTTCAGAATCCGCTTCCACTGCCGACGCAACTGCCAGCATCTCTCCTTCATCAACGCCTGTGACAGCCGAGATTTCCGAGAGAACAGGAGCTCCCCGGGTAAGTGTTCCTGTCTTATCGAAGATAACCACATCCAAGTCGCGGGCCCGTTCGAGGGCCAGGCGGTCTTTCACAAGCAAACCATTTTGTGCGCCTAGCGACGTTGAGATCGCGATCACAAGAGGAATTGCAAGCCCAAGTGCATGCGGACACGCAATGACGAGCACTGTGGCCGTTCGGATCAGTGCGTGCTCTCTGTCACCTGCCAGCCACCAATAGGCGAAAGTCAGGGTGCCTGCTGCAACGGCAATGTAGAAAAGAAGTGCGGCTGCACGGTCGGCCAGGGCTTGCGCCCGCGAAGCGGAAGCTTGCGCGGCGGCAACCAGGCGCATGATGCCCGATAGCGCCGTTTGTTCTCCGACAGCCTTCACGCGCACACGAAGGCTTCCACCTTCGGCTACCGTTCCGCCCACCACTGCGGCACCTGGCGATTTAAAAATCGCCCGGGACTCTCCGGTAATCAGGGACTCATCCACATCTGCGGTGCCCTCCAACACCACTCCGTCGGCAGGCACACGAGACCCGGGCCGAACAAGGACGACATCACCTACGCGCAACGCCGCAAGGGGCACTCTTTCGATACCCGACTCCGTTACTCGCTCGGCGGTGTCAGGGAGTAGCGCGGCAAGAGCGTCGAGAGCGCCGTGGGCTTGAGCAACCGCTTTCATTTCAAGCCAGTGACCGAGAAGCATGACGGTGATCAGCGTCGAGAGTTCCCACCAGACATCAACTTCGAAAAGACCAAGAGTCGAGGCCAGGGAGGCGACAAGGGCGGCGACGATCCCCAGGCTGATCAGAGTCATCATGCCTGGCTGACGGCCGGAAAGCTCGTGCCGTGCACCTTGAATAAACACGCTCCCGCCATACACGAAGATGATGGCGCCAAGAATGGCGGGGATCAATCGCGATCCCGGGAAAGTGGGAGCGCGGTAACCAAGCCAATGCTGTACCTCACTCGACCAAAAGACCGCCGGAATGGTCAGCGCCAAGCACAGCCAAAACTTATCCCGAAACATGGCCACAGAGTGCCCGGCGTGCTGATCGTGGCCCGAATGCGCTTGTACGTTTGTCCGGGACTCGGCTTGATGCATGTGCATGTGGTCCGTCATACCGTGCCTTGAGTGTTCGTGTTTAGAATCAGTTGCCATACCCACCTTTACTGCCGACAATCGCCCAATGCGGTCTCTCTCGCCAAATCTCTGAAGCACATGCTTTTCCACGGGCAGGGGTGTGGACCGTGTTGGCACCACCACCGCTTACAGGTGTTGCAGGACCGCGATCTAAGACTGCGTGCGCGTTACTCCATGCACTCTGTGACGCCCGTACGTCACGATCGACAAAAAGTCTGCGGGTGACGGTGGAGCGACTGTAGTCGTTAGTGGTGTCATCGCTCAGTCTCCGATGAATGACGCAGCGTGCCCCGCCGCAGTGCTGCCTCTTTCATGAGCACAAAAAACACAGGAACCAAGATCAACACATGGATAGTGGACGTAATCATTCCGCCGACCATCGGCGCAGCGATCGGTTTCATGACGTCGGAGCCGATGCCACTCGCCCATAGGATCGGAATCAGGCTCGCCAGGACGGCAGAAACAGTCATTAGCTTCGGCCGGAGCCGCTGTACAGCACCTTCGATTGCAGCTTCGTGAATATCGCCATCGGTGAGTGGGCGACCTGAGGTGATGCGTTTGTCGAGCGACTCGTGAAGATAAACGACCATCACAACGCCCGTTTCGACCGCAATGCCGAACAGAGCGATGTAGCCAACCCAAACGGCGACACTGAAGTTGTACCCCAACAGCCACTGCAGGATCAGGCCGCCGGTCATGGCATAGAAGGTTGGAAAGATCAGCACCATGGCTTCGGTCACGGAATGGAAGACCATGTAGAGGAGTAGAAAGATCACGAAAAAGACCACCGGCAAGATGATCTTCAGGCGCTCTTTTGCGCGCAATTGGAACTTGTATTCGCCCGACCACTGATAGGAATAGCCCGCCGGCAGATGCAGCTTCTGCCGCAACAACTGGCTCGCCTGGCTAACGAACCCGCCGTAGTCAGTCGTGTTGAGATCAATGTAGGTATAGCCGGTCAGTTGGCCATCTTCGTCGCGGATCATAGCGGGGCCACGCGAGAAAGAAACCTTGGCCACTTCAGAAATTGGGATCTGTGCCCCGGAAGCCGTCGAGATCAGGACCCGACTGAGCTCTTCGAGGTTGTCGCGGAAATCGCGCTGATAGCGGACATTGATTGGATAACGGCGGCGTCCTTCGATATTCTCAGCGACATTCATGCCTCCGATGCCCGACTCGACGGCCTGTTGCACATCAGCAATGGTCAACCCATATTTCGCTGCTTCTGCACGGTTGACCTCAACGTTGACGTAAAAACCTTGCGACACTCGCTCGGCAAACACCGAGCGAACTTGCGGCAGCCCGGCAAGAATCTGCTGGACCTGCGCTCCGAGTTGCTGGATCTGTTCCAGATTTGTGCCTTGAAGCTTCATTCCCACTGGAGTCTTAATTCCGGTTAACGCCATATCGAGGCGGTTTTCGACGGGCATCGTCCATGTGTTCGTGAGTCCTGGATACTGGAGCTTTGCGTCCATTTCTCCGATGAGCTTCTCATAAGTCATACCCGGCCGCCATATCGCGCGTGGCTTGAGCATCACCGTTGTGTCGTACATGTCGAGCGGAGCGTTATCGGTTGCGCTGTCGGACCGGCCGACCACGCCGAAAACGGTCTCGACCTCAGGGAAAGATCGCAGTACGCGGTCCTGCTCTTGCAAAAGCTGCGAAGCCTGTGTGATGGAAATGCCGGGCAGGGCGGTGGGCATGTAGAGCGAGGAGCCTTCATACAAAGGCGGCATGAATTGACTGCCCAGTTTGAAAAACAAGGGGAAGGTCAAGAGAAGAAAGACTAAATTTAGTAGCAGCGTTGTCTTGCGATACTTCAAGCACAGCCGAAGAATCGGCAAATAGAGCGCCTGCGTGAATCTGGAGATGGGGTTCTGCGATTCAGGCCGTAGCTTACCGCGAATGAATATGACCATCAGAATGGGAACCAGCGTGATCGCCAGTAATGACGAGAAGCCAACGGCTAGAGTTTTCGTCCACGCCAGCGGACGGAACATCCGACCTTCCTGCGCTTCCAAAAGGAAGACGGGGAGGAAAGAAACCACAATAATGAGGAGCGAAAAGAACAGTGCCGGTCCCACCTGCTTGGCGCCCTCGATAAGAACGCGTCTGCGCTCTTGTTCGACAACTTTATTGGGAGTCTTACCCGCACCCTCGTTGGTCTCTTGGTGGAGGACTGGTCCATTCGAGTTCTTTTCCTCGCGAGACGAAAGGGAGTCTGCTTGCCGTTCGGAGAGGTGCCGGTAACCGTTTTCAACCATGACAATCGCGGCGTCCACCAAGACGCCGATGGCAAGCGCCAAGCCGCCCAGCGACATGATATTGGAGCTGACATTCATGTAGTACATCGGGATGAAAGAGATGACGAGCGCGATTGGCAAGGTGAGGATTGGAATCAAGGCCGATCGGAAGTGGAACAAGAACACAATGATCACCACGGAAACGATGACGGCTTCCTCTATCAGACTTCGCTTGAGCGTGTTGATCGATTCGCTGATCAATGTCCCGCGGTCGTAGCCGGAAATGACCTCTACTCCCGGTGGCAGCGATCCTTTGATCTCGGCAAGCTTTTTCTTGACGCCCTCTATCACGTTTAGGGCGTTGAGCCCGTAGCGCATGACGACGATGCCGCCGACAGTCTCGCCATCCCCGTTCCATTCGGCAACGCCCTCTCTTATGTCTGGTCCGAAGGAAACTGTGCCCAGATCTTTGAGCAACACAGGGGTCCCGTTCTTTGCCATGACCGGGACGTTGGCCAGATCGTCCAGGGATTTTAGATAACCAAGGCCGCGAACCATGTATCGTGTGCCACTCAGTTCAAGCACCCGGCCTCCGACTTCGTTGGTGCTAGATTTCACCCGATCGATTACCGTGGACAGAGGAATACCGTAGGCGAGCAGCTTGTTGGGATCGAGATTGACCTGATATTGGCGGACGAAACCACCCATGGTGGCCACTTCGGCCACGCCGGGAACCGTCGCCAGCTGATAACGCAGATGCCAATCTTGCAGACTTCGCAGGTCAGCGAGGCTGTGCTTGTGAGTGCGATCAACAACAGCATATTCATAGACCCAGCCTGCGCCGGTAGCGTCTGGACCGATGGCTGGATGCACGCTTGCCGGGAGCCGTCCGGCAATGGTTTGCAGATATTCCACTACCCGAGAACGTGCCCAGTAAATGTCCGTTCCATCTTCGAAGACCACGAAGACGTACGAGTCATTAAACATGGTCTGCGCGCGGACCGACTTTACCCGGGGCGCGGCGAGCAGGGCCGTTACGATTGGGTAAGTAACTTGATCCTCGATGATGTTTGGCGGCGCCCCCTCCCAGTTGGTGTGAATGACGACCTGCACGTCTGAAATGTCCGGGAGGGCGTCAAGCGGAATGTGGCCTATGGACCAGATTCCGGCTAAGGTAAGGAGAAGCACCCCCGTGAAGACCAAAAAACGATCGTTTGCGCACCACTCGATGATTCGGGAGATCACGGTTACATACCTCCCGTGGCATTGACCGCGAGCTGTTTGTTGGCGATCGTTTGCCCGTTAAGCTGTGCCCGGATCGTGACCTGCCAGGTACCACCCGAGCCGAGCTCTGCTTTGCCCTCATACATTCCGCCACCTTTGTCGGCAGCGTTCACCACCGTCTTCATCGCAGCCATTCCCATCGCCGGCATTGCGGCCATGTACAAGGTCACAGTTACGTTTGCTCCTGCGATTGGCTGTGCACCTTGCGTCGTCAACTTCACCCGAATGATGTTGCTTCCTTTGTGTGGCGGGTCGGGATCGGTAGATAGCTCTACTTTGGCTTGTTGTTGTGGCGGAGCATTCATAGAAGCGGCTTGACCAGCGCCGGGTGGCGGAGGCACAAACGCGCCGGCCGCCGCCTGCAGTTGCGCCTCGGAATCAATCAGGAAGTTCGCTGATGTGACGATCTCTTCTTCACTCTTCAAGCCCGTACCGACTATGATCTGATCGCCGACTTGGGGACCGAACTCAACTTCGCGGGGCTCGATGTTGCCTTCGCCGTGATAAACGAACACCAGGTTCTTGGTTCCGGAATGAAAGGCGGCAGAGGCCGGGACTACAAGTTGGCGCCCCATCGGAAGCTTTACGCGAACATTCACATACATTCCTGGCCGTAGCCTGAGACCAGGGTTTGCGAATACCAGTCGCACCGGCAGCGTGCGCGTGTTCATGTCAAACTGCGGGAGCAGGTACTCGACGCGCCCGGGGAAAACCCGGCCGGGATATGCGTCGAGCGTGACCTCTGCCGGGTCGCCCGGTTTGATCTTCCCCGCGTCGCTTTGAAACACCTGTGCAAGCACCCAGACATCGGAGAGATCGGCCAAGGTGTACAGCATGGTTTCGGGCTGGACATACATGTTGGGCAGCGCCTTCTTGTCGGTGATATAGCCCGAAACCGGAGAATAGATGGTGAGATCGGTGATCGGCTTGCCATCCCGATCCAGCTTTTCGATTTCGCCAGGAGAAACTTCCCATTGCAGCAGTCTCTCTTTGGCGGCATTGAGGAGTGAAGACGCGCCGGAAGCCACCCCGGTTACCGTGCTTTGTTGCAACGCGTCCGCGTTCTTTTTGGCAAGCAAGTATTCCTGCTCGGTTGCGACCAGGTCGGGGCTGTAGACAGTAAACACAGGTTGGCCCTTGCCAATAAAATTGCCGGTTGCGTCGGCGTAGACTTTACGAATCCAGCCGGCGAAGCGCGTCTGCACATAAGCTTGCCGACGCTCGTCAACTTGCACGTTGCCGTAGAAACGCAGATCGGAGCTGACCGACTTCGATTCAACTTTCCCCAGTACTATGCCGATACTCTGCATCCGCTGAGGCGTGAGTTGTATCGGAGCAAGCACGGCCTCAGGCATATTGCTGCTTTGCATCTCGCCCGTTGGTCCAAGTTGGGAATCTGAGCTGTTTGGCGATGCGGTTTGTCCCATCTCCTCCATTGCCCCCGTAGCTGAAGCGGTACCCGACTGAGACGCAGTTTCCGCGTGGCTCAAACGCCACCACAAGACGGAGGCCACAATCGCAAGGACCAGGGTTGTGGAAACTGCGATCCAAAACGCACGGCGATATTTGTCATCTTGTTTACGGAGCATGTTTGATCCTTCGTTCGCATTTGTTCTCAGGTCGCGTTCGTTCATGGCACATCCACCCCCGTAAGGCGTTCGAGCTCTGCCAGCGCTGATTCGTGTTCCACCAGCTCATTGCGATATTCGAGATCAAGGTTCAGCACATCGAGGAACGAAGACAGCAGACTCTCGAAATCTTGCCGGTTCGATTGATAAGCGGCCAGACCAGATTGGAAAGCAGCCGCTGATTGCGGGATAAGACCGTCGGTGTAAATCTTCAGGCGGTCTTCGGAAGCTTTGGCCAGGACATATTGTTGTTGAACTTCAGAGAGCACACGCTGCGATTCAGAGTCCAGCTCCCGCTGGGCGCGTTGTTCGTTCTGTTGCGCTTCCGCCAGCTCAGCCTTCTGGCGCCCACGGTTAGGTAGCCGGATGCCAAAAGTTGCAACGTAGTAGTCGCGGAACTGGCTTGCGTTGTGTTCGTACATGTACTGCAAACTGAAGTCTGGACGGAAATTCTTATGCGCCAGTTCCACCTGTGCGTCCTTCTGGCGCGTCGAGGCTTCTTTCGCGCGCACATTCGGATTTTGCTCACGCGCTCTCTGCAAAAGTTCTGCTACAGCGTAAGGAAGGGCTCGTGCCGCCAGCGGCTCAGTCACGATGTCGGGGGATTCTTGAGGGCGACCCAGGAGCTGCTTGATCTGCGCTTCGAGCAGACCTTCTTCCTGGTGGTGGTGGGCGATCTCTTGCAGGAGTTTCGTGCGCTGCAATTGAGCCTTCAGCACGTCCTGCTGATTCCCCTGGCCCACGCGGTACCGCGCTTCGGCAGCCCCTTGGACCTGGTTTAGTAGCTCGTCACTCTTAAGCAAGACGACCAAAGTTTGCTGAATATAGGCCAGCTGGAAGTAGACCCTCTTGAGATTTGCCACTATTGTCCTTCGGACTGAATCGGTCTGCGCCTCCATCGATTCAGCCTCATGTTCGGCAACACGTCCGCGTAACTGGCGCTTGCCTGGGTAAGGCAAGTCCTGGGAGACGCCGAACCCGATGTAAGCGAAATCGCTATTGCTGTAACCGGCGAAAGGTCGCGGGCTACCTACGCTGAACTGCTGTACCGAGAATTGCGTCTCCGGAAGAGCTGACGCTTGCTTCGGGACATCGCGTGACGCCTGCCAAGCGTGAAACGATGCGGTGATCTGAGGATTCTTTTGTTCCGCCTCTTGGATCAACTCGTGCAGTGACGTAGTTACTCTCCCGTGCTCCGCCGTCGGGAGAGCTTCGGGTCCGTGCGCAGCGATCGGCGGGGGCGGGGGCGGCTCTTGACCAAGAGCATTGCCCGCCAATGCCATCCTTCCACCAACCAGCGACGCAAAAATGAGAAAACTACGAGCACGCCCGAAGAGACTTCGGGATAAAGCAATGGATTGCATCTTTCCTCCGTCAAGCAAACGCGACTGTTCAGGCTCACGAGCGTGCAAACGCACGACTGCGCTATCAGCTCAGAGGAAAGAAATCAAATTCTTAGGACGGAAATGCTAACGGGAGGCGAAACCGGCGGCGAGTGGATATCTGACGTCCACGGGCGAGAGGCAAACTCCGGAGTCAATCCCACCGCCGACATGGGCGGCAGCGCTGGGACAAGAACCGACGCCAGCGGCGTCGATGTAACATCCGACGAGCTCTTGATTGCCGGCAGGTGATCCGGTGCCGCTGTGGTTTGACAGCAGGAGTGCGATTGTGGCATTCCGCTCTTTCCACAATCGTGCGCCATCCGCTTGCAGCATTCGCGTTCCGCCATGGTCATGGCGATTGCGGGCAAGGCACAAGCCATGATTGGAGCGGCGAACACCAGCAGCGACAGTATCGAAACACCGACTTTGGTCGCCAATCTCACTACTAATTCTGAGGGTACATTACAAGTGAATCAGACGCAACCGATCCATGAAGGTTGCGTTGTTACCGTGGATCATGCGCAAATCATTCATTCTGCTCACTTTGGGGATAAGTTCAACGATCGCACCATTGTTCTCCGCGCAACCCTTCCAATCCTTCTTTGGCGATGATTGGAACCATTACCAATGCCGCAACCGGGTCAGCCCACCACAGCCCAAAGACCGCATTGAGCACCAAACCTCCAAGCAAGATCCCTGACAGATAGGTGCAAAACTCGGTCTGCTTAGCGTCGGCGTTCATCGCGGCGCTTCGGAGATCCGTTCCAATTCTCCTTTTTGCACGTGACAACAGGGGCATCACGACGAGCGATACGCACGCCAAAATGATGCCCACTATGCTGTGTTCAGGAGCCTGCTTACGTGCCAGGTCGGAGATCGATTCGTAGGCTATGTACACGGCGAGTCCCAGAAAGCAGACGCCAACGGTCCTTAATGCTACCCTCTCACTTCTCTCTCGTCGCTCTACATCGAAATCAACCGACATTCTCCAGAGCAACGCAGCGCCGGATGTAACCTCGATAAGACTGTCGATTCCAAAGCCTACTAGAGAGATGCTGCCTGCCATCCGTCCAGCAACAATCGCCACCAGACCCTCAAGACTGTTCCAGCCTATGGTGAAGTATTCGAGCCGTCTTCCTTGATCCACGACCCTTTCACGATCGGTTGTGTGTTCCATGCGACTGCCCCAGCTGCAAATAATCCATGAAGACGGCGGGCGCCCGAGGAACGCGTGCCGATGGCTACGCTTGCCAGGTAAGGAATAACCCGAGTGTCAACAGTGCAGTGCCGCTGATGGGCTCCGCCCACAGGCCGTAGCCCACGTTCTCAAGCTTTGCTGTCAGTTGCCCCGCTGCTGTACCGACAAGCATCACCGGAATACCCCACCCGAGGCCGTACAGAAGTAACAGCGTTATGCCGTAAACGATGCTGCCCTTGTAAGCAACATAAGACAGCACCGAAGCAAGAACGGGCGTTCCGCAAGGCGTCAACGCCAGAGCCAGCAGAAATCCAACACCGAACGCTCCAAGCCAGCCACCTCGGATCAGCCGATGTGGTATTGAGCTAATGGGCAAGCGAACCCACCCGAGGAGATGAAGCCCCATGACAAGGGGAACGGCGGTGATTGCGTATCGCACGCCCGAACCAAGTTGTCCAATGATTCGCCCGGCCAGAGCTGCAGCGATTCCAAGGGCGGTAGTTGCCGCAACAATGCCAAGCACAAACGCGATGGAACTGCCGACTCCCCCGATTCTGTCTTTGCCGCACTACCACCGCACCCACCGGTCGGGTTTATTCCACAGCAGACCGCTACAGCAGAGGGATACAACGCGACACAACACGGGTTCAGCCCCGCAATCGCCCCTGCAAGTAAAGCCAATGGGAGTGCCCACAGGCTTCCGTGGCTCAGCACGTTTACGGTTGCGCCGGGGATACTCATTGGCTGGCTCCTGACAGAAGAGTGGCTAGCCGGGTTTGGACGGCTTTTACGGTCGTAGCGTCCTCGCCTTCGAAGCGTCCTATCTCCTTGCCTGCCTTGTCCAGCACCAAGACGGTCGGCACAGTGAGGACATGATATTGGCGGAGCAAGTCGGATTTTGAATTCGGCGATAGCCCTGCGACTGCAACCCCTCGTTTCGCAGCTTGGCGCACGGCGCGAAACATCACTGCACAGCCGTCGTCGCTATCATTCGCCTCGCTGGGGTCTGCTACTAGAATGACGGAGGGGATTACTGTCGGTGCAAGTGCAGCGTAGTGACGTGTGCGGCTCTTGAGTAATAGCGTGCCGACCATCAACACAGCGAACAGACCTACCCCGGGCCAGCGCACCTTCATTGGCAATTCCCTCCTGAGCACGGGCACGACGAACCTCCCGATGTTGGGGCATGCTCCGGTTCGGGTGCCCGGTCTTGGACAAACACCGTGCCGTCCTTGAGGCTTTGTTCGGCACGCGCCAATTCGCGACCAAGATACGCTGCATGGCCAAGGCGCGATACAAGGCCACGCGATATGGCAGCTTGATATAACGCGCCTGCCGTCTGGCCTTCCAATACAGCATCTAGCACGCCTTGGTTGTGTAGTGTTCAAGAGCGAGGCTGAATGAATAGAACGTGGAGACAGAGCTTGATGACGATTCCCGGAGTGGGCGTCTCCCTGCTGCCGAAATTGGCTTGCCCGTTCTGTTGGCCTGCTTATGCGGGCTTACTGAGTTCGGTCGGATTGGGATTCCTGATATCCGCCAAGTACCTCTTCCCAATTACGGCGGCCTTTCTGGTGCTTGCTCTTGGAGCGCTGGCGTTCCGGGCGCATCGGCGGCACGGGTTCGCGCCATTCATACTCGGCTTACTTGCGGCTGCGGGAGTGCTGGTTGGCAAGTTTTGGTGGGAATCGAGCCCCACGATGGATGCAGCAGTTGGATTACTCGTAATCGCGTCAGTGTGGAACGCATGGCCGCTTCGTGTGGCTGTGCCGGAGTGCCGTGAGGAAAAGCGAATCAGCTAGAGGAGGAATCATGCCAAAGAAAGTTGAAGTGTTCAGTGCAGGATGCTCGGTGTGCAAAGACACCATTGAAATGGTGGAGCGGCTTGCAGGCAAGCATGAAATTGTAATTCACGATATGAACAAGGCGGAAGTTGCGACCAAGGCGAAGAGCTACGGAATACGGAGTGTACCTGCTGTTGTGATTGATGGCAAACTTGCGTCCTGCTGTGCGGGACGCGGGCCTGCCGAGCATGTGTTGAAGTCAGCCTTGTCCTAACGCCTGCGAGGCGGGGACGTCCCGAAAATGCCCGAGAGTAGGACGAGAAAGCCGTCTCCGGGACGATTTGGGCTGCCCCGCCCGATACCACCAGAGCACGGACAGCCCGTCTCTGAGAGGAGGAAGCGCTGAAGCAATCTAGGCCCGCCTTAGCGCATCTCCACAGGTCAACCTACCACCGAGCCAAAAAATTACAATCTTAGACCGTATCGAGCATACTCTCTAAGTGTGCCAAATCTGTTTCATCAGCGACTGGAAACACCTTCTGCTTCATTGGCAGCGTGGCGCACCAACCCCTCAGGTGCTACTTCGGGTAGGGCGGGGACGAGCCACTTGAAAAGTACGGTCGCCGCCCCCGCCGAGCAACTCCGCCACTACAAAGCCCGGAACGTCCACGGGTCGAATGCCGCTAAAAGTGTCGGTAGCCGCTCTTGCCAGAGTCACAGCAGGATTGGCAAACGATGTCGATGCCGTAAACCAATATGCGGCCGTGATGTACGCCCCAACTGCAAAGGGTACGACGGATGTACGCAGTCGCGAACAGCCCCAGATCACAGAAAGCAATCCGAAGGTTGCTACAAATTCGCTGAACATCTGTGACGCCCCGCCGCGATTGTGTCGGGACGCTGAAAGCAGAGGCAACGCGAACATTGCATGAGCGCTCACGACGCCGACGTAGGCACCAAAGACTTGGGCGATGACGTAACCGGGAGTTTCTCTCCAAGGCATGCCCCGTTGCCATGAATCCGCCAGCGATACAGCGGGATTGAAGTGCGCCCCCGAAACCGGACCGAAAGTAAGAATCAGCGCCACCAACGCCGCTCCAGTCGCAATCGTATTTGCCAGCAAGGCGATTGCAACGTTCCCGCCAGCCAGTCGCTCGCCCATGATGCCAGAACCGACGACAGCCATCAGCAGAAAGGCTGTTCCGACAAACTCGGCGGTGAATCGAGCGAGTAGACTGAATCTCATTGGCGACCTATGTTGTCCAGTTCTTTTTTCAGGGCCAGCCCGTCTAGCGACGCGTGAGGAAGGCAAAGGAAAAGACTGATTCGTCGATCAATTGAAATGAAAGCGTCCCGGAAAGCTTTTTGTACCTCTTCCTCAGTCCCTTTTACAGCCGCTGGATCAGGAACGCCCCAGTGTGCAGTCATCGGTTGCCCAGGCCACACTGGGCAGACCTCGTTCGCCGCGTTGTCACAGACAGTGAATACAAAGTCCAATTTCGGAGCGTCCGGCTTTGAGAACTCGTCCCAACTCTTGCTCCGGAAACCGGTCGCAGGAATTTGGGCAATTTGAAGTTCTCGCAATGCTTCCGGACGTACTGTTCCCCTCGGATGACTACCGGCGCTATAGGCGGTAAACTGCGGTCGGCCTTTGAAATTCATGATTCCTTCAGCCATGATCGAGCGAGCTGAGTTTCCCGTGCACCGAAACAACACCTTGTAATGGGGCTGCATGGCCTGTTCTCAGTCGCAGCAGCTAGGTCCGCAACACGACTGTTCTGGAGTCGCCTTGGGCTTTACTGCCCGGACGAATGCACTCATAAACTTGCCATCGACCTGCGGAGCTATCCCATCGACATCGATCCCGGCTGCCGATAGCATCTCGCGTGCATCTTCCACCCGATAGATCCGGGTTGGCTCGATTTCGATTTGGTCGAAGCCTGCCGAAGTAAGCTTGCTTCGGTACGCGATGTCCTCCAGCGCTCCAGCCACGCAACCGACCCACATCAGCACACTCTTGCGAATCTCTGGGTCTATCTCACCGCGCGTGACAACATCGGATACGGCAAATCGGCCGCCTGGTTTCAATACCCGGAAAGCCTCGCGCAAGACCCGGTCCTTATCCGCCGAAAGGTTGATCACGCAGTTCGAGATCACTACATCTACCGAGTTATCCGGCAGCGGTATATTCTCGATCTCCCCTTTCAGAAACTCTACATTTTCCAATCCAGCCTTTTTCTTATTTTCGTGGGCCAACGCCAACATTTCGTCTGTCATGTCTAGACCATAGGCTTTGCCGGTTGGACCGACGCGACGGGCTGACAGCAGCACATCGATTCCGCCCCCCGAGCCCAGGTCAAGTACAGTCTCTCCCGGATTGAGCTTTGCCAGGGCTATCGGATTGCCGCATCCCAATGACGCAAGCATGGCTTCTTCGGGGATTTGCGCAGCCTGCCCCGAATCGTAGAGATTGGAAGT
>Ga0126378_10001919_pt1 | contig 15401 bp, 17 predicted proteins | sample PanSoiMetPlot_23_FD_92587 | JGI IMG/M metagenome (GOLD analysis project Ga0126378, IMG submission 92587) | Tropical forest soil microbial communities from Panama - MetaG Plot_23 | ecosystem: Environmental > Terrestrial > Soil > Tropical forest > Bulk soil | place: Panama | collected 2016-02-17 | reverse complement strand
CGGTCGAAAGGCCGACCAGGATGCCGAGAGCTGCGGCTATGTTCTTCATAGCCGCAGGTTATACAAGGTTTTTACGTCATTTGAAAGGTGAGCTGGATCGTCCTGGCGGCGAGGGTCTGTCGGGATCGCTCTTTGAAGTTACCAGGCGCGATAGCATCATCCTAAGATGTCGTGGTCGCTGACGAGCGGCGGCCCAGCGGCTGGTTCTACCGGAGACGGGAACGGAACCGGGATCGATCGTCCCGGGTTTCCATCCGGGCCGCCCTCGAAGTTCTGCGCATAATAGGGTGGCCGCGGATCTTTCACGACGCCTTCGGGGCCGGTGATGATCACCGGCCGGAGTTGCGGTTGCGGTTGATCGAGGTCATCCGGACAAACACGGATGCCGCGGTTCACCAGAGCCATGCCGCTGTAGTCATATTGCCACACGAGCTTCTCGAGCGGCCACTTCCTATAGCACCGGTCGCAGAAGCCTACAGCTTCTGGCGCGCTTACGTCGGTCGGAGTTCTTATGTCATGTGGCCAAGGCATTACCTATCTCCTGTCCATTTCAGTAATTAAACGCCTGGAAGACAGGAACAATCGACATCGTGTTGTGCTCGACATTCGATGCTGCGGCGCGCGTCCATACCGATGCGGCTGCCGTCAATTTTGCTTCCCACAATGCCGGCGACCACTTTTCGGCAAGAGCGGCCGCGAGATCGGCCACGAAAGCGGGGTAGAACCACGGCGGTATATCAGGAACGGTCGTACCGTCGAGTGCCCAATCCTGCAAGAGACGCTGCCGATAAGCGATCATCATCCAATAATTTGCCGGCGTCACGCTCATCGGTGGGACCGGCCATACCGTCACTGTCGGCGCCGGCCGGATTAGATTGAACCAGTAGCTCGTCGGCGGGCCGGGCACACGCTTGTTCGGCAAGAATGAATAGTCATTTCGGCTGATCGGCCACATAAAGATGTCGGTAACCGGAACCCCAACGGCCTGCGTCGCGATTTGGATCTGCCCGTTGTTCTCGAAAACTGCCGTCGTGCTGTCCGCGCTCCCCGCATTCGGCGCGATCGTGAACGATCCGCCGTTTAATACCGCCGTCACCGAATAGAACCCGGGCTGGATCGTCAAGCCGCCGACTACGGTTTGGAAGTTGACCGGGAACTGATCATTCACGGCCACATTGCTGTTCGGCAGATAAACCGTAACGATCGGAGATCCTAAGGTTGTCGCGAAAAGAGGCGGCGTACCCTGGCCAGTCTGAGATTCGGGTGCGGCCATCGCAAAATTGAAGGTAAAATTGTTTTGATCGATGACCGCATCAATGAGGACAAACTGCGGTAAAGTGAGACCGCCGGCCGCCAAGGGCATAGAAAAGAAAACAGGACTTCCGACAACGAGCCCGTGAGCCGGCCATTCAACCTGAATCTCAATACTTCCTCCAGTAGTCGTGAATACGCCGGAGATCGGCCCGACCGTTTGTGGCTGGTTCGCAGCATCGAGGATCGGTATACCGTTTATCAGCGCCGGCGTGAGCGGATCATTCAGCGTCACCATCGCGCCGACGGTCACCTGCCGACGATAGGTATCCCACTGCTGAACTACATTCGAGGGCAGCGTGATCGTCGCTACGCCGGGTTGGAGCGGGATCATCAAAGGCTCATCGCCGATCGCCCACAGATTGATCCCCCGGTTAGCCGACCAATCCAGAAATACCAGGTTAGCCGATCGTCGCGCCGATTGAAGATGCTGCGCCTGTAGGGACGCGGCCGCATATTTCTCGGCCCCAAGGCGCTCGAACGCCTCGATGCATGCCTCGGGGGCGCTCAGCTGGAAGGTATAGGCCCCGCTCGATTGAAGCGGGGGCGGAGTAGGAATTTGGAGAGGGAAACCGCCGCCGTCGCTCATGAAGGCGAGGATAGCACGCCTATTCCTCTTTTAGAATATCGTCGATCTCCTGGCGTATCCGCTCAGGCTCTCCGTCGTCGGAGAGGTCAGCCGCGAATTCGTGGGCCGCCGCATCAAGCAGGGCTCGCCATATTTCGGCCGGATCGCTTGATACATCATCATGCCAATACGCGCGTATCATCGTCCGCGTAAGCTCTGCCTCAGCCATCGCCTTCAACACCTCACGCATGCATCTGATCACATGGCGCTGACGTAGAATGCCCTCTTTTTCCCAAGTGAACGGGTTGCCCTTTAGATCGGTCACGTTGCGAAGCTCAGCCTCAACAAACGCGGCCGCCATGATTTCAACCATCGGACGAGGCATCTTGTCTCCGGAACAGCAGGTTAGCGAAAGTGTATTCTCGGCCATCCCAGCTGACGACGCGATCGCTACATTCCCACTGAAATGGCGACGTCAACGTCAATCCAACTGCTTCGGCAAAGCCTCTGAGATTCTCGATCTCCCCGCGCTCGAAGATCTTGGCCGTGGTGGAGAGCGGGTCCTGCCAGTAATCGAACGACACGAATAGGTGTCCGCCCGGCTCGAGGACGTGCGCCGCGCTGCGCAGGAATTTCCGCCAGTCGACGCCGTGCTCGATGACACTCAAGCAGGCTATGTAGGCCACCTCGCCGCGGGCGAAACAGTCGAACTTTTCGATGTCATCAACAAGCGTCGTGATCTCAGGGATGGAGCCAAGATGCGCCGTGTTGATGTTCGCAAGTTTCTTGAAGCCGATCTTCCGGAGTGTCGGCAAAAAAACCGCATCCTCCGTCCCTCCGGCATCGATGACCCACTTGTTGGTATCCGGCCTTACCGTCCCGAGCGCATAGAAGATCGCCAGGTAGTTGTCCCATGATTTCGCCAGGGGATTGTCTCGCACCGGCAATCCCATGGCTTTAAGGAACGCGGCGGCATAGTCGACCTCGTGTGCGGTCCGCAGCGCAGCATTCGTGTTTGCCGTAACCCAGGCGAGATTCGGCTGCGATATCCAGCTAAGGGTAGGCGCCGATGGACCGCCGACGGCTTCGATCTTCGGAACCGGCACATCCGAGGCCGGAATATCGGCCTTGCTCAGCATTTTGCGCACGTCGTCAGCATCAATCGTGCCAACCCATGCCTGCCGGTCGTGTGAGCCGTAGGAGATGATCAGTTTGTCTCCGGCATCGACGAGCCCCATCACGTATTCGATTTCTTCGTTCAGCTCGAAGATGAACCGCCGGCTGATGGCGGCCAATTCGAGCTCCTCGGTGAACCAGACGAAACGCTGCTGGTTCAGGCGGCGGCCGTTGATCGGGCTCGACAGCGGCTCGTGCTCCATCGCGAGCCAGCCACCATCGAATCGGATCAGCTGCGAAGAGCCCGCAAAATTATCGCCCGCAATCCTGGTTGGCCTGCCCTCCGGCAAAGCATCCATGTCCGGCTGGACGACGATCGTCGGATCCACGCGGTAGATGAACTTAGGCGATTCGGTACCGATCAGCGGCATCCAATTCTTCTCGTAACGCCCCGTGTTTAGCCGCATGGGACGAACGAGCACATCACGATTCAACGCCCCAAGATCAAGAGATCCGATAAGTTGTTCACAGATACCCTGTTCGTTCATCTGGCGACAAGCACAGGAGAACCAGAGAACCTGGACATCGTCACCTATGCCATCCGATATCGGGTTCGTCGTAAACAGCCGCAGATCCTCCATCCCCCGGACGTCGCCCCACCACATCTGCCCGAGATCGGCCGTGATTTCATTGAGCGTGCGCTTGACGATGTGAGGCCGCTCTAGATCGAGTTCTACCAGGAAATTCCGGGTGATGACGGCGGGCTCGGAGTCGGGGAACTTATAGCTCCCGTCCGATTCGATCCAGTAATTCACGCACCGGATCACGGCCAGCAGCTCGTCACCGAAGCGGCAAATCGAAGGATTCATCGCCCGCCATCCCTTCGGCGCCGTGAAGCCCTCTATTTGCTTCGCCTCCCAACTTGGCGCGAGCGTCTTCAGCTTCGGCGCGAACCAAAACAGGTTGCGGCGGGCGAGGTCGCGCGTCGGGGGCGGCGTGAGCCGATCAAGCGCCAACGCCTCGATAATCGCATGAGCTTTTGCTCGCGTTTCTGGATGCTTCGAGAAATAGCCCGGGATCGAGAACTCCTCTCGCATCCCGTAAAGATGCATGAAATCATCGACAAACAGGATGTCGTTCGGCCGTGGGAGTGTGATCCCGGTCCGCGAGAACAGAAGGCTCGCTTCTCTAGCCTGATCGCTATCTATCTCTCGGAAATAATGCGCCGCCGCGAACAGAGGCTCAGCGCGCGTCGGCCGGCGATAAAAGGCTTGGACCATGGCCCCCAGGAATTCGCGTTCTTTCTTCTGCGCGAGGAAGCACTGCCCAATCTGATAAGAAGCGTAGAAGACCTCCTCATCCCAGCCGCCGCGGCGCACACGCTCCTCGAGCGCTACGATCGCCTCGTCATGACGGCCAACAGCTTGATAGGTCTGGCCGATGTAGAAGTAGTACCGGGTCTTGAGATTCTCGTCCTGCTCTTCACGGAGGCCTTTTTCGAGCAATTCGATATCCCGCTCGAATTTGTTTATCCGATTTGAGCCATCCTGATGATCAACAAACCAGATGTCATGCGTCTTTGCGGGCTCGCCGGCCGGAGTTTCGAGGTATTCGTGCGTCACGCCGCGATAACGGACGGCGGCCACATAGTCGCGATGAACCAATCGCGTATTCCAGTATGTCAGAACTCCGTTGCGCTGGATCAGCGCGTAGGCCGGTTCTGTCAACTCCGGCTCGCGATCGACCTGAAGCTGCATATCGGCATCGACGAGGATGGCATAGTCCCAACGAGACGCCGGCCTTATCAGTGATTCGCAAAGTCTCAGCGCTCTATTTCGGCTGGTTGAGAAGTCTACGAATGGCTCTTGGATAATAGAACCAGGCGGCGGCTCCACTCCGCGTGCCGCAAAAAAATCCCTGATCAATTGCTCCGTACCATCGGTCGAACCCGTATCGACGATCGCGTAGTCAACAACGTGATCGGCAACCGAAGTCAGGCACCGAAGTATGCGCTCGGCTTCATTCTTCACAATCATGGTCAAACACAATTTCATCTTCGGGCTCCCTCAATTATATTCGCAACTCTTGGATGCGGCCTCAAATTTGACCAATGTGGCTCTTGAAAGAATTTCCTTCACGCAATACCCCCACAAACAGACACGGCCAGCCCGCGTCCGAGATACGTCAGCGTATCATTTTTGCGGCTGAGGGGATACCGGGAATGTCTCTAGCTGGCCCCAAGGCGTATAAGTCGGCAACGGGCGCCATGGCGGGATAGGGGGCGGAATCGGCCCAGGGGGAACGCCGACAGGCGCAGAGCCTAGTGTCAATTGCCCGAGCGGGCTCGATCCGAGCAGCATTTTTTCTTTGCGCAGGCATGAGGATGGGGATGCGGTCGCGGATGGGGATGCGGCCGGCGGCAAGTAGTAATAAGCAGCGATGCTCCGATCGCCAACGACCCAAGCGGACTCGATCCGAGCAGCATTTCTTTACTTTAAGGTACCGTGAACACGATCGTCGGAGAGCGATATAGGAAATGCACGGTCGTCGGCCCAGGGAAGACGATTATAGGGCCGGTGTTCCCATTGATCGCTTGATTGTTGCTTTGCTGCGGGTAGACGTTAAGCGGATTCGCCCCGTTATTCGTGACATACCTGATATCGCCAGTTGCCCCAGTAGAGAGCGCTACTCCGGTTCCTGTCGCAACAGTCGAGACGACGCTCCAATTTGTCGTCAGCTGTAGCGCGTTATTCCCGGTAGTCCCGGTTGCCGCCAGGTTCATGGTAATCGTGCCAAGGTTCCCCAATGGGCCCGTTGGCCCGGTAACACTGTTTCCTTGAGGTCCGGCCGGCCCGGTTGGTCCGGTTGGTCCGGCTGGAGCTCCGGTCGGGCCCGTGGGACCGGCAACATTAGAAGCCGCGCCGGTGTTGCCGGTAGGCCCTGTTGTGCCCGCGGCACCTGAGGCACCAGTTGGCCCGGTTCGTCCCGTCGCTCCTGTATTTGTCGCGGTGCCGGCGGGTCCCGTATTGCCTGTATTTCCGGTTGGACCCGTTGCGCCGACGCTACCAGTTGGGCCTGTCGCTCCGGTGTTTGTTGCTGTGCCAGCTGGGCCCGTATTCCCCGTTGGCCCTATAGAGCCAGTTGCGCCGGTTGCCGCCGCCGTTCCCGCTGGCCCGGTGTTTCCTGTATATCCGGTTGGGCCGGTGACGGTTGATGCCGCGCCCTGTTGTCCGGTCGGGCCCGTATTCCCCGTTGGGCCCGTTACCGTTGATGCGGCGCCTTGTTGCCCGGTTGGGCCTGTGTTGCCTGTTGGACCTGTGACTGTCGACGCAGCGCCCTGCTGCCCGGTTGGGCCTGTGACAGTCGATGCAGCGCCCTGTTGACCGGTCGGGCCTGTGTTGCCTGTGGGACCGGTTACCGTTGATGCGGCGCCCTGCTGCCCGGTTGGCCCCGTGTTACCTGCGTTACCCTGTGTCCCCGCGCTACCGGTCGGACCGGTGACGCCCTGAATACCCTGTATTCCTTGTATACCTTGAGGACCGGTTGGACCGGTTGGGCCATTAGAAGGGCCGGTTGGTCCGGTGGCGCCGGTGTTGCTGCCAATTCCCGCGGGGCCCGTTACTCCGGTACTTCCGGTTGGGCCGGTATTTCCTGCGACGCCCTGCACGCCGGCTGAACCAGTCGGGCCGGGATTACCCTGACCTCCCTGTGGACCCTGTGAGCCGGTTGGTCCAGTAACTACCGACGCGGGGCCAGTGACGCCTGTCCAGCCCGTGTATCCTGTAAATCCTGTTGGCCCGGTATTGCCTGCATTACCTTGAACGCCTGCAATACCCTGCGGGCCCGTTGGCCCCTGGGAGCCTGGCCCACCCGCTGGTCCCTGAGGACCGGTAGGCCCACCTAGCGTAACATCTTCTGCGAGGAACGTCGGCCAGACGATCGCTGTCGAAGTCGCATTGATTGGCAGGTTGCCATTCGAGGACTTGATGACGCCGCGCGTCAGGGTCGGTGCATTGCCGCTGTTATCGTAGACCCCGGTGCCGTATTCGAAGACCGACCATTGGCCGGCAACAAATGGGCCATCGACCAGCGTATAGTGATAGGAAGTGCCGCTTACTGCCCCAGCCTGGTCAAATGTCTGATAACCGAGAAGGTTAGGACCTAGCGACAGCGTTCCGGTTCCGGGGCTTCCCAGAACCGAGTGTCGCACCATGTCTACCCATGAAAGTGGCATGGTGCTTATCCGTGTCTACGTCTCTGCGGAGCTCAGGGAAGCCATTCCGCGGTTTTTTGGCTGTCGATGATCTGGCGGACCACCTTCTCAACCACTTCCTGCGTGTTGGCTCCGTCTGCCGTGAAGCTTTCAGCCTTGCCATCGCGGCTGATGACCACGTCGGTAGCGTGCTCTGAAGGCGTCGCTCCTTCAGGCAGTGTTGACTTGCCGGCCTTCACATCGGGGCGAGGGAGAGCGGTCATTCCTGGCCGATCTCCGGGAATTTCCGATGTACGGCCGCTCGCACGCGCGCCTTCTCGCTAGGAGAGCCGTGCTGGGATACTCGGGATAAAGCATTCCTGGCGTGCGAAGCATCTGGGATCGGGTAGCTACCGCCACCTTTCCCCTTCGGACCAGTCCCATGCCCCGGCAAGGCGAATTCGCTGCTCGGCAGCTTTTGCCGAGCGGCATAACTTAAGCGGCCACCGCGAGCCAAACCATGCTCACGGGCCTCATGCTCGTAACTCTCACCTTCCTCGCGAGCCTCGCGCGCTATCTCTGGATCGCGGTGATTCGCACGCCCGCCGCGAGCACGGTGCTCGCGGTGTGGCGCCGGCGCCACCAGAAGGATGGCCAGGTGATGCCCTCGCCGGGGTTTGTCCGCGCGGGATTTGCTGTGCTCACCACTAGCATGGCCGCCCCGGGCGCGACGCTGGCGCTTCATCACGCCGCGATCTTCGTCGGTCTCGTCGCCACCCGGCTCGAGCTCGTCTACGTCTGACGGCTGAATGCCAAGGAATCGGTTGCGCGTGCGAACACGCGCCCCCTCGTCGTCGGCCATGGCTGTTACTCCCGTTCGGGAGGGACAGGAACCCCTTCATATCCGCGGGCGCCTTTTGCGTCCTCGGGAGGCGTGATATGGCGTCCGGACGAATAGGGCGAATGGCCGGCTCGGCCGCCGCGCGCTAGGCCCTCTGTTGCCGGCACCGCTCCGCCGTCGGCACGCTTGTGGCCGCCACGACGCATGTGGGTATGGTGCTCGACATGATGGCCGTGGTGTGGCCCGTCATGATGTGCGCCGCCGCGATGCCCGTGATGAGCCGCGCCGCCGTGCGCTAGGCCTTCAGTTGCCGGAACCGAGCCACCAGCAGCACGAGCCATATGCCCGCCGCGCTTGGCATGCAGATGCGTGTGGTGCTCGACATGATGGCCGTGGTGTGGCCCGTCATGATGTGCGCCGCCGCGATGCCCGTGATGAGCCGCGCCGCCGTGCGCCAAGCCCTCGGCCGGCACTGCCCCACCAGCCGCGCGGCCACGACGGGGACGATCGGCCCGCATCTCAGCATGCTCACCATGAGCGTGACCGCCACGAGCATGACGGCGCCGAGTCCGGCCGCCGCGCTCGAAGTCTGGCTCTTCGTCTTCGGCTTCTTTTACGGTTGGAGAACCCTCGGCGTTGTAGATGTGCACCGGCTCGGTGCGGCCGCCGCGGGCGCGATGATGTCGGCCAACATGGCCGCCGCTTTTTTCGACTTCTTCGTTAGCTTCTTCGTTCTCGTGCATGCCACCGGGGGTGTGGCCTTCGTTTTTCATATGGCGCATCTGCGTTCCTTCAGCAGATCCTTGCTCTCAGGCGAGCCGCCTTTGCCCCATCGCGGGGAAACTCTCCGCGAGAGTAGCACGGTTCTACGGCGAAGTCTTGTAGTTTAATTCCGAATGCCAGCCTGAACCGCGTCGACCCTGACGGTGTTGCTCCCGGTCGGGACCGTCAGCCGCCATGCCAGCGCAGGGCCCGTAAGATAAAGCACGGCATTCGCGGTCAGCCCCGAGAAGCCCGCCGGGTTATAGCCTGTCGGACTTGCTGTGGTCGGGCTCCCGACATAGGGGCCGCCGGCGGGGATGCTCGAGAGCGGTGTCTGGTTCGTCACATCGATCGAGTATGAGCCGGTCGGCCCTGATGCGGCCGCCGTGACCGTGCACTGGAAGCTGACCTGAAACGGCGTAATCTGGTTGTTGAGGAGTTGCCAGGCAGACGAACCAGTCGGCCCCTGAGTGATGCTGACCGGCCGCGCCATATTTTATACCTGGGTCGGCCCCAGCAGTCCCGTTACATAGGTTGCGTAGCTTGACGGAGACACCAGATTGGCGACGCTGGCGCGGATAAAAACCTGCAGCTTTATGGTCCCATTCGAGGCGCTGCCGCTGTTCGTGAACGTGCCTCTGGTATCTCCTGTCGAGACTGAAGGGGCAGATGTCACCGCGGCGGTAAACGTGGCGACTAGCTGTCGGATATCATTCCAATAGAGGTCCAGATACGCGAACGTATCTACCCGGAGCGGGAAGCCGAAGATATCCGACGTCCCGATGGATAGCGCATGGCCGGCATCGGTCACGCTTGGGGTAACCGACTGGACGTACTTGAACGCCTTTGCCGTGTTAACCGTGCTGGCTGCCGTGAGCGCTTTGGTCTGCGTCATCGGGTTGCCGTAAAGATCATACCCTCTGATCGTGATGTTGTTCGCAGAGGCGCCGGATAGAGCGGTGATCGATATGGCCCGCGCTATCGATTGCGTCGGATCGAGAAACTGGAAGGCGTCGCTTTGGCCGGCTCCGACATAGTTCGTGTTGGCGTCGATTACCAAACAGCCGGCCGGGACCACCTTGCCGGTCGAGGGAATCGTCAGGGGGTTGGCGAGAACCGTGATCCCGGTACTCGCCCCCTGTAAAGTCAGGGCCGTGTTGGCAACCGGCGCCACCGCGTTCACGATGTTCGTCGTTCCAAGAGCCGCCGGCGCCTGATCGATGCACACCCACGGGCCGCCGCCGTACCAGCCCATGTCTTGAGCGGCATATCCGCCGGCAGAAAGCGGCCCTTCTCCGATCCGCGGCAGATACCGCGGCTCGCGTAGCCCCATACCGGCCCATGTTAAGCTCGGGCCAAAGTCAGGATTTTCGGGGATACCGATCGCGGCCGGGCCGCCGACATAAGGCGTGGGGCCTTGCTGCGGCGGGAAGAGCCCGATGAACGAACGCGGGCCGGGTTCAGATGAGGTAGTCATGTGGTTCCCTTATCCCGCCAGATTTACGCAGCCGGCGCCGAGCCCCAGATCCCGCGTGGGTTCCGCCATGCAGCCCCAAACCGGAAGTATGAGACGATCAGAAGATTACCGGTGACCGGATCGACCTGGAGGTCGAGCTCGAAAGGTACGCGCTCATAAGAGACGAGGCCTTTGATCGTCGACAGAATGAACCAGGTGAACGCAGAGGTCAGGTAATCGACTACTTGATACCCTTCCGGCAAGCCGCCCGAAGAAAGGTAAGCGGTGATGTCGTTCGTATTGGTGCCTGGGCGCAGCTCGGCTTTGGTGAGACGCTCGGCGGTGAACTCGAGTGCGATCGGAACGATGAGCTTCCGCGAGCGGGCCAGCAAACGCAGCCCGGCTTGGTCAGGGAAAACGCGGATTTGCTGTAGTGCATATTCGATGGCAGCTTCATTGAGGTCGAGATCCGGCGAAGGCCGATTCGCATAGACACCAACATCGATCGGATGCGCCGTCGATAGCAAAGGCTGGCCGTCACCAAGGACATTCGCATTGACCGAGGTCGAGGTATTCAGCACATTGGCGTGAACAATTTCCTCGGTCTGCGCGCACGATTCGGCGAGCCCCATCGACATCGGACCGAAGTGGTCCTTGTAGAGATTGTCGTCGAGGCTTTCTCTTGTCTGCGCGACGCCAAGACCGTAGGCCGCATGCAGGATCTGCCAGACAAAGCGCTCGCCAGGAGCGTTGTCAAAGACCGTTGCGGAACCTTCGCTCTTGAGTTGCGCAAGCCCCGTGTAGCGCATCTCGGCGATGCGCTCCATCGCCATCTTGGAATAGCCACGCCAGAAAACCTGGCTCCATTGGCGGGGGATCTGCGGGTATTTGCCTTCTACAGCCGCGAGGCCCGGCTGCAGGAGGTCGGGTGTGCTTCCGCGAGTTATGGGCACCGTTAGGCACTCCTTACAAAGTCGCCGAAGTGCTCCCGCTCCGCCCTTTGCCGAACGGCTGTAGCCTCTTCAAGCGTGTCGAAAAACCCGATGTGCTGGCGCCTACCATCGATCGTGGCGCGCGCAGCCCACTTACCTAGTTGTTTGTGCCAGTAAACACCAATTACGCCACTGGTATTATTCTTGGAAATCTTACGATTCCGACCGTTTTGAGTACGGGTCGCTTCTCGAAGATTATCCCAGCGATCATTGGTGCTATCGCCGTCCTTATGATCAATCAGGCTACTTGGCCATTTCTTCGTCATATAGAACCAAGCCAAGCGTGACGCATAAAATGACCTTTTGAGAATTTCGATGCGTCGATAGCCGCCGTGGACAGTGCCAGCCACCTGACCGATTTTTACCCTGTTGTGCCGCGAGCTTCGCCACCGGAACTCCCCAGTTCCGGGATCGTACGACAGGATAGATACAAGCGCCTCCCACACGAGGAAGCTCTCGTAATCTGCCGGATTGCCAGGTTGGCGTCTCATTTTCGGTTCGATTACGCCTGGCTAAAGCTGGCGGGGTTGAAGATGACTTGGACTTCGTTGCCAGACGAAGTCGGGTCCGATTCCGGCGCCGGCACGATCGCGTGGATCTTGAACGGCAGGGTCGCCGATGAGGTAACCTCTGTCGTCGCATCGACCGTGTACGGTGAAAGATTGGCGCCTGATACCGGCAGGTTATTGTTCGGCGTGTAGTTCACGAGGTTGCCGACCATCGCCTGGGTAATCGGATTGTTGCTGGCGCCGCTGACACGCGCCTGGAACACCGTTTGCGGGCTAACCTTGATACGCGCGAGCGCCGTGCCGCCGGCCTGAATATCAGTGGTAAGCCCCAGCCAATATCTCTGATACACCTGGCGTCCAGCCGCGACCGAGGGCCATTCGAACGATTCGAATACCCCGGAGATGCCGGCCCCACTCGCGCCGGTTGTCGCAGCGGGGGCCCAATATCCGCCAGTCTGAAAGGCAGGGTCCCCCTGATACATGGTGGAACTGACCTGGATCGGCCGAGTGATCACACCAAAATTGGGATCGGCGCCTTCGATGAGGCCTACATCCCTAAAACCATAAGAGCCGGTTGGATTAGTCACGGGGTCTCACCTCGCGTCGATGTCGTCATCGGGAACGATGTCGTTGGGGCCGTAGTTGTGTCGGACAAATGTCCGTTGCGGACCGATTTCACGAGCGGATCGGTCATAAACGCGCTTCATATGCTCGTCGAATTGCTTGCGCGCCGCTTCCTCACGCTCAATCTCGGCCCGCTTCGTGTGATGCTTCGGCCGTAGCACCAGCATCTGATCGCCGAGGATAACGGGGCCGTCCGGCTTCACTTCGGGGACAATGCCCATGTCGATCAACGATTGATCGAAAAGCTGATAATCGCTGTGTTCGGGGAAGTCTTCCGCTCGAGCCGGCCGCCAACCCGAACGGACGAATTCGCCAAGCCGAGGACTTTTAGCCCCCATGACCTTGGTTGCTACCCAGATAGCATCCATGCCCTTGGGGATGCTGCTTTCCGGAACCTGATACTTCTCATGTGGCTCGCGCGGCTTATACCGCGGCGCCTCACGGATTGGTTCACGGTAGCTATCGCGGGTGGCGTCGAAACCATTCGCGGCATCCGCCGGATGATGCTCGATTGCGGCCGGATCGTGCTCGACCGTCTCAGCCGACGATGATTTCGGCATGCCCTCGCGCAACAGCTGAGATGCTGTCCCGGCCATCAGCCTGTATCTCCATAATGCTTGCGATAGTACCGATCGCCGGCCGGCGAGAAGCGATAGCCGGCATACCACTCCGCAATGCCGATGTCGCCTTTGGCGGCGATATCGCGAGCTGTTTCGGAAGTGTTCGGATCCTCGATCGACCAGAAGAGTGATCGAGCGTGATCCATCTCCTCCCCGGAGATGTGGATCGGGCCATTGCGTTGATGTTGGCCGATAAGTCGCGTTAGCGCGCGGGATGGCGGCGCTGCTACCGATCGCGCGCCAGGTGCTCCGGGTCGACCTGATGCCCGCACTTGTTCTTCCTGTTTGATCTCGACCGGAGAACCATCAGCGCTGACGCCCAGCTGCAAGCCGTCGCGGTAGATATTCGGCTGATTCGGATTGGCGGGCATCGCATTCGGATCCTTGTCGCCGATCACAATCTGCGGCGAACCGTCATGTCCATTTTCAATTTGGTCGGGGGAGTTCGCAGGGGGGGTATCCTGCGCTGTGGTCGGAGACCCGCCTCCCCCGGAAGCGAATCGCTCGGGATAAACTTGGCGTTCGATGTGCTCGTAATAGGCCGCCGAGCCTTCAGGATGCCCCGCTCCTAACGCGCCATGATGGTGCTTGATCACATCGGCGCGGAACGAATCGCTCTCTAGGAACCGGGGGTTTCGCGAGATCCATTCGCGGGCATGAGGAGCATATCCAGAGAGCTGGTCAGTGGCCGCCGAAGCCGGCGTCGTATTCTGTTCTGGGGCGCTCGCCGCCTGCGCCCTTTGATGTGCGAGGAATTCCTTCTGTCCTTTGAGCCGATCAAGCCGCGCAGCGGCCTCGGTCATTCGGCCAAGAATCTCAGCGGCCTTCGGGAAATCAGCCTCAGCTTGCGCGGCCGCCCACTGACTCTTATAGGCGCCATGCTCGGCCTCGGCTGAGGCTATGCCATTGTCGACCGCCGTCTCTTGTGCCAGCAACCGGTTGGCCGTCTCGGTTCGGAGATCCGCTCGCGCCCGGTCACGCTCGCCGGCGATCTGGGTATTCTGACGTCCGAGCTCGGCCGCACGGTCAAGCGCCTGCCGGAGGGCGGCCGTCGCTGCATCGCCTGCCGCCGATGTGGCTGCGACAGGCGGCGCGGGAGGCATGGTGCGAGTTTCCGACATCAGGCGACGATGTCCGGCCGCGCAACGATTGCGCGGATATATTGATCATGCACCAGCCGGCACATGCGCTCACCCAACAACATCGGGTGCGTCACCTTGACGTCGAAGGTTACCCAGTCGCCGATCTTAGGCGGGGCCGGGTCGCCATTCTCATCAACAAACCAACGTGCCGTCTTTTCGTACTTGTAGGCGAGCGGTCCCATCATCACGACTAGGCCGGCAACGCCCTGTACGTCATCTTCGTCGCGGGTTCTGTCGGGTAGAATAAATTCGATGCCGGATTTGCCCCTGACTTTCTCGGGCCGCTTGTAAACTGCGACGAGAACGTCTGCTCCGCCGATCCGCTTCACGAGCGGCAGGAGATCTTTCAGATCATCCCAGATTTCCTCGGCCGGATCTTTTTGATGGACGCCCTGAAGGGCATAACTGACGAGCGCTGACATACCTCACCGGGTTCTACACCACGTTCTGGTGAAATCGTAGCGTGGATTTCACAGGAACGCAATGGAGTTTGTCGAGGCGCGAAATTGATTGCCAGGCGGAGCCTTGAAATGCTACATATCCCAGATGGATAATTCTGTACCCGTTATATCGAGAGCAGACGCGCGGGTTGCCGGCCACACGCATTTTTTCACCGGCGTCCCATGCCGGAACGGTCACCTGGCAGCAAGATTTGTTAGTAATGGCTCATGTATAAAATGCGCCGCTCTCAGATTCAAAGAATTCTTAGAGTCTAAGCCACCAGATTATGCACGCAACCAAATGCGGTATTATAGAGCAAACCATCCAGCATATCGTCTGTATGAAAGGACGCAAATTTTTGCCCACACCAATAAAATCGAGTTTACCATAGACTCCGCTGATATTTGCATACCAGAAAAATGCGAATGCTGCGGCGGTTTCTTCGCCAAAACATTCAAGAAATATCAAGCGACTATATTTGTTGCGAGGATCGATGAGAGGATAGGGTTTACAAGATCAAATATCGCCATAATCTGCCGGCAATGCAAAAAAATAAAAACTGGGGCGACCGTGGCTCAAATAGAAGCCGTACTCAAGTGGATGAAATCACGCCTGTAGTTTAGCAGTCCTCGATCGAGCGCGGGTTAAAAACGGGTCCCGGCCTTGGCGGCCGGACGTCCTGACCGCGGCCGGTCTCTTCCAGCAGGTCAAGGATGTCGACGCAGGCGGCATATCCCCCGCACAGCCGATGGTAGATATCGGGCGTACAGCTGCCGCCGAGTATTTCATCGGCGGCTTTGCTTTTGAGGGCCTCGATATGCAGCCTG
>Ga0126378_10001918_pt1 | contig 15403 bp, 24 predicted proteins | sample PanSoiMetPlot_23_FD_92587 | JGI IMG/M metagenome (GOLD analysis project Ga0126378, IMG submission 92587) | Tropical forest soil microbial communities from Panama - MetaG Plot_23 | ecosystem: Environmental > Terrestrial > Soil > Tropical forest > Bulk soil | place: Panama | collected 2016-02-17 | reverse complement strand
CTTGACCAGCGCCAGCACCATTACCTGCTGTACCACCATGGCCGGAGATCGCAACGTTAACCGCAATAGCGATCCCAGGACCCCCGGGCTGACCATTACGCCGGAGGTCCCCAGTGCAGTTAGACACTGCACCACCACCACCGCCATTGGCGACAGCTTGGTTAACTGCAGCGACTATACCACCTAAACCGTGATCTGCTACCACTATCGTGGCGCCGAAAGTCGTGTTAGTACCTGCACCTCCAGCAGCACCACTCGCTGCGGCGCCACCTGCTCCGATCACTACAGCGTAAGTTGCAGCGGGGGCCTGGATCAAACTTGCTGCGTAGGCACCACCTCCACCTCCGCTGGCCGTACTGAACTGCCCAGAGGAAATGGCAATTGAACCTCCACCTGCCCCACCACCACCAACACACTCAACGAGGATCGCTTTGACCCCTACCGGCAAGGTGTAGGTACCCGAGGCGGTGATGACCTGTCGAGTCGGCGCAGTACGCAGCCATGACCCGTCACCTCGAGGCGCAAGCGTCGCATCGTTAGGGTATCCGAGGAGTTTACTGAGCTGTATGGCCGCCGTCGAGCGAATGTTAGCGTCGTCGATCCCGCCATTGAGCACTGCCTGGATTGCGTAGAAGTTGGAGAGGACATCTCCAACGTCCTCGGGTTGGCCTGCTACGAGGCGAGTCGGGTTTACAATGTTGTAGAGTCCCATTAGGTATTCCTCACTCCTAGTAGCTGACCGTCGAGGATGCAACCCAAGATCGACCACTGCCCTGTAGGCCTTGAGAAGTCCTTCGAGCCGACCGGAATCACCATCGTACCTGCAGCGGGGTCGGTATCTGAGAATACCACAGAGAAGAAGCGGGCGTAAGCGTCTGGATTTACTGTGGTTTCCTTGACGTTGGCGTCGGGGCCCCAGTTCTGGGTATTCCAGACGTGGCTATTCCACACGTCAGGTTGCCCCGAAAGGTCTACAGTCGAGGATCGGTAGAACGAATTTTGGAAGTTGCGCTTCAGCTGGACATTGAACCTACCACGACCCAGGATTCGCATACGTCGGAGATATTTCGTGAGTATGGGTGCACCGAAATCATACGCCCCTGTCTCCAGAATCGCCGTGAAGGTCGTACCATCGTCTTGCCCCACGCCGTCAGCGAAGACCCAGTAGAACTTGTTCGCCGTCGTCGACCCGCCGTAGAGGCGGACTTTGTCCATGTACCGGTACACGGACGCACACTGAACCGGGATTCGGTCAATGCTCCAAGGACCCAAGCCACGAATGCCCAGTGCTGTGAGCTCTGCCAGACGCGGGTAGTAGTTGACCTGCATCGTCGGCACTGTCGACCCGATCTCAGCGAGGCACCAGGAGATTACCTGACCGAAGGAGTAGGCCCACGCATACTGCAGGTTGTTGTAGTTGAGGATATGAGGGTCGAAGAGTGGGTCGATTTTGTAGGAGATGAGGCTTGCGGGTGCATCTCCCTGCCATTCAGCAATACCCCTGCGCGTGAGGTAGAAGATCGACGACTCATGCTGGATGACGGACCAATGACTTTCGATGCCTTTCTCGTAGTCGAAAACGCGGTTGTAGAACAGTGCCGGGTCGTAGATGATGGTCCCCGTGTTACGCTTGCCCACGATTAGGTAGACTCCGTCTGTCGCCAACCCACGGATTGAGTCGCCATCACCGTGGCGGATATCGACCCAACTCGCGGCAGGCCACGTCTCAGCATCACCCGGGTTCGAAGAGTACACACGGTCGGGTAGTCCTGCTACACCCGCCACCCACATGGTGTCCTTGTAGAGGCGAATATACTTACCCTTGGGTGCGCTCGGGTACGTGGCGTATGTCGTACCATCCCACGAGGAGTAGTGCGTGCCGTCGCAGAAGTAGCATTTGCCGTTGAACGTCTCCCACGACATGGGCTGACTGATCGAGAACCCAGATACGACCACAGGGGTCCAGTTGACGTACACTGGGGTGGGGTTGGTAGGATCAGCGACTGGGTCTGTGGTGTAGTACACAGCTCCCGCACTCGTGTGGATCATAAAGTGCGGAATTACACCCTCACCACGATAGAACACGTAGGTGCTGAGGATGCGATCACCCGAAGCCCCCACAGTGCCCTGGTTCTGACAACCTGACCGCTTGGTGAACCCACCACGCTCGTCAAAGAGGCCATTCTCCGCGCGGCGAACCTCCGTAGGCGTAAGGAGGTTCGGTGCGTCCTGGATATTGACGCCCTGAGCGAAGCCCTGAGTGGCGATGGTGACTTCCTTAGTGTCAGTTACCTGAGGCAAGTCCCTCCTCGATCTCCTTCACCAACTTCGGGTCAATGTAGGAGTCTGCGTCCATGTAGATCATATCGAAGATGTGGGTTTCATCGGTAAGATCTTCATGGCCTGTGGTATCGACCATCTCATCTGGGAGGTTCATCTTGTCGATTTCATGCTGAATGTACTCCGCGAGTGTCTTGCCCTGGTGGTTATTCTGCCAAGACAATGCCCAACCCTCCACTGTGGCGCGGTCAATCGGAATCTCGGAAGACTTTACAGCCACTGGTTATCGGGTATGACCCGCTCCTGTTGCTCGCTCATCGTCCACACGTCGTCCTGCAGCATGGCGAAGATGCCATCCTGCACCCGTGCCTGCGCGTCAGCCGCTAGCTGCAACTCGTGCGCTCTGCGGTGACAGCGGACTAACGCCGCATCTAGAATCACCTCGTCAAGGATTGAGGGCGTAGCAGGTGTATCTGTCAGCGCCACCATGTCGGGGAGATAATTCTGGAAGTAGACGAGGATAGACATCGCACCCTGTGGGGGCGCGAGGAGGTAGATGCAGTTATTGAAGACGTAATACCAATCCGGTACGCTAGCACGATTTGCCGCTGCTGTGAGGTCAAGCGGTAGCCACTTCCGCTCGAACACATTCTGATCCATCACCTTCAGCTTGCGTCGGTAAGGATCAGTCATGACGAAGACTTGGTCGATGTTGTCAGCACCCAGCTGACTTGCCCCTGATACCGGAATCGGGGGATCACCCGGGTTCACCGAGAACGTCTTCTGGGACATGGCCCACGCCCACGGGTAGGCACGAGCTACGTACCGATAACCGAGGTTAATCATCTGGTACCGCTCGTTGGGCTGGAATCCGTCGAACCCACGCGCTACCAGTGCGAGGTCGTAGTCCTGAAGTTCAAGTTTACCGTTAGCGTCGGGCACGCTGCGTCTTCCCCTTATTCAGGCCCACAGTGAGGGGCAAGGAGTCAGCACGACCTTCTCTCTGGAGCGCGTACGCCATCTCCTCAGCGACTTCGGCGAGCTGTTCCCTACTATGCTCATCCTTCGCTTCCTGGAGACGATCGTGCTCCGCCTCTTGCGCTTCATATGGGTCGACGTATGCGCGGCTGTGACTGTCAGATCTCAGGAGACGCTCTAGAGCGCGAGGATCAAGCTCTTCGACGGTGAATATGAGTCGATCAACACCGTCTTCAGAGTGCTCTACGAAGGCGTATGGCTCCGAGTTGCCAGGGAGGAGTTCGATCGTGATCCGCCGGCCATACAGCTCCCGGACTTGGCGGACGATGGAAAGTACGTCGTCTTCAAGCTCGATGACACCGTGTTCGTGGTTGTACCAAGCCTTCATGGGAAGCATTTCCATCGTCCGCCTCCTATCCCGTAGGGAAGGACTACGGAATGTCGTCCGCGAGGTTGTAGATTGCCCCCTGCGTCTTACGCCGGAAGCAACCCAGGTCGCAGTACTTGTAGAGGGTGGCCTTGTATGCGTCAGTGTCGGGGTTCTCGACCTTACGCAGAATGGCCCCGTCCCTGTTCATCCACCGGAAGTCGTTCCCGTTGAGCTGCACCCACAGGAAGTCGTCCGGGCGGAGGAAGAACATGTACTGCTTCGGGCAGTCGTCGTCGAACATCAACGGGAAGCCGTTGTAGTCGATGTACTTGAACCCGCCATGCATCGTCCCAGCCAGCGAGTCGTTCCAGCGCTTCTGGGCCTTGAGCGTGTTCACGTACCGACGACGGATGCCGCGCGTGGTCAGGAGAATCTGCGTCTCCCAGCCCTCGGCGCCGATCTGGTCCAGCAACAGCTGGCCCGCATCTTCGTCGAAGGTGGTGTTACCGCCATCCGCCTGCTTCGCTTTCCAGTACTCATTACCTGCCACCGACGCGTCGATGGAGTGCAGGATGAAGTTCTGGGAGAGGTCGCTGCGGATGATGTTACGCAGTCCGTTGATCTCCTGCTTCCAGTTTCCTTCGACCGCTAGGACGTGGGTACCCGGCACAGCGGTGACGTCCGAGCCCGAGTAGGTCACGACCCTGGTGCCCGTGGCGATCGCAGTGATCTGGACGCGCGTAGCGAGGACAGCGTCAGTGCTCTGGTTCACGATGTCCACGTACATGCCCACGCGCAGGTACTGCAGATTGTCCACCGTCACGGTGTTCGAGCCGTCAGCGGTGATCTGGCACAGGGTGCCGCGCTGATCGCCGAACGCCTGGCGGTTCATGTCCTTGCGGAGGTCGTTGACCGCACCAACGGTCTCCGCTTCGAGCAGACGCAGGTACGCGCCCAAGTTCCGCTCAGTGACCTCCATCGAGAAGCCAGTGAGCTGGATCTGCTTGTACTCCTTGCGGACCTTGTCGAGAATGTCCGCCCATCCTTGCTGACCCGGTGTAGGCAGCGTCGATCCCTCCGCGCGAGCCGTACCTGACTCGTTGCGGGTGATGTGCAGCGCGATGACCCACTGCCGGCCAGCGAAGTCCACCACGTCCGCATCCTTGGAGATGCCCTGGTAGCTCATCGTCTCGCCGTTGGCAGCATTCATCGTGCCTGCCCCAGCCTCCAGCTCTGCCGGCGTGTACCCGAACAGCAGGATGGCACGCTGGTTGACCATCTCCCGTACCACAGGGAGGTAGTAGTTCTGGAGGATCGCGTCAGCTGATGTGGTAGTCTGTACCATCTCAGCTCCTTACCTATCCGGGAGAGCCTTTGCCCATGACCAGTGCACGGGCAACTACACCGTTCAGGACCGCTGAGTTGTTCGACAGCTCGACGTTTGGTGAGCTGCCAGCCCCGTTCTGGTAGGCCTTGATCTTGTTGTTCACGGCGTCATACTCGAGGACATAACCGATCTTCGCAGCCGGCATATCCACGAATAGGACCGTACCGTTCAAGCCAAGGCCGCAACCCTGAGGGCTGACTGACCAACCACCCGGGGACGGGTAGGCGTTGTCGAAGGTGATGTCGACTAGCCTCTCGTGCATGTCCCCTGACGAACCGCGGCCCTTGATTGAGTACGCAAGTGCCATCAGCTCTCCATTTCCATTCCGGGTAGACGCCCAGCCTTGATGTCCGCCATGATCTGCTTGTTCGCAGCACCGAAGTCCTTGAACTCCTCCGGGGGCGAAGGCGCAGCTGCACTACCGGGCACCGTGCGAGGCGTTCCCGTGTCTCTCGACTGAACGGCCGATCCCAAGGTGTGGTCGCGGTCCTCGAAGTACGAAGTTCTCGCAGCTTCGGAAAGCTGCTCCAGAGTCTCGAATCCACCACGCGCAGCGGCGGCAGAGATCCACACGAGCTTCGTACGTTCGGGAACATCGACACCATCCTGCTTGTCCAAGCCGTCCCAGTGACGAACCACGATGTCTAGCCTCGCCTGCTGATCGGCAGCCTCACGCTCTTGCATGATCTGGTCGACCTGCTCGAGGCGCCGCTGTACGTCCGGAGGAATTGCAGCAGCACCATTCTGCTCCCCGTCTTCGAGGTCTTGAGCGCCAGCACGAGCCTCCTGCTGCAAGAGTGACCTCATCGCAGCCTTCGTCTCGTCGGACAAGTCCTGTTGACCGTCGATCAGGGAGCTGATGATGCCCTTGGGGTCCTGGACATAAGCAGCCTCGAAGTTCGCCAAGCGAACCGCGGAGTCCGGTTCGATGCCATATTGCGCCAGTTCCTCGTACTGCTTGAGGGCCTGGTATTGGCTATTTACCTCCTGGAATCGGGAGTACGGAATCGTCTCAGGGGGTCCACTCCGACCGGTATCGGTGTTATCGCCCCGCGGCGTAGTCGGTGTGTCCTCCGTTCCGGTACCCGGTACTGCAGCGTCGCCTTCGACACCACCATCGGCTTCGATTGCGGCCTGCATTCTGTCTGCCATCTCACCCATGTTTCTCCTTTTGGCCTACGATTTAACGCCCTCGTTGGCGGGTGGGCCTGCCGGCACGGACCTACCAGCCTCGCGTGGACCAGGTGACGGGTGCGCTTTCTGCAGTTCCTCGTCACGCATAGCGAGGCGTCGTGCCCTATCCGGCTTCATGCGGTACGGGATACGCTTTTCGATCCGATCACTCACCTCAGATTCGAGTATCTCGCGCCGCTCCGTTAGGAGGCGTTTTACGTCCTCCGTCTTGACGAACGAGCCCTGCGAGGTGTGCATCGAGATGCGGTCAAGCTCCTCGAGGGCTTCGTTCAGGTTGCGAAGATCCTTAGGCAAACCCTAGAACCTCGGGCCGGCCGTTCGTGTGGATCGACTTGAAGGCGTCAGCCTGGACCGAGAACCGTGCGCCCTGGCTGCGCTCCTGTACGAGGTAATACCCGTCGGGCGAGGTGTAGACCTTCGTCTCACCCGTGTCGGGATCGTGCTCAGTACTGACGGGCCAGCTGAGTACAGACGCGATCTTGCCGTCCCAGCGCTCGCCAATGTCGGGGTGTGAGCCGTCGAGGATCACCCACGACTCGGCGTTGAGCGGCGGAGTGATCTCACCGTCGTACTCCTCGGGCGGGATGTCCGCCACGTCCGGCTCGATTGGTCGGAGTTCGGGGAAGTCCTCCGAGGCGAACGATGCGACCCCTTCGACTGGTGCTGCATCCTCAGCAGCTTCCTCGTCCGGAGTCTCGTCGGCCTCCTCGGAATCCCCCGCCTCGGCGTCTTCGAGCTTGGCGATCAGCTCCGCCTTGGTGTCGTCAGCGCTGTACTCGACGCCGGCTTCGTCGGCAGCGGCCTGGAGTTCCGCTTTCGAGTAGTCGCTGTAATCCACTTCGGACACTACTTGCCTCCTTTCAACCTCGTCTTCGCAGCGGATGCTACGTCTGAACCCATGATGGACGAATAGCAGATGGCGTAGGCATTCTTGCCCTTGCCCTTCTTCTTCACGTCGCTCACGCAACGGTCCATCCGCGCCCACATGGACTTAGGCATGTTGGCGTACGGCATGACTACCTCGCCGGCCTCGTAGGTTGCCCGCCAGGCAAACTCGGCTCACGGCGTGCTATCATCGAGGTTTGACCTCCCCCGATGATATCCGGCACAGCTGTGGATTGCCTAGTCATGCCTGGAACCGGCGGTGCACCATTACCCGCTGGTACCCCGCCAACGCCCTCCGGTGCTCCCTTCGCAGCTGCTTGCGCCTGCGCGACGGCTGCCTGTTGGTCAGCCATCATTTTCTGATGCAAGGCAACATGTTCGTCGAAGAGCCGGACTATGCCGGGGTTAGACACTTGAAGGCGGTCGAACTCCTCATCCATCATTTGCATGGTGTGGTGCTCGATGTGGGTAGCGTGGTCCTGCCACGCCTTCACCGGCACCGCAGCACTGACGGTCTGCTCAAGTTGCTCGGGCGACGGATTGCGCTGGAGATGGAACATACCCATCGCTAGACCATGCAGCATGATGTTATTCTCGCGGTTGGCCTGCGCGATGTTCATATCCTTGATGCTGGGTTGGCCAGCACCAATATCAAGCATCTCTTCGATCTGCTCAGGATCAGTGAGAATACCCAGAGACACGAGCTCCAGCGTGTACTGCTGCTTCGCAGCCTTACTTCGCGGCATCGCTGAGCCCGCCTGGCACATGACCTGGGTATTATTCTTGAGGTTGGCCCCCTTGAATTTCATGGCATCGAAGCGACCATCGGGCCGGTAGAACTGGATGATGCGATCCACCACATAGAACTGTGAGAATCGCTCGAGCGTGAGTGAGCCCTCGAGTGCGATGGCCTGCTCCATGTTGTCGATGGTCGGGGCAATCTTCGTATCGTCCTCCTCCTGGAGATAGGCGACAGCGACACCGCTTCTCACTCCAGTAGGCACGTTACCGTGCGCGACCTCAGATTGCCCCGATATCTCCATGATCTGCTCACGCAGGCCGGCGAGGAGCGATTCCACCTGCGCGGGCAATTGGAGACCTTGAATCGGCTCCGGAGGCGGCACGTTCGGCACATGCACATACCTCAGGATGGACCCCGCTTTGGCGACGATCTGACCCTTGACCTTCTGCTGGGTCGCCACGCGCCACATCGGGTTTGCCATGTAGTCCTTCGCTTCGATGAGCTGCGAGACAATCTTGTCCACCTCCAGGTTCGGTCCCCTGATGTGGTTAATGACCGTATCCGGCCAAATACTCGTAGCTCGCGGTATGTGCTGGAAGAACACGAACGGCAGCCGACCATCCTGGAACGGAAACCCTGGACTCGCATCGAGGATCTTGTTCTGCGACCAGCGGATGTACTTGCCGTTCTCGAGGTAGGAATTACCACGGTAGGTGTTCGGCTCCAACCAGAACGTGTGGACGTAGCAGGCATTGTCCAAGTTGTAGGCATTCTGCATCGGGGCCCAGCCCGCACGCTGCATCGCGCGCTTCTCCATCGTCCCGAGGTTCACCTGCTCAGGTTGAATGTCCCTCGCAGAGCGGCCGTACTCGCCCTTGAGCACGTCGATGTCCGCCACCTCTGTGGTGATGATCTCGTGGAGCTGATCGAAGTCCAGCGCCGTGTCGTCAGGCAGCAACTGGAAGGGTGAGTAGACCTTGTACTCGAGATCCCCCATCGGCATGTGGATTTCGGGCACTTCGTCGATCTCTCCACTGTCGGCCATCGCCTGAATCTCGCGCTTGCGGATCGGTGAAAACGTCGGTTCCCCCGTTGCGGGGTCAATGATGTAGTCGATGGTGCCTGCTTCCTCGTTCAGCGCGTCCCAACCGATGTACAGCGCCCCGACACCGCACTGAATCATCCACCAGAGCGCTTGTTTCCGCATTCTGGGGAGCTTGAACTTCCATTCGGCGTAATCGAGGGCGCTACGACCGACCTTGGCGGCCGCCAAGTCCTTCGGATCGTCGGAATTGGCGATGACGTCCGTGATTGGCTTGGACTTGGTAAGCTTTGAGAGCTCTGTTCGCGCGACTGAGAGCGCATGGTTGATCACCATCCTCGGTTTCTTCTCTTTCGCGTCCACCACAGGGTCGAAAGTGGGATCGCGGTCTATGTACAGCGCCCTCAGGGGGTCCCAACTGGCGTAGTGATCGCCGTTCACGAGCGCCAAGTTGTTCCACCAGAGGATTTCCCAGCCCCTCCTGGCGTTCAATCGCCTCTCTCGCGCAGCATCCAGCGCACTCAAGAGGTCCTTATCGCTGTGGCACTCGCCGATTCTCACGCCTAGACCTCCTCCTCCTCAGGAAAGTCCTCTCGAAGCATCTGTCGCTCAGCCGCCGCAGCTACCAAATCCGCCTCACCGTAGCTTCGGGTGATGCCAGGCACCTCCAAGTGGACGCTAGGCTCCTCATCGAACGTCTCCTGACCTCCCTCATCAGCCTCCTCAGCGAGCTGATACTGCTTGAAGGACTCGAAGTCCATGGCCATGAGTCGGTCGAGGATGGAGTCGATTCGCTTCCCGTCGTTCGTGTGCACTCGTTCGAGCGTTGAGAGTGCGTTGGAAAGCGTTTGAGAGACGCTTGACAGCATCAGGAACACGCTGAACGAGAATACACCCACAACGACGACGAGAAGTCCTAGGATCGCCCAAGTCATGTCAGGGACTCTACTGCTCGTGCGCGGCGAATCGCTGTCGCTTCTCTACGAGCGCGGACGTCGATCTCCGCATCCTTGTCGTGTAGCTTCTTCTCGAGGCGCTTGATCTGCCTTCGGAGGTCCCTCTCCCTGTCGGGGCTGATCCAGCCGGCGATCACTGCCATCTCGGCTACGCACTTCATGCAGAGGTACCCCGAGTCGCCCCAGTTGTACTCCAAGCCGAGGTCGAGGAACGGACCGATTTCGCCCGTGTCGCCATCAGGCACGTTACCACAGCCACACTTCATGCAAGTAGCAGGTGGTAGGGTCATGCGGTCTACAAGACTGATGTTATGGTTCAAGGTCGGACTCCTCCTTTTCGTAGCGTCGGACCCATTCCTCGAGGCGAACGACCCGCTCTCGCACCCGAGCCAGTGCCACAGCTAGAGCGACCAGCGCAACCACCAACGAGGAGGAAGCACTGAGCACCACATCTGTGACACTGGCTGCGAGCATGCTTCATGACTGCGCGATCACGTACTCGTTGTCGTTCCACCAAAACGGCGGGATGGTCTCCGGCACCTTCGGACGCGGCCCCTTCTTACCGCCACGTAGCCAGTCCATCCATTCCTTCTCGCCGCTCGTCATGCCCTTGCGCTTGGCGATCCGGTCGAGGTCCTCGCCGCCGTCCCACGCCCACTGCGGGATCTTCTGAGGCGCTGCGGCGGGTCGCTTCTTGGGATCGCGATCCGTGGTGTAGTACCACTGAGCCCAGTCCCAGAACCACTGTGGGTAACCCATATCTGATGAGCCTCCTCCTCCGCCACCGCTTTGACCTGCGTACTTGCGCGCGAGGTCCAAGACCTGCGCCTGTGGGAACGATCCACCCGGATCCCAGTGACCACCGCCCCAGGAACCGAGGTTATTGTGGCTTGTAACGCCCCTGCCGCTCCCCTGGGCCTGCTGGGAATTGAGCCAGGTGATCGGGATGCCGAACGCCTTCGATTCCTCGGCGATCCACCGAGCGCAGTTGTCGAGCATGTTGGGGTGCTTGTTCCACTCAGCAGTGGACCACTTGGCGAACGCGCACAACTCGATCTGCACTGCCACAGGATTGGCGTTGGCAGCGGTCCATGCCTTGTTGCCACGCTTGACGTACTCGCCGATGACCCCCTTCTTGTCGTCGGCGCCAACGTGGCTAGAGACCTGCGAGCTGGGGTTCTTGAAGAAGTTGCCGAGCGACTCGATAGTCGTGGCGCCTTCCGCCGTATGGATGACGATGAGCCGCACCGCCGAACCACCCCGAGAGGAGTAGTTCGGCGACGGGATCCACTTACGCGTCAGGCTCATCAGTCTCGCCCGTGTCCGGGATCTCCTCCGGATGCTCGGGCTCACCCTCAGCGGGTGTGTCCTGCTCCGGCGGTTCTGCGGGAGTCGCGGCCTCGTGCTCGGCCTCCGTCATGCCCGGCTCCTCTTCGGGCTCGTTCGGTGTCTCTTCGCTCATGTTGCCTCCTCTCAGCTTACGTTGGATGCGTACTGACCGGGTCGGTAACCGCGAGCAAGCGATCTCTCGACGGCTTCTTCAAGCTCTGCATCGAAGTGGGCGTCCAACCATTCGGCCTCCAGATCAGCAGCGGTGCGAGGCCGGCTCGCCACCTGAGGGTCAGGAAGCTCATCCATAGCGACGAGGATGTGTCCCAGGCAGTCGATGTTGTGGTCGTCCTTCTTGCGCGGCTTTTCTGCAGAGTCTTCCTCCGTGAAGTTCGTGCGCTGCGGCTTCCATCGATACTGAGGAAGATACTCTCGAAGCTTCGGCACCGACTCATCGTCGCGGAAAATATAAAGTCGCGGCGCTCCTTGAGCGTCGGACTCTCCCACATGCCCGAAAGGATGTAGGTGTCCAGGGCTGGGTCGTAGGTACTCAGTGATCCTGGATATCCGGGCGGCGGGGTCGCGATCAGAGAACTCAGGATAGAGACCGTTTTCTCCCAAGAGGTCATAGGTAGACTTTCCGTCGTTCTGGGATCGCTGTCGGGACTCGGGTCCCACGAGACGCCGAAAGATTTCCTCGTCAGGACCACCCCAGTCATCATCTGCCTCCGCTGCGAACGTGGTTTGCGCCCACCACTCGATGGTCTGGTTGGGCTCTAGGATTTCTCGGTAGACGTAGCAATTACCGTCATAGTCACGGGCGAGCCAGAAAGAGCATGCCTCGTGCCGCATACCCGGATCGAAACACCACCATCGCTCCCAGTCGGAAGGGATACGGAATGGAGGGATTTCGTGGACTTCCGGGTTGTAGTCGACGAAGATCTGTCCTGTGAAGACATCGTGGCTCCCTAGTACGAAGCGGTCATACCAGTGCTGCGGTAGACCTTCGAACTGCTCGGTGTAGTCGTCGGGTAGGTTCGGATTGTCGAACGGCGTGGCTTCGATGCACTTGTACCGACTGCGCCACTGATGCGGTCTCTCGGGGTCGATGAATCTGCGCCACAGCCAGTTATGGCCGTTCGGGTTGAACAGGAGTAACCCCTCCCGAGGGGAGTGGTTCTGACGAAGACGGCCATGGATCTTCAGGAGAATGTCCTCCTCCACTTCCTCCGCTTGGTCGAGCAGGAAAAGGCCAAGGTTGTAGTTCTCCAGTTTCGCTGGGTCGTCGAGGGGTAGGCCATGGATTCGACTCCCATTCACCAACTCGATGTAGAGGTCGCTGACTCGATAGGTCCGAATCGTCGACTTCGGAATCCCAGTCCAGCCGGTGTCTTGCGTGTCGCCATTTACCAACATGTCCCATGTGGTTGCCTTCAACTCCGGTCGGGTCTTTCTGCTTACGATTGCGTTGGTGCCGGGGAACTCGATGAGTCGCAGGAAGAACTCAACGCACCCACCCGTCGTCTTGCCGTTTCCCCACCCGCCACAGAATCCCCTGTACTTAGCCTTCAAGCCGTGGAACTCCTGCTGCTTGGGATTCGGCCGATACGGGAGATCTACTGTGGCGGTTTGGGGCACTAGATGTCCTCAGTGCGGCACGTCGCGTTCAGCGTCTGAGTGCCAGCGTTGTTGTTCTTGAGCTGCACCTGCACCTTCTCGATGCCCTGGACGTTGTACTGCTGAATAGCGGTGCTGTGACCACCCGCAAGCGTGGGAGCGTAGCCTACGCCTGCCACAGCTGTGAGCGGTGTGGTCGAAAGCACGCCTGTGGGACCGTAAGCGAAGACCGCGATCCCGAGATCACCAGCAGCGGTCGCGGTCAGATCCGCGTTCACGGTGAGGATGTCCCAGTTCAGCGTGAGGCAGTCGAAGTTGGTGGTGACGCCTGTGCCCACAGAGAGGTTCTTGGCCGTGGCGCGTCGGACGCCTACGCCTGCGAGCGCGCTGTACTGGTCGTAGGTGGTCATCACCCATCCGGCGAGGAGTGAGAGAAGCAACGCGATCACTTGATCCACTCCTCCGGGCGAGGCTGACCGCCGGTGGAACCGGCTGGATCTGCACCGCCTTCGGTATTGTCGCTCACCATGCCTGTCTGGACGTCGCCGCCGAGACCCGGGGCCCCAGCGTAGTCGGGACTGTTGCCCCCGCCCGGGATGCCTCCATCAGCATCGCCGTCGTAGGTTCCAGTCCGCACGTCGGGCCCACCTCCGCGGCAACCGCAGGGATCAGCCCCACCTTCCATGCCGTCATCCTGGCTGTACTCACCCGCCATACGGTTTCCATCCTTTCCTGATAGGGGGCTTCTTGGGATTGCGCCAGACGTTAGTCGCTTTGCCCACAGAGGATGACCAACTTGCCGGGCCGACGCCTTTGGCCTTCGGCGGCTTGAACACACTGTGGACTCTACGAGCCATGGTTGTTCCTCTGGGATTCGAGGATGAAGCGCTCACCTGCAAGCGTACCCAACACGCCAACGCAGGCAGCTGCTATCGAAAACGGAGCGGATGAACTGTAGCCCTTGGCGACCAACACGATACCCGCGATCAGAGCTATCGTGGCCAGGAACGTGATGGAGAGTAGGAACAGCTGCATATCTGAGATCTTCACGTCTTTCTCCTCGTACGTAGCTCTAACCTAGCAGGCTGTAGAGCGTCCTTCTCGCTTCGCTCCGCGCAAATCAAATCGGATCCGAATTCCTCCTTCGCGTGCGGGCAGGGGGGATCGATCGCGGCACGATGGAAACATTAACAAACCCCGTACATTTTGTTAACGATTTACACACAATTGCCCTGTATCATGACGTTGTGAACGACGAACACGCGATGAAAGGAGGTGACGAAAATGGCCGCGAAGACGTATACGCCTACGGAACTCGCGAAGGAACTGGGGATTTCCCCCAAGGTACTTCGTGCGTACCTTCGGAAGGAGCACACTCGCTCCGCCGAGGCGAAGAACACGTCTTGGGTGATTCCCGCGAACGTTGCTGCGAAGTGTCGCAAGCAGTTCGCGAAGAATCGCGCCAAGTAGCGCGTTCTCGCATCCGTCATAGCAGCGCGCGGGGAGAGACACCCCGCGCGTCTGCGCTTAGGTTCTACATCGGGGCGCAGGATATTCGAAGTCCTGCGCCCCACCCACCCACCGAAAGGAACACCGTGAACGAAGAACTCAGGAACTACATCTACGAGAGGCTCGCTGCACTGCGCCTCGAGATCAAGAAGCTCGAACCGTACGCCGGGAACGCACTTGAGGTTCGCGGGTACAAGTCGAGGATCGCCGAACTCGAACTTATCACGAGGAGGTTCTAGATGCGGCGCAAGCGCACCAAGACCGACATCTTCTGGGATGTCGTGTTCATCCTCGCATGCCTTAGCAGCATGCTGTACTCCGTAGGTCATCCACTTCCGTGACCTACCGGCTGAAGGCCCTCCGGGGCCTTTTAGCCGCGCGCGGCGTGGCCCACTAACTGAGCGCCCACACCGGTCGGGCCCACTAACTAAGAACCCACCGGCCATATAGCTACCGCGGCGACTTGTAAACCTTTTGTAAATATCTGCCGATGCGGTGTTCGCGGCAGCCATATGCGATACAATCGTGCTGTGAACGTTGTATACCACGAAGGCACGAAGGGAGGTGACAAAATGGCAGCAAAAACCTACACCCCGTCCGAACTCGCGAAGGAGCTGGGCATCAGCCCGAAGGTGCTCCGGGCATGGCTGCGCAAGGATCATGCTCGCGCGGCTGAGGCCAAGAACACGTCGTGGGTCATCACCGCGAAGGTCGCGGCTGACGCCCGCAAGGTGTTTGCCAAGAACAAGGCAGGCTCCAAAAAGGCGTAGGCCGAACGCGAAGGGGCGCCCGCAAGGCGCCCTTTCGTGTGTGGAGTGCCCGGCCTTATAGCTTTTGGGTGCAGTGCGGCCCACCAACTTAGAACCCACTGCAGTGGAATCACCAGAGGCCTGATAGCCGATCACTCAGGCCTCGCAACGTTGGCCAGGTTGACCGTGACGTTCACCGGCGCTGAACTGTCCTCCTTGCTGTGGCGACCCGTCAACTCCAATGCCAACCGTGCAGCATCGACGCGGCCTCGCTTCGCCCGCTTGCTCAACCCCACGAGGATCTGAGGAGTTGACATATCGAGGTCCACCACAGCGTAGCGATACACCAGATCCCGAAAGTCCTG
>Ga0126378_10001916_pt1 | contig 15415 bp, 14 predicted proteins | sample PanSoiMetPlot_23_FD_92587 | JGI IMG/M metagenome (GOLD analysis project Ga0126378, IMG submission 92587) | Tropical forest soil microbial communities from Panama - MetaG Plot_23 | ecosystem: Environmental > Terrestrial > Soil > Tropical forest > Bulk soil | place: Panama | collected 2016-02-17 | reverse complement strand
GGTGATTGCAGTAACCGGCATGGGAGTTATCACTTCGCTTGGCGTCGGCAAGGAAGACAATTGGGCCAAATTGACAGCCGGCAAATCCGGCATACGCCGCATTTCGCGTTTTCCGCTTGATAGCCTGCGGACTACGATCGCCGGCTCCGTTAACGACGTCTACAAAGATTACATGCCGCCGGCCGAGCTTTCCGAGCGTATCGCGTTACTGGCGGGCGAGGAGGCGATCGCGCAGTCCGGCATCGGTACGAAGGGGCAATTTCCAGGGCCGTTGTTTTTGGCACTGCCGCCGCTTGAAATCGAATGGCCATATCGCATCCAGATGGCGGAGGAAGCCACTCCGAATGGCGATGCGGGCTATGCTGATCTCATGCGGGTGGCGCGCAAACCCCAATTTGCACCGATCTATGAGACCCTCAAATACGGCATCATCGGCGAGCATTTGGCGGATCATTTTGGAACCGAAGGCTCGCCCATCTCGCTGACCACCGCCTGTGCGTCCGGGGCTACCGCGATCCAGCTCGGAGTAGAGGCGATCCGGCGCGGCGAGTGCCAGGCCGCTCTCGCGGTTGGCGCCGACGGGTCATTGACCCCCGAATCACTTGTTCGATTCTCACTCCTTTCGGCCCTCTCCACCCAAAACGATCCGCCAGAGCAAGCCTCCAAGCCGTTCTCCAAGAACCGCGATGGATTTGTACTCGCCGAAGGCGGGGCGGCACTGGTGCTTGAGGATTACGATCATGCCATCGCCCGCGGCGCCAACGTGCTGGGTATTCTCGAGGGCTGCGGCGAGAAATCCGACTCGTTTCACCGCACCCGCTCGAGCCCGGATGGCAAGCCGATCATCGCCTGTATGCGCAACGCCTTGGCGGATGCCGGAGTGGGGCCGCAAGACGTCGATTACATCAATGCACACGGCACATCGACACCGGAAAACGACAAGATGGAACATCTCGGCGTGTCCACGGTGTTCGGTGAGCACATCCGTAATATCCCAATTTCATCGAACAAATCGATGATTGGGCATACGCTGACCGCAGCCGGTGCGGTCGAGGCAGTTTTCAGTTTGCTTACGCTTGAGCATCAGCGCATCCCCCCGACCATTAATCACCAGGTTCCTGATCCGGCCATTCCGCTCGACGTAGTCCCGAACGCGGCACGCGATTCGCGCGTGACCCGCGCCATCTCCAATTCGTTCGGCTTCGGCGGTCAAAACGTCTGCCTGGTCATGACGCGGGAGCCGGCGTGAGCGGTGGTACCGGAAACCTTGTTGGAGAGCGCGCAGGCCCCTCCCCCGCAATAGCGGGCGGACTAATGCGCGCGCTTACGCTGGTCGCGGATCGCCAAATAGAGTTACGCAATATCCCTGCCCCCGCGGCGCCGGCCGAAGGTGAAGTCCAGATTCACATCAAGGCAATCGGGCTCAACCACATTGACGTTTGGGGCTGGCGCGGGATGGCATTTGCCAAGCGCACGCTGCCACTTATTGTCGGTGTCGAAGCTGCGGGCGAGATTGTCGGCGTCGGCGGCGGTGTGAACTCCTGCCGGGTCGGCGACCGCGTCGTCGCTTACGGCGCGCTGACCTGCGGCGTATGCAAGGCGTGCCGGGAAGGCCGCGATAATCTGTGCGAGAACGTCGCCAGCATCATGGGCTTCCATGTTGACGGCTTTGCCCGCGACCTCGTGAATATGCCGGCGCGTCTGGTTGTGCCAATTCCCGCTGGCGTGGGTTTCCGCGATGCGGCCTGCGCGCCGGTCGCGTTTGGCACCGTGCAGCACATGCTGTTCGACAATGCCAAGCTCGAATCCGGCGAGACCATTCTGGTGCAGGCCGGAGGTTCCGGCATTGGTTCAACCGCAATCAAAATGGCTAAAGCGATCGGCTGTACCGTGATCACCACGGTTGGTGATGACGCCAAAGCGGCGAAAGCAAAAACGATCGGCGCCGATCACGTCATCAATTACCGCACCGAGCGTTTCGAAGGCGTAGTGCGCAAATTGACCGGTAAAAAAGGCGTGGATGTCGCTTTCGAACATGTCGGTCCGGATACCTTCAACGGCTCGTTGCTGTGTCTTAAGCGTGGGGGTCGGCTTGTCACCTGCGGTTCGACTTCGGGACAGTCGATCACGATGAACTTGTTCCAGCTCTACCTGCAGCAATACCGGATTTTCGGGTCATTCGGCTGTTCATTGCGCAATATCCGCGAGAGCCTTGCGAAGATGGCAGCCGGGCTTCTCCCGGTCATCGACACTGACGTGCGCCTGGATGACTTCGAGCGGGGACTGGCTCGGCTCGAAAGCCGGCAGGTGTTCGGTAAGATCATCGTCACGTTCTAAGCGTAATGAACGATCGACCACTCAAGAACCTTTTCGACAAAACTGTCGGCGCCCTCACGGTCGGTCTGCTCAGCGGCATTAAATATACCGATCGCAGGCGGATGGCCGATTTCGCCGGCGCTTTCATGCGTAAGGTTGGTCCACTATTCAAAGAGCACCGCATCGGTCGCGAACAATTACGGCTGGCTTTTCCGCAAAAAACGGACGATGAAATCGAGCACATTCTGAGCGGCGTCTGGGACAATCTTGGTCGCATTGCCATTGAATTTGCCCATCTCGACGAGTTCTGCGTCGAGGGCTTCGGCAAACAAACAGCCGATGTCATTACGTATCCGCCGGAATCCCACCAGCGCTACGAGTGGATAATGAAAAGCGGCAAGGCGGCAATCGGCTTTGCCGCGCATTTGGCGAATTGGGAATTGCCCGGAATCGGCGCCAAGCAGATCGGCGTCAAATCCGCCGTGCTCTATAGGCGGCCGAACATCGACGCCGTCAGTGACGTCATCATCAAGCTGCGGGCGCCGCTGATGGGCGATCTCATTCCGACCGGGCTGGACGCACCGGTCAAGCTGGCGCGACTGCTGCAATCCGGCGTGCATGTCGGAATGTTGGCCGACCAGCACTACAGCAAAGGTGTCGAGGTTACCTTTTTCGGTCGATCCTGCCTTGCTAATCCATTGATCGCGATGTTGGCGCGGCAGACCGAATTGCCGATCTACGGTATGCGTGTGGTCCGCAAGCCGGACGGCAACAGTTTTTGGGGGGAAATTTCTACCCCAGTCGAGCCGGTCCGCGACGCCGAAGGACGCGTCGACGTCCAAGGCACCATGCAGGCGATTACCTCAGTGATCGAGGAATGGGTGCGTCAGTTCCCCGAGCAATGGCTCTGGCTTCACCGGCGCTGGCGTTAGACCAACCTTCCGAAACGAGCGGGGACGCGCGCGTGACCCGTCCCCGCTCCGGTGCCCAAACGGGTTATTCGTCGTCGCGAAGCGCGTCTTTCGTTCCACCCACGGTGTTTTGCACCTTGCCCTTAACCTGATCGACCTTACCTTCGCTTTCGGTCTTGGTGTCGCCGGTCACTTTGCCGGCCCATTCCTTGCCTTTGCCGCCGACCCTGCTTGGCCGAACCTTTCACAATCCTTGTCAACCATCTAGGGCTCCTAAACCTTCTTTCATCGCTGTTAGAAGAACGTTCGGCAACGGCGATGTTTCCTCGCCAGGCGCGCAGAGCGACGGCTGCAATGTGGTGCGTCACAAATACTCCATACCCAGGCCGCGAATAGGATTCATGCTGAAAATTTAGTTGAGCCCCTGCAACAATCTTTGAACTTGCCGCGGAATGCACTCGCTTGGGCTTTGCCGAAATTCTGCCGCGCAGGCAAACCCCTGGCAGGGTGATTCGCGGCATAGCAGCAATCAAAGCCGCTAGAGCACGCCAGATTTCGCTATTGCGACAAGCTCCACTAAAGGTGGTGCCGCCAATCGTGCGGCCAGGAATAAGGGGGGTGTGTGCCATGGCGAATAGCCACGCGAGAGTGATGTATCCCGGATTAGCCGGGTTCTACGATTCGATGTTGCCGCTCGCCGAAACGTTCATGCGGATCGTCGTCGGCATCATGTTTTTGATGCATGTGTCAGGAAAGTTCACCGCCGGCCCAAGCGGGGTTGCTGCTGGTTTTGCCAAGAACGGCATCGAACCGGCAATATGGTGGACCTACGTGGTTATGTTTCTTGAGGTTTGATCGTCGGCCTCTTCACGCGTTTTTTTCGCGGCAGCACTCGCTATCGAAATGCTCGTAGCTTTGCTGGTCGTGCATCTGCCGAAAGGCTATGCGGCTGGCGGTGGCGGCTACGAATATGTGCTGTTGATCGGAGCTGCTTGCTTCCTCATCGCAATCCGAAGGGGGGTCCGTATTCGATCGACCGAGCCATCGGCAAGGAACTATAGTCGCCGAAAACCCTCAGTGCGGCGGCACTAGGCCGCCGCACTGCCTAGATCAGAGCTTGGTGATTCCGGCCTGATCGATTATTTGCTTGAATGTAGTGATTTCTTGGGTGACGCGCGCCCAAGCCGCGTCCGCTCCCTTGGCACGCACCAGAAACCCTGCCTGAAACAGCTTATCTTTCATTTCCGGCGTTGTCAGAACCTTCAAGGTTGCGTTCTCAAGCCATTTGATGTCGCGGGGCGGCGTCTTGGCCGGCGCAAGCAGAACCATGTCGGTTCCAATGCTAAAGCCGTTGTAACCAGCCTCCTCCATTGTTGGCACAGCGGGCAGTTCCGGCCAGCGGGCGTCGCCGCAAATCGCGAGGCAACGGAAGGTGCCGGCCTTGATATGCGGCAAAGCCGCGCCGAGCGATCCCGCGCTCAATTCGACTGTCCCGGTCAGGAGCGCCTGGACCGCATCGCCGCCGCCCTTGAAAACGACGTCCGCGAGTTTCGGCAAATTCTCGCGCATCTTGAACAATTCGAGCAGCAGTTGCGGCGTGGTGCCGATTGGCGGGGTCGCGCAATTGTATTTTTCCGGGTTGGCTCGCGCCAGCGCGACGAAATCTTTGATGGTCTTCGCTGGCGATTCGGCTCTGACCACGAACGTATTGGGCGTCGTTGCAAGCTCACTGACACCGACAAAATCCTTGTAAGGATCATAGGGGATCTGGTTGTAGAGCCCGTAATTTACGGAAAAGGCGTTCGTCGCCAACAGGATCGTGTATCCGTCGGGATTGGAACGCGCGACGTATTCCATTCCGATATTGCCACCGGCACCGCCACGGTTTTCGATGATGAATGTTTTGCCGGTCGATTGATCAAGCGCGGCCGTGACGATACGGCCGACGATATCCGAGGGTCCGCCCGGCGTATTGGCGACGACAACCTTTACCGGACGATCGGGATAATCGGCGCGCGCCGTGCCCATTCCGACAACCATGGGCGCGGCAAGCGAGGCTGCAGCCGCTCCCGTCGTTGTGAGGATGTGGCGTCGCGTCGGCATCACTCGCCCGGTGTCTCGCATCGTTGCACCTCTTCTACCGTTTCCGTTTTCAAAACCACCTATTGCCCGGTCTTGATTCGCGTCCATAGCCGGTTGATCAAGCGCTGCGTATTTTGATCGTGCGCGATGATTGTATAGAGCTTCGCCATAGTCGGCGCATCCGGATAGACTGTCGAATCGTCGCGGATCGCCTTGTCGATGAGATCACTGGGCACGTCACCATTGGCGTAGGAAACGTAGTTGGTGTTCTTCGCAGCGACGTCCGGCCGTATCAGGTAATTGATCAACTCATGCGCTTCCGGCGGATCGGGGGCGTCCTTTGGGATGGCCAGATTATCGAACCAGAGCTGCGCCCCCTCATTCGGGATCGAATAGCCGAGTTCGATGCCGCCCTTTGCTTCCGCTGCCCGTTTTTGCGCTTGCTTGATGTCTCCAGAAAAGCCGACCACCAGGCAAATCTCCCCGGTCGCAAGCGCGTTGAGATATTCCGATGAATGAAATTTACGGACGTAAGGCCTGATCTTGAGGAGAACCTCGGTAACCTTGTTCAGATCGCCGGGATCGCTGGTGTTCGGATCCATGTGAAGATAATGCAATCCGGCCGACATGATATCGTCGGACGAGTCGAGAAGGTGTATGCCGCAGCTCTTGAATTTGGCGATCTTTTCCGGATCGAAAATATATTGCCACGAATCAATAACGGCATCGGGACCCAGAACCCGTTTTACTGCCTTTGCGTTGTAGCCGATGCCAGTCGTCCCCCACATATAGTTGACTGCGTGTTGGTTGCCGGGATCGTAAACGGCGAGCTGTTTCGCAATTTCCGGCCACGCATATTTGAGATTTGGCAGTTTCGACTTGTCGAGCTGGCGAAAGATCCCTGCTTTGATCTGGCGCGCTAGAAAATAGGCGGTCGGCACAACTACGTCATAGCCGGACTTGCCTGCCAACAGCTTGGCTTCCAGCGTGTCATTGGAATCGAACGTGTCGTAACGCACCGCGATTCCGGTTTCCTTGGTGAACGCATCGAGCACGGTGGGGTCCTGATAGTCGGACCAGTTGTAATAATTCACCACGCGCTGCTTTTGCGCGGGCGCAAGACTCGGAAAGCAAACGGTTGCAAGAGCAAGCGCGAGGAAAGCTTGGCTCGCCAACAAAGTGAATCGAGCTGCGCGCCCCGCCTGGCGCTGGTTGCCCCGTTGCGAGGCACCGACCGGAGCTGGTGCGGGCATCGTCACGTCTCGGTTGGCAGGCCTGCGGCTTTCCACGCCAGCAGACCGCCGGCGAGATGGGAGCCGTAAGGGTAACCCCGCTCCTGCGCCGCGGCCGACGCGGTGACGGAGCGCCGCCCGGAGCGGCAAGCGAACACCACGTCGCGCCCAGTGGGGTCCGGGATGGCAGCCGGATCAAACGTGGACAGCGGAACCAGAACGGCCTCCGGGAAGCGTTCGACAGCCGTCTCGTTGGGTTCGCGCACGTCGACGAGAATGACACGCCCTTCCCGCAGGCCTTGGGCGACTTCCTGTGGCGTCAGATCGCGCACCTGAGGATGTTGATCGGCCATCTTGCTCTCCCGCGCGCTCGCACAGACCTAAATTACGTTCTCCCGGCCCAGAGGTGAAGGGCTTACACGGTCACTTGTGTGCCGACCTCGACAACGCGATCGGTGGGTATTTGGAAATAATCGGTCGCATCGTTGGCCGAATGCGCGAGCGTGATGAACAGGCGATCCTGCCAGCGCGGCATTCCGGAATGCGTTGCTGGCCGCAGTGATCGGCGCGACAGAAAGAACGACGTCGACATGATATCGAACTGCCAGCCGAGTTTACGTGCGATTGCAAGCGCCCGCGGGATATTGGGCGTTTCCATATAGCCGAAGCGCAACAACACCCGCAGGAAAGTCGAGCCGACCGGCTCAATGCGCACGCGCTTGTCGCCGTCGACCCGCGGCGTGTGAGTGGTCTCGACGCTGAGAATGACATTCTTCTCGTGCAGCACCTTGTAGTGCTTGAGACTGTGCAGCAGCGCCGTCGGCGCGCTTTTCGGATCGCTGGTCAGGAATACGGCCGTGCCCGGCACACGCTGTGGCGGCTTCTTCTCAAGAATGCGCACCAGATCGTCGAGGGGCGTTTCCAACCGTCGGGTCTTGGCGAAGAGGATTCTGCTGCCGCGGCGCCACGTATACATCAGCAGCATCACCAATCCGCCAATCGCCAACGGGACCCAGCCGCCTTCCACGACTTTCAGCAAGTTGGCGCTCAAGAAGGTCAGGTCAATCAATAGGAACGGCGCCATCAACGCCGCGGCAGCATAGGGCGACCAGCGCCACATCCGCCAGATCACGATGAAAGCCATCATGCAGGTGACGACCATGGTGCCGGTGACGGCGATGCCGTAGGCCGACGCCATCGCAGTCGATGAGCGGAACACCGCAACCAACAGCAAGACTCCAAGTAGAAGGAGCCCGTTGACGCGCGGCATGTAAATCTGGCCGGCCTGCTGGGCCGAGGTGTGGCGAACTTCAAGCCGCGGTAACAGGCCAAGCTGGATCGCCTGGCTGGTAAGCGAATAGGCCCCGGTGATCACGGCCTGGCTGGCGATGACAGTGGCTATGGTCGCCACAATCACCATCGGGATCAGGGCCCAATCCGGGTAGAGCAAAAAGAACGGATTTTCGAGCGCCTTCGGATTGTCATAGACCAGCGCACCCTGGCCCAAATAATTCAAAGCCAGCGACGGCAAAACCACACAGAGCCAAGCGATCTGAATTGGACCGCGGCCAAAGTGCCCGAGATCGGCATAGAGCGCTTCGGCGCCGGTCACGGCTAGAAATACTGCGCCGAGCGTATAAAGGCCGATCATGCCGTGATGCAGCAGGAAATCGATTCCGTACAAAGGATTGAGCGCCCACAAGATGCCGGGATCGGCCGCAACCCACAGGACGCCCGGGATTGCGATCACTACGAACCAGACCATCATGATCGGCCCGAACAGCGCCGCCACCTTCGCCGTGCCGCGCGACTGTCCTGCGAAAAGAATGACCAAAATCACGACGGTAAGCGGCACGACATATTCATGAAATGCCGGCGTCGCGACATCGAGGCCCTCGATCGCGGAGAGGACCGACAAGGCTGGCGTAATGACGGCATCGCCGTAGAAAAGGCCGGCGCTAGCGATTCCCAGAAGAGCGACAACGCCGACCACTCTGCCGACGCGTCCGACCGCGCGCGAGGCAAGCGCCATGAGCGTCAAGGTGCCGCCCTCGCCATTGTTGTCGGCGCGCAGCAGGATGACGACGTATTTCAACGTAACGACGACGATCAGCGCCCACAGGATCAGCGAGATCACGCCGATAACCGCGGCCCGGGTAACGCCATGGCCAGAGCCGGTCGCCGCTTCGAGCGCGACACGCACGGCGTATAGCGGGCTCGTGCCGATATCGCCGTAAACCACCCCGATACTGCCGAAGGCCAGGCCCCAGAGGCCGGAATGCGTTCGCGCTTCGTGGGTGCCGTTCCCCGGCATCTCGCTTCCGGCGGCGGAAGCGCTCAAGCTATCGGTCATGGATTATGAACGGGACGTCCTCGTCCCTGCTCCGGGTCGGACTGCCCAACGGCAGCCGCGCGCCTATACACCCATAAAACCGCCGTGTCATGAGTGAGCAAACCATCCCATGCCGCTTCGCCGGTCGGCCGCCCCGCGCAGCGAAGATAGGAGCCGCACGGTAAGCCAACCAGCAGCCACAGGCCGCGGAAGCAGCGCCAAAACGGTCCCGAAAGGGCCAAAACAACGCTCCATACTACAGTCGGATGCGCCTCGTGACCCGTGGCTAAAAAAACAGCAAGATAGCAAACGGCTGCGGCGGCGTTTGGGCCTAAGGAGAAAACAGGATGCGTGAAGTCGGTCATTTCATCGGCGGCAAGGCAGTAATGGGCACATCGGGCCGCTTCGGCGATGTCTTTAACCCCGACACCGGCGATGTTCAGGCCCGGGTCGCGCTCGCGAGCCGGACCGAGGTCGGGCAAGCGATCGGCAACGCCGAGGCTGCCTTCCCGGCCTGGTCGGCCACCAATCCGCAGCGCCGCGCCCGCGTGATGTTCAAGTTCTTGGAGCTTATTCAAGTGGAATACGACAACCTCGCGCGCCTACTCTCGTCCGAGCACGGCAAAACATTTGCTGATTCAAAAGGCGATATTCAACGCGGACTCGAGGTCGTGGAGTTCGCCTGCGGCATTCCCCAGCTCATGAAGGGGGAATTCAGCGAGGGCGCCGGCCCCGGCATCGATCTGTTTTCCATGCGCCAACCGCTTGGCGTGGTCGCCGGCATCACCCCATTCAATTTTCCGGCGATGATCCCACTGTGGAAGTGCGCGCCCGCAATCGCCTGCGGCAACACCTTCATCCTCAAGCCGTCAGAGCGCGATCCGTCGGTTCCGATGCGCATTGCCGAACTGTTCATCAAAGCGGGGCTGCCGGAGGGTGTCCTCAACGTTGTCAACGGCGATAAGGAGGCTGTTGATGCACTGCTGACTGATCACCGCGTCAAGGCCATCGGCTTTGTCGGTTCGTCCGCCATCGCGGAATATATCTACACAACCGGCACGGCGCACGGCAAACGCGTGCAGTGCTTCGGCGGCGCCAAGAACCACATGATCGTCATGCCCGATGCCGACATGGATCAGGCCGTCGATGCGCTGATTGGTGCCGGCTACGGTTCGGCCGGCGAGCGCTGTATGGCTGTCTCGGTCGCAGTGCCGGTCGGCAAGAAAACTGCCGACACGCTGGTGCAAAAGCTCATCCCACGGGTCGAAGGATTGAAGATTGGACCCGCCAGCGACCCGCAGGTCGACTATGGACCAATGGTCACCCGCGAGCTCCTTAAAAAAGTGAAGGGCTACATCGATGACGGTATCAAAGAAGGCGCCAAGCTCGTCGTCGATGGACGTAATTTCAAACTGCAAGGTTACGAGAACGGCAATTTCATCGGCGGCTGTCTTTTCGACGACGTCAAGCCGCACATGCGGATCTATAAAGAGGAGATTTTTGGACCGGTGCTTTCGGTGGTGCGCGCCAAAGACTATGCGGAGGCCCTACGCCTTCCGTCCGAGCACGAATATGGCAACGGCGTCGCCATTTTCACGCGCGATGGCGACACCGCTCGTGATTTCGCGAGTCGCGTACAAGTCGGCATGGTCGGGATCAATTTCGCGATTCCCGTGCCATTGTCCTATTACTCGTTCGGCGGCTGGAAGCGCTCAGGCTTCGGCGACCTCAATCAGCACGGACCGGACTCCGTGCGCTTCTACACCAAGACAAAGACGGTGACTGCGCGCTGGCCCTCAGGCACCAAAGAGGGCGCAGAATTCGTTATTCCGACGATGCGATAGGAGTTTGGTTTCCGCCAGCTGAGCGAACAGGAACGGGCCAAGTTTGAGGCTGCTTACTGGCCGCTTGGCGTGTCGCCCGCATCCGGCTTGCCGGCATCGGATGAAGCCGGCTTTGCTGCCTCGGCCGGGGTTGATCGTGACGCGAGGCGCCGGCCGAGATAGCGGGGCACGACGATGCGCTCGCCTTCGCTCAAGGCCGCCCCCTCCGACTTCCTGTTAAGCTGCGCCAGCGCCCAAGCCGGCACGTGGTAAGTCGATGCGAGCGATTGCAAGGTGTCACCGGCGTGAGCCGAGACAGCGACGCCGGAGTCCCAAAGCTCGATCGGTCCGCTAGCAGCAAAGACGATGCGTAGCGGGACGGCTTCACCCTCACCGCCCGCACCCATCGACCTTACCTTTGCAGCCAGCAGCTCTTGAATGCGGCCGAATTTGTCCAGATTGACATGGATGATTTCGCTGCGGTCCTTCAAGTTGTAGCTGGCGTAGTGTCCGTGAAAGCCAGAGCCCGGGGCGAGATCGCCGCCGCCCAGAATATTGGATGACTGATACAGGTTGATGTAGCGGTGGACGTTGGCTGGGATGCTGCCCGCGCCGCGATTGGGATCGTAGGTGATGAGCAGGCTCACCGGCACATGCGCCGCCCCAAGCGCCATAGCGAACTGCACGGCGGAATCGCCGCCGATGGAGTGACCGACGGCCGCGATCGGCTTGGGATCACGGCGGTAGTCGGCGATCGCTTGATCGGCAACGCTGCGCCAGCTCGAGTGAGCGTTAGTGCTTGCCGCAACACCGCTTCGATTGATGCGCTGCGCCAGTTCGTCCATCCCCCAATCGATTGCGGCAATCAGGCCATAGAACAAATAGGCCCGCCCGCGTACGCGGTCGGACGAGGTCGATTGCTGGGCTTGGCTTGTCGTAACCAGACATGCTGCGATCAACACGGTCGTTAAGGCAACACGTATTTGCTTGGACTGAACCATGGGTTTGCCGAGTTCGATGAATGAAGCTATCGCCTGATGCCATCGATCAGGCGTTCACGAGGCATGTGCAGAGCGGAGTTCCCCTGACCCACCTAGGCCGGTAAGTTTGCCCGAACGTGGAGCCAAATGCCACCGATACTGGGAGAAATTGTGACCCGCCGAGTGTCGGTCGTAAAACCTACTTATCCCAGCCCGCGGTACGAGGCACAATTGTCAGTCTGAGCACATGAAATTCATCAAGAGATTAGCGACAGGCCAGATCGCACTTTGGTGCGTTTTCTGGCTGATCGGAACTCCGCTCACCCTGCTTTGGTATTTAGGCGGTGTATGCACAGCCGTGGGCTGCGGCATTGGGGATACGACGGTTGCCGCGATCTTGCTGGCCTTATTCGCACTATCGAGCATCGCCATACCGTTTGTTTCGCTCGGACTCTGGCGAAGTGCATCGAAATACCCGCGGCAGACATGGCCACAAACGCTTCTCGCGATTGGCGCTAAATTGTGTGCAGTCGTATCGGGCTTGCTGGCGGTGATCGGCCTCGCGGTTCTCCTCTACATTGGCTTTTACATTTTCATAAATCCCCTCCTCGATCATGCCTGATCTCAGTTATCTAAGCTCTCGTATTGCGGGGACCGCAGCCATGGCGCGCATTGATTTTGTCGCCTCCTTGCGAAAAGCTCTCCAATCCTAATAATCAAGTCGGTAGGCAATAGTTGAGGAGCTGCGATAATGTCACGCCTAAGCATGGTTTTGGCGCTCGTCGGCATCGGTCTGACGTTCTCGGCTTGCGGCTACAACACGATCCCGACACTTCAGGAACAAGCAAAAGCACGCTGGTCAGACGTACAAAACCAGTATCAACGGCGCGCCGATCTGATCCCCAACCTCGTTGCCACCGTTCAGGGCTATGCCGCGCAGGAAAAGAACGTTTTGACGGCCGTAGTCGAAGCCCGCGCCAAAGCGACTCAGATTCACGTCAACGCCTCTGATCTCACCGATCCGGATAAACTCAAGGCGTTCCAGGAAGCTCAGGCGCAATTAACCGGTGCGCTCGGCCGTCTACTGGCCGTTTCTGAGAACTATCCAGTCTTAAGTCCAATGCCAACTTCCTGGCGCTGCAATCGCAGCTCGAGGGTACCGAGAATCGAATCTCGGTAGCGCGGCGCGACTATATCGATGCGGTGCGCGCCTATAACACCGCCTTGCGCACCTTCCCCACGGTGCTTTGGGCCAAGACGGCATTTTCCGGCGAAAAGCCGATGGCGGAATTCACAGCAAATGAGGGGGCGGAAAAGCCGCCGCAGGTGAAGTTCTAGAGTCTACTCCAGTGAGACTCGCCAGTTTATCGCTCGCTGGTTCTCTCGTTCTTGCAGCAGTCGTTGCCTTCGCGCTTGACTACCCAGCGTTGAGCGGCCGCGTGGTCGACCAGGCCAATGTCATGGCCGCGCAAAGTCGCGGCGAACGGGAAACAAAACTCAAAGACCTTGAGGATAAATCGGGCATTCAGCTCGTTGTCGCCACGGTGAAATCGCTGCAAGGCACGGACGTGGAGACATATGCGAATGGACTCTTCCGAGCCTGGAAGCTTGGCCAGGCGCAGAAGAACAATGGAGTTCTGCTCCTTGTGGCACCGGCAGAGCATAAGGTGCGAATTGAAGTCGGTTACGGCCTCGAAGGCACCCTGACCGACGCATTGTCCTCCGTCATCATCGCCGGCGCCATCATACCGCGTTTCAAGGCAGGAGATTTTCCTGGCGGAATCGAACGCGGCGTCGACGGCATTATCAACGTGCTTAGCGGTGACAGCGCCGGCTGGCAACCAAAAGTCAATGTCAGACGGGAAGACGCATCAGCGGATTTCGACAAATTGTTCCCGATCCTGTTCTTCTTATTGGTACTCTTTATCTGTTGGTACCTTGTTCGCAATGCTGGACCACCGGGAGGCGCAGCAACCGGCAGACGGCGCGGCGGTCCGATCTTTATTCCCTACGGTGGACCGAGCTGGGGCTCGGGATGGGGCGGCGGCGGAATGGGAGGCGGTTTCGGCGGCGGCTTTGGCGGCGGAGGCGGGTCGTCAGGAGGCGGCGGCGTGTCGGGGAGCTGGTGATGAAATGTACGCAGGAGGATCACGATGCCGTTGCTGCCGCGATCCACAGTGCGGAACGCCGCACCAGCGGCCAGCTCGTATGCGTCTTTGCACGCGCCTCCTCGGCTTATGCCCACATCCCGATTTTGTGGGCGAGTGTTATTCCTGTCGCAACTGGCCGTCTTCCTCATTGCGGCGCTCGCGGTTTCCTGGATGCCCTTGTGGCTTCTGCTTGTGCCGAAGCCAGTGCAACGCGCTCGCGCTCATCGCGCTGCGCTTGAGCAATTTGTGCGATCAGGTACACGCAATCGTACCGGCGTATTGATTTTCGTCTCATTGGCAGAGCATTACGTACACTTCGTCGCCGACGAAGCCATTGCGCAGAAGGTGCACGGCTCGGAGTGGCAGGCCGCCGTCGATGCTCTGACAGCGCACATGCGTATTGGCCGCATCGCCGCAGGTCTGATTGCAGCAATCGAGCGATGCGGCGCGGTGCTGGCAGAGCATGCTCCACCGGACGGGTCGGGCGATGAGCTGCCGAACCGCCTATACGTGATTTAGCCTGAGCCGAACCTGCGAAGCATCGGCGTCGTTTCAGATGATTGCATGGCGTACTTTCGCCGAGATCCATTCGCTAATGACGACTGTCGCGAGAATGATCAGCAGTATCAGTGATACGCGCGTCCACGCCAGCGTGGTGATGGCGGCATTGAGCGGCAGGCCTATGCCGCCAGCGCCGACCTGGTCAGAACCTCCGCAGTGAGACCCGTTGGCGGACCGTCGTACACGATCTCACCGAGTTGCAGGCCGACCACACGTTCGGCGAACATCTGCGCCAGTACGACATCATGGATGTTGATGATGGCCGAAAGCTTGCGCTCGCCGCAGAGTTCCTTGATGAGCCGCATGATCTGTCTTGAGGTCTTTGGGTCGAGCGAAGCGGTCGGCTCGTCAACCAGCAGCAAATCAGGGTTTTGGATCACCGCCCGGCAAATGCCGACACGTTGGTGTTGGCCGCCCGATAATTGGTCGGCGCGCTTGTCGGCCACCTGATCCAGACCGACGCGACTCAAGAGCCGAAACGCTTCGTCGATATCGGATTGGGGAAATTTTCGCATGAAGCTCTTCCAGAAGCCGACATAGCCCAGTCTTCCGCTCAGCACGTTCTCCATTACCGTAAGCCGCTCCACCAACGCGTATTCCTGAAAAATCATTCCCATGCGCCGGCGCGCCCGCGCCAGCTCGTGGCGGCGCAGCGCGGTAATTTCGATATCGTTGAGCGCGATCGTGCCGCTTGTCGGCTCCACCAGCCGATTGACACAACGGATCACAGTTGATTTGCCCGCGCCCGACGGACCGATCAGGGCCATGACTTCGCCCTCCGGCACGTCAAGGTCGATGCCATTTACAAATGCCAGTTTATACGACGCCGGGAGCAAGAGAAATTAGGTGCTCGCCCCCATAATGACTTGCTATCGGCGCAATACGCCACCAAGCGCACCGCGCACGACCGCCTTGCTGATGGTGCTGGCCGTTTTACTTCCGGTCGATTTCGCCAGTTTGGCCGCGACCTGAGTTGCTACGCCAGCGGCAACGGCACGGGCGACATTGCGCGCCACGCTCTGCGAAGC
>Ga0126378_10001915_pt1 | contig 15419 bp, 7 predicted proteins | sample PanSoiMetPlot_23_FD_92587 | JGI IMG/M metagenome (GOLD analysis project Ga0126378, IMG submission 92587) | Tropical forest soil microbial communities from Panama - MetaG Plot_23 | ecosystem: Environmental > Terrestrial > Soil > Tropical forest > Bulk soil | place: Panama | collected 2016-02-17 | reverse complement strand
TTCGGGACGCGGGCTCGGCCGGTCCGGCGGTGCGCATCGGCCCGAACTCGCTCCGCGCGGTGGGATTCGATCCCGGAGAAGCGCTGTTCCCCTGGCCGCCTTTGGCGCCGCAGGGATTCCGGCTGGTCCAGGAACTTTTCACTCTTCCCCAGAAGTACCTTTTCTTTGAGCTCGGAGGACTTCAAGCGACGCCTCCGGCAAAGGAGCAATTGGAGGTTCGGTTGGAATTCGACCGGCCCCCGCCGCTGCCCGCCCGCCTGGGCCGCGAGGCGATTCGGCTGCACTGCGTCCCGGTGATCAACCTCTTCCGCTGCGAGGGCGAGCCGCTGCAATTGCAGGTTCCCGGGCAAGAGCGCCTCGTCCGGGCGGCCGGCCTCAATCCGCTGCACATGGAGGTTTACTCAGTGGACTCGGTGACCGGCGTGCGCGCGGGGGGCGAGCGCCAGACGTATCCGCCCTTCGTCGATTTTCGCCACGCCGAAGATCAGCGAGCTTGTTATCGTCTCCGCCGCGCCCCATCGCCGATCAACGATGGAATTGATACCTATCTCGCCCTGGCGACCCCGCGCGACGTCTCACCGTACCTCGGGGCGGAAACCCTCTCGCTCGAGCTCACCTGCACCAATCGCTCCTTGCCCTCGCAGCTGAGGCTCGGCGATCTCAAGGTTCCTACCGCGAGCTCTCCCACCATCGCCCGCTTTTCGAATCTCGGACCGGTGACCAAGCCAGCCCGGCCGCCGCTCGGGTCCGAGCTGCACTGGCGCCTCCTGTCGCATCTTTCGCTGGGACACGGCTCGTTGGCTTCGCCCGACGCCCTCCGGTCGCTCTTGAGCCTGTACAACTTCCAGGCTCAAAGCGACTATCCGCTGGCGCGGGCGAACGCCCTTCGCTTGGATTCGATCCGCGCAGTCAACAGCGCTGCCGCCAGGCGCTTTCTCCAGGGCGCGCCAGTGCGAGGGCAGCGGACAGTGGTCGAGTTGGACGAGAGCGGCTTCGCCGGGCCGGGGGATTTGTTTCTCTTTGGCTGGGTCCTCGATGAGCTCTTCGCCGATAACCTGACCCTCAATGCGTTCAACGAGCTTTCAGTCCGTTTCTTTCCCTCGCGAATGGAGTACTCGTGGCCAGCCCGGAGCGGGAGCCAACCACTGCTCTAGACAGAGATCCAACGGCGGATCTCCCGCTGGACCGGCTCAGCTTCGTGAGCTTGGTGGCGCTCTTGGAGCGGCTCACTCCCGAGGCAGCCCGGGTCGGCGCGGATGGACCGCTGAACGCCGAAGGCATTCGCTTTCGCCACGACCGTTCGCTCATCTTCAGCGCGCGCGACGTGGCCGAGGTCTCCTCTGGCCAGCTCCCGAAAGATCCCAGCGATCCGCTTTCGCCGCTCCGCCGCGTCTACGAGGTCACCACCGCTTTCTTGGGATTGACCGGCTCGGCGTCGCCCCTTCCTTCTTACCTGCCCGAAGAGGTGGCGCAGGAGGACCCGGATCGTTCGGTGCGGCGCGATTTTCTCGATCTGTTTCACCACCGCTTGTTGTCACTGCTTTATCGCGAGCTGATGCGGTTCCAGTTGTGGGCAGAACAGACGAAGAGCCTGCGCGATGCGTGGTCCTCCCGATTGCTCGCGCTGCTCGGCTTGGATACCTACGAGCAACCGCTGGCGGTCGCCATCGCGCCGCGGGACATATTGCGCCTGGCGCCCGTGCTCGCGAGGCAAAGCAGAACGGCGGTGGGACTGCAACTGGCGCTGGAGACTATTTTGGGCGACCGCGTTGAGGGCGGCCGAATCCGGGTGCGCGAATTCGCCGGAGGATGGGTTACCATCGATCCGCCGGAGCGAACGCGATTGGGCGTCGCGAAACACGAGCTCGGCCGCGAGGTGGTGCTCGGTCGGCGCGCTTACGACCGCGCCGGCAGCTTCGAAATCCGGGTGGGACCTGTTTCACGGCGCGCCTATGAACGTTTTCTTCCCGGGGGCGACTTGGTCGCCATTTTGCATCAAATTGTCTCGCTCTTCGCCCGCGACCCGCTCGGGTATCGGGTGATGGTGGAGCTCGCCGAGGGCGAAGCTCCGAATCTGCGTCTGGCGAGCAGCGGAGGGAATCGCCTAGGCCGGGACAGTTGGTTGGGATTGAGAAGACAAAGAACATGGGTCAGGACGTATCCAGTGACGACTGAGAACAAACCGGAAGCAATTGCAGACCCGCTGGGCCGAGCATAGAGTGCACGGCCCGTTTCATTTAGGAGATCTCCCATTCTCGTTCAGCCCAAATCTTTAGTTCGCCGACTCACCCCAAACGCCACCCGCCTGCTCGAGGCGGCAGTGGCGCGCGCCGCGGCAAGCCGCTGTTACGAAATCATCACCGAGCATTTGCTATTGCAGATGGCGGAGGAAGAAGCCGGTGACACCGCGTATTTGTTGCAGCATTTCGGCGTCGAGCGACTGCGGTTGGCGTCGCGAATCGAGCGCGCACTGTCCGCGCTGCGCACTGGCAACTCCGGCCGCCCGGTGCTTGCGGAGAGCCTCTTTCAGTGGATGGAGGATGCTTGGGTAGTGGCTTCGGTTGAGTTCGGCGCAATCCGGTTGCGCTCCGGAGCGCTGCTGGCCCAGTTCATCGCGCGCCCCGGCCGGTACACCTCGGAGGTCTTCCCCGAGCTGGAGGGAATCTCCAAGGAGCAGCTGAAGTCTGAGTTGGAAACCATCCTGGCGCCCTCGCCGGAGACGGTGGAAGCTGCCCCCTCGACGCAGGAGAGCGCATCGGCTCCATCGAGCGGCAAGGCTCCAACCACGGAAGCGCTGTCGCGTTTCGCGATCTGTTTCACCGAAAGAGCTCGGGCTGGGCAAATCGATCCGATCTTTGGACGCGATCGAGAAATTCGACAAGTTGTCGACGTCCTGGCGCGCCGCCGAAAGAACAATCCCATCATCGTAGGAGAACCGGGGGTTGGAAAGACGGCGTTGGTGGAAGGCCTCGCGCGGGCGATTGCCGCGGGCGACGTGCCGGACTCATTGCGCAACGTCGAGCTCTACGGCCTCGACCTGGGACTTCTCCAAGCCGGGGCGGGCGTCCGCGGAGAGTTCGAGAACCGACTCAAGGCCGTAATCACCGAGGTAAAGTCCTCCCCCAGGCCGATCATTTTGTTCATCGATGAAGCGCACACCCTGATTGGCGCCGGCGCGACGGCCGGAGGGAGCGACGCGGCGAACCTCCTCAAGCCCGAGCTGGCGCGCGGTGAATTGCGGACGATTGCCGCGACAACCTGGTCCGAATACAAAAAATACTTTGAAAAGGACGCTGCGCTCGAGCGTCGATTCCAGCCGATCAAGGTCGATGAGCCATCCGAGGAGAACGCGGTGGTGATGCTGCGCGGCCTCGCCTCGACCTACGAGAAAGCGCACGGGGTGACGATCCGCGACGACGCGATCGTCGCTGCCGTCAAATTGGCCCATCGATACATCTAAGGACGGCAATTGACGGACAAGGCGGTGGACCTGCTGGATACGGCGACGGCTCGGGTGAAGATGGAGCTCGCTTCCCGCCCCGATGAGTTGATTTCACTCGAAAACAACATTGCCGCGCTCGAGCGAGAAAAGACGGCGCTTCAGCGCGATGTCTCGGAGGGACACGCGGAGGACGAAGGCCGGACCAAAGTGCTGGAGGAGAAACTGAGGGCGGCGGCAGATAAGCGCGTCGCGCTGCAGGCGCGCTGGGAAAAGGAGCGGAGCGCCGTTCAAGCGATGAAGGAAGCCCAGCGAACGCTGACGGCTGCGCCTGCCGGCTCGGATCTCACCTCATTCAAGAGCGGTCTGGAACGGGCGCGGGCGGCTCTCAAGGAGTGCAGAAGCGAGGAGCCGCTGGTGCATTCCGACGTGGATCCAGACGTCGTCGCCCGAGTCGTCGCCGAGTGGACCGGCATTCCAGTAGGCAAGATGCGCAGCGAAACGCTGGCGACGATGTTGTCGCTCGAGGACAAGCTTTCCGAGCGCGTGCGGGGGCAACCTGTCGCCGTCAAGACTGTCGCCGAAGTCGTCCGCATGGCGCAGGCCGGCATCCGCCATCCCGATTCGCCGGTTGGCGTGTTGCTCTTCGTCGGGCCCAGCGGAGTTGGAAAGACGGAAACGGCGATCGCGCTCGCCGATGCTCTGTACGGCGGCGAGCGATTCATGACCAGCATCAACATGTCTGAGTTTCAGGAGAAGCACACCGTTTCGCGGCTGGTTGGCTCTCCGCCCGGCTACGTCGGCTATGGCGAAGGCGGCGTCTTGACGGAAGCGGTCCGCCAGCGACCGTACTCCGTGGTCCTCCTCGATGAATGCGAGAAGGCCGACCTGGAAGTGATGAACCTTTTTTATCAGGTGTTTGACAAGGGAGTGCTCAACGACGGCGAAGGCCGCACGATTGATTTTCGAAACACGGTAGTCATCCTCACCAGCAATCTCGGCTCCGAGCTTTTGATGCAGCTCTACGCCGCAGATGCCGCGCCGAGCACCGAAGACGTAATTAGCGTGATACGTCCGACCTTGAGCAAGCATTTCAAGCCCGCGCTGCTCGCCCGCATGACCATCGTGCCCTTCGCGCCGATTGGGCAAGAGGTGATGAAGCAGATTGCGCAAATGAAGCTGCGCACGCTCGCGAATCGACTGCGCTCCGCGCACGGCATCGAGACCAGCTTCGACCCTGGGCTGGTCGAAGAGCTGGCGCGCCGGTGCACCGAGTCGGAAACCGGCGCTCGCAACGTGGACCAGACGCTCCGAAGCTCGCTGATGCCTCTTCTCGCCGCGGAGCTGCTGCAGCATTTGGCGAGTGGCGCGGTGCGGCAGAGCCTCAAGGTGAATCTCTCGGAAGAGGGCGCCTGGGTATTTCAGTTCGGCGCCAACCCCAGTTCCGCGGCTTCGGCAGGCTAGCTTCTCCGGCTACAATCTCGGCTCGGCCTTTGTCGATGGAACGATCTGCCGTCGCCGCGGTCCGGACCTGTGAAGGAATATGACTGCTCCTGAGCCGTTATTCGCGTTGGTCACTGCTGACCTGACTTCCTGGCATAGATGCTGCACAGCCTGTCGGAATCGCGCTCGACCCGAGGGACGACGGCAGGGGCCGCTTGTGCGCTCGGAGACGAACTGTGCTAGCACAAAGCCCTTCGGACCGCGGCATGCCAAACGACCTGTTTCAGTTAGTGGGCACGTGCCTCGACGACAAATTCCGAGTCGAGAAATTCGTAGCTGAGGGTGGCTTCGCGGTCGTCTACTCCGGGCAGCATTTGAGCCTCGACCGGGCGATTGCGATCAAGGTCCTCAAGACGCCCGCCGAGCTGAATGAGCGGGCGCGAGACGACTTCATCGCCAAGTTCCGCTTGGAAGCGCAGACGATCGCTCGGCTGAGTCATGCGAACATTGTCCAAGTAATCGATTTCGGCGTCTCCTCCATGCCATCCGGAGAGAGGGCGCCTTGGATGGTTCTCGAATGGTTGACCGGCCGCTCGCTGGAAAAAGAGCTCGCCGGACGCCGCGGCGCGGGCGGTCGAGCTCCGCAACAGGTGTTGGAGCTGCTGGAGCCCATTTTCGATGCGTTGGCGTACGCCCACGAAGAAGGAATTGCCCATCGAGATGTAAAGCCCGCCAACATCATGATCGTGCCGACAAAGCGAGGCGAGATCCTCAAGCTGCTTGACTTCGGCATCGTCAAAATCATGGACAAGGGGGAGACCGCCGAAACCAACCTCGCGCCGACGCGCGGAACGCTGAGCGCCCATTCGCCGGCGTACGCCGCCCCTGAGCAAATCACCGGCCTGAGGACTGGTCCGTGGACGGATGTGCACGCGCTGGGTTTGCTCGTCACCGAGGTGATGACCGACCTTTCGCCCTACGAGGGGAAGAACATCACCACCCTGCTTCGAGAGATCCTATCGCCTCAGCGGCCAACGCCCGCTCGGCATCGGATCGATGCGGGACCCTGGGAAGCGGTGCTCGGAAAGGCGCTCGCGCTGGAGCCCGCGGAGCGCTTCAAAGATGCGGGCGAATTCCGGGTGGCGCTCAGAAGCGCAATACCGGCGACGGTCAAGCTTGTCGCGTCCGCGGACCCATTCGCCGACACTCTGGAGGAGGAGCTCGATGAAGGATACGCTCGCACGGAGATTTTCCGCCCTGCGAAGCCAACTGGAGTGACTGACCCGACTCCGGATGCCGAACCCGCGCCAGCAAACGTTGCGCCAATTCTCGCGGCAGCGCCCTCGCCTCCGGGTGAGACTTCTGCGGCTGCGGTAGCGGCGAAGCTACAGCCACTTCCTCCACCGGCTCCTCGCGTGGAAGTGACTGCTGCATCCGCAGCGCCAAGGTTGGAGGCATTGCCATCTTCGACCCAGGAGAAGGCGACTTCTGCTGCGCTCGCAGCCAAGCTGGAGCCAATTGAGTCCCCGCCCGAGGTTGACCTCGCCCCCGCTCGTCCCGTTCCAAGATTGGAGCTGGTGTCTGCACTTCCGGAAGTCGAGCACTCCGCTCAGCCTCCGCCGCCAGAGCCGGCGCCACTCTCTGCCGCGGCAACTGAGGAGGTGGCCGTCACCGCCTCGAGCGCGCCGAAGTTGGAGTTGGTGGCTCCATCGGCGCCCCGCTTGGAACTTCCTCCCGCGCCCGGGTCCTTCGCAAAGGTCGATGATTCGACGAGAACCGATTCGCGATCGAAGTTGGCCGAAATGCCACGGCGGTGGCGTGGCGCCGCAAGCGCAGCCGTGGCATCGATTTCGCGAGAGCTGCGGGCGACTGCCGGCGCGCTCCTGGGAAAAATCTCGAGCGAGCGGCGGACAGCAGCCAGGCACTTGGAAAGCATGTCGCGCTTTCGGTGGCCAATGGCGGCCGGGCTGGTGACGCTTTTGGTCGCGATTGGCTATTTGGCACTCCGAAGGAGCGGCGGCGATCTGCCGGTTAAGCCGGAGGTGCGGACTCCTCAGGCAACCCCGCGCGCGACGCTCAACCCGGCAGAGACTCCAAGGCCGAACACAGCGAGCAATGCCACGCCCAGTCCGACGCCTTCACCCGGAGATGCCCCGCCCAAGCCGACGAGGGCCGAACCGCCCGACTCGCGAGATTCGGCGGCCGACAGCAAGCCGGCTCCGCCTCCAGAGATCAGGGCGCCGGCCTCGGAGGGTCCTGCCGCAGCGCCACCGACCCTTGGCACGCAAGGTCCTAAAGCTGCGAGCAGCGGCCAACCCGCGGCGATCAAGAATACCCGGGGCGTGGGGAAGCGCCTGCAGCTCACGGACATTTCGCTCGAGCTGCTGGCGTCCTTTGGAACGGGTCCGCCGAGCAGCGATGACACAAAACGCAAACAGCTCCTCAAGGACGCTCTGGTCGCTCGAAAATCCGGCGAACCCGACAAAGCGATCAAGCTGGCTGCCGGAGCCAACCGGATCCGCAGCAACGCGCCTACCCTGCTTTTACTCGCTGAGGAGCAGACCGGGGTGCGTCAATACGCAAACGCCTGGGTCAACGCGGACAGGTGCGCCAATGAATCAAAGAACGACACAACACTCAAACGGATATTCGACGCGTGCAACTCTCTGAAGAGCACGCTGAAGCAGAAGGTCGGCAGGGTGATCGTCTCGTTGGCGAACCCTCCGCCAAGCGGAGTCCAGGTGAGAGTCGCGGGGCACAACTTTCCGGAACCGCTCTACGGGCAGCCTTACTTCATCGAGCCGGGCAAAATTCACGTGGAGGCGAGCGCTCCAGGTTTTGCCGATTTTTATAAGGATCTCTTGATCAAGGCGGGCGAAGAGCAAACGGTGACGATAGCACTTTCGCGTTTGTCCCAGCCCTGAGCCACGGTTTCGCCGGCGCACTGCTCTCTACCGCGCCAGCGGTTCTTAGAGGTAGAGTCGCCGGCGCTCTGAGCGGCCCAGTTGGATTCGCTCGTCCCCGCCAAGGGGTGAAACATGTTGCCCGTCGTCGTCCGCGTCGAAAATCTGGAAAACAAGGCAGTGGTGCAGCACGTCTTTCGGCGATCGCCCATTCACATCGGACGAAACAAGCTCAACGAGCTGGCGCTGTCCGAAGGCTTTGTATCGCTCTGGCACGGGATCGTTCGCTTCGGCGAGAACACGCTCGAGTACCTGGACTTGGACTCGACGAACGGCACTGAGGTCGACGGCAACCGACTGAGGCGCAACGTCTTCGTCCCGGTTGGTGAGCAAACCGATCTGAGAATTGGATGCTTGCGCCTTCATTTTTCACGCCGCGAGGTCGCAACTTCGGAGCCGAGGGGCGATCAAACTCTCTTTCGAAGGTCGATCTCGTCCCAGGGAATGGCCGCTCGGAGCACTGCACTGCAGACGGCTGGGACAGTTGCTTTCGAACCAACTGCGGGTCGAACGGCAGTGTCTACTGCGATCGGGCGGGCTCTTGAGGAGGAGCAGTCGCCCGGGGCGCTCGCCAGCTCGCTGTTTCTTTTCTACGAAAAGTACCGCGAAGCCTGGCGCACGCTGCACGCGCAGTTAACCAGCAAGTTGGCACCGATGCCCGATGACAGGCGCGCGGCGACGCTAAAACTTTTGCAACAGCGATTCCCAGCGCTGGAGCAAGAAGAGCAGTTCCGGGCACTCCGACAGGCCGCCGCGGTCCCGGCTCAGAACGCCGACGGAACGTCGGACGGGCAAGACACCAGAGCGGCCGACTTGCTGCAGGAGTCGCCCGTTTCAGCAGGCGGCGCGGAACCAACCCCTGCCGGCGCAAGCCCCGCGCGCGTCGCAGCCGTGGTTTCTCAAGGCGCCGCCCGCTCGGCAGCGGAAGCGAGCTTGGCACGACCTCTACAACGGGTGGACTCATCCACCTCGCTGCTGCGCATTTTTGCCCAGACTTACGCGTCGGAGTCTGCAGAGCTGCGGTCGGACGAGGAGATTGAGCAGTTCCTGCACCAGCTGGCGGCGGTTTTGGAGGCGTTCGGAAAGGCGTTCCTCGAATTGCGCCGTGGTCACGACCAGTTTGGAAAAGAGGTTGCCGTTCCAGTAATCGGCGATCAGACGCCACTGCGACACGCAAAGACGCCCCGAGACTTGTTCCGCTACCTACTGGAGTGCAACGAGCAAGCTGCTGACCGCATTCGCTCCCTCACCGAGGGGTTCGCCGACGTGATGATTCACCAGGTTGCGCTGCTCAACGGGATTCGACAGGGAATCAGCGCCCTGCTCGCCCACCTGAGCCCGCAGGAGTTGCTGCGCTCCTCTTCGCTCTCGCGAAGCGGCGCGGGCTCGATGCTCCTCAAGCTGCAGCCTGTTCGCGCTATGGCTCTATGGCCCCCGTACGTCAATCGCCACCAGGAGCTCCAGGAGGAGAAGGCGGTTCACTCGATCGTCTTCGGTTCGGAGTTTGCGTTTGCCTATGCGCAAATCGTCGGGGGCAACGTGAAATCCCCTGCGCGCAAAGGCGGGCCGAGCAACGGTCGTCGGTCCGAAGGCTAGCCTCGGGCCGGCTTTGGCTCGCTGGCAAACTGTGATAGCAAACCAGTCTCTACTTCGGGAACGGTTGGATGGGAAACGACCTGTTTCAGTTGGTCGGCACGTGCCTCGACGGCAAGTTTCAAGTCGAGAAATTCGTCGCTCAAGGCGGCTTCGCAGTCGTTTACTCCGGCCAGCACCTAAGTCTCGACCGCACCATCGCGATCAAAGTGCTCAAAACCCCGCCCGAGTTGAACGAGCGCGCGCGCCAGGACTTCATCTCCAAGTTCCGGTTGGAGGCGAAGACAATTGCCCGCCTCAGCCACTTGAACATCGTTCAGGTGATCGACTTCGGCGTCTCTCGCATGCCTTCGGGCGAGACCGCGCCCTGGATGGTGCTGGAATGGCTGACCGGCCGCTCCTTGGAGAAGGAGCTGGCAGAACGCCGCGGGCAGGGCGGTCGTTCGCCGGACGAAGCGTTGAAGCTGCTGGAGCCGATCTTCGATGCATTGGCTTACGCGCATGAAGAAAGGATCGCGCACCGAGACGTCAAACCGGCCAACATCATGATTGTGCCGACGAAGCGAGGTGAGATGCTCAAGCTGCTCGACTTCGGCATTGTCAAGATCATGGAAAAGGGAGAAACGGCAGAGCAGAACCTCGCGCCGACCCGCGGAGTCCTGAGCGCCCATTCCCCTGCTTATGCCGCGCCCGAGCAAATCACCGGGTTGAGGACCGGTCCGTGGACGGACGTGCACGCCCTGGCGTTGGTCCTCACCGAGGTGATGACCGATTCGCCTCCGTACGATGGCAAGAACATCACCACGCTTCTGCGAGAAATCCTCTCTCCTCAGAGGCCAACGCCGGCTCGACATCGAATCGACGCCGGTCCCTGGGAGGCGGTGCTCGGAAAAGCACTGGCGCTGGAACCCGCGGATAGGTTCAAGGATGCCGGCGAATTTTTGGCTGCGCTGAAGAGCGCCATTCCGGCCGCGCTCAAGCCCGTCGCCGTCGAATCCGAGCCGCAGGAAGCTTACGTTATTACCCAGATTCTTCCGCCGGCTCGTCCGCCGCCGGAATCGAAATTGCCTGCCGATTCGCCGCTGCGCTCGCAGCCCGCTCGCGCCTCCAGCGCCGCTTCACGGCCAATCAAGGTCGCGACGTCGTCCGGCAATCGGATTTCCACGCCTGCCAAATGGCTCGCCGCGGCCGGCGGAGCGGCTGTGCTGGGCATTGGACTGGCGTACTTGGCAGTGCGAACGCCCGCGGATCACAAATCACGCGCCAAGCCAGCTGCAGCGTCACCGGCGGAGGCAAGTCGACCTGCAACTCAAGATGTACCTGGTTCGCGAGACAGCACGCCGCGTGAGTCAACAGCCGTCGCGCCCCCGGAGGAAAGATCGCCCCCGAGCTCGCCGCCGAGCCCCGAGCCAACTCGCACCACAGCGGAAGCGAGCCGCGGTCCCGCTTCTACGGCGGCGGCCCAAATAAAACCGTCAGAGGCTGGACCGGTCCCACCACCAGCGCCCTCGCCGGTAATCACGCCTCCACCGGCGGGGACCATGAGCGGACGAGCTTCGGAATCGGCGCGCCGCGACGACGGGGTGAGCTCGACCGAACGGGACGCTGGCGTCGTTGGCAGCGCAACCATGAAGCGGCACACGGGCGATCAACCTGCGGCGAGCGGGCGTCGCCACTCGGAAAACAAGCCCTTGCAGAAAACGAAAATCGAGCTGGAGTAGGTTGCCCGTTCAAAACGCCGTGACCTGCAGCACACTGTCGGCGCTGGTCACGATGAGATCGCCCGCCGGGGTGAGGGCAATGCCTTGCGGAGAATACAGCGATGCGGGGAGCCGGCCAGGAAAGGCCCCGAGGGAGGTCACAGTTCCTGCGATAGTTGTTACCGCTCCTACTGCCCCCGATGGGGTAACTTTTCGGATGGTGTGATTACCGCTGTCCGCCACGTAGAGATTTCCGGTTCCATCCACTGTCACACCCTGGGGTGTGTTGAAGCGCGCGACGTTGCCGATGCCGTCTGCGAAGCTAGGCATCCCTGCGCTGCCCGCCAGCGTGCTGACCGTGCCGAACGAGCCCGAGATGACAACTTTTCGGATGGTCTGATTGAACGTATCCGCAACATAGAGATTGCCCAATGCGTCCGATGCTATGGCCTGGGGCAAGCTGAAGCGCGCCACACCGCCCGTTCCATCCGCGAAGGTGCACGAGAGCGGCGTACCTGCTGGCGTGCTCACCACTCCCGCGGAAGTAATTTTGCGTATGGTGCAATTGCTGCTATCCGCCACGTAGACATTCCCCGAGCCGTCTGCCGCCACGCTCTGTGGTGAGTTGAAGCGCGCCGCGCTGCCCGTGCCGTCTGTTTGGCCTTGCAAGCCGGCCGTGCCTGCCAATGGGCCCACCACGCCCGCGGGCGTAATTTTTCGGATGGTATGGTTGCCGGTGTCCGCCACGTAGACGTTCCCCGAGCCGTCCAAGGCCAGGCCACCGGGAGAGCGAAAGCGCGCCGTGCCCCCAGGACCGTCGACGGCACCGGGAATGCCGGCGCTGCCCGCCAGCGTGCTCACCACACCCGCGGAGGTGATTTTTCGAATGGTATGGTTGTTCTTATCCGCGACATATGTATTCCCGGCACCGTCCACCGCTGCGCCAAAGGGATTGTTGAAGCGGGCCACGGTGCCCATCCCGTCGGTGCTGCCGATCCCCGCCGCGAGACCCGCCAGCGTGCTTGTTGTCCCCAGGGAGCCCGAGGGGATGACTTTTCGGATGGTCTGATTGAAAGTGTCGGCAACGTAGATATTGCCCGAGCCATCTACTGCGGCCCCTTGGGGAAGGTTGAAGCGCGCTGCGCTTCCCGTCCCTTCGGCGCTGCCGGGCATGCCCGCCATGCCAGCAAGCGTGCTCACCGTCCCCACCGACCCCGCCGGGACGATCTTCCGAAGCGCGCTATTGTTTAAATCCGCTACGTACAGATTTCCCGAGCCATCCACGGCCACGCTCGCGGGAGAGTTGAAGCGCGCCGCAGTGCCGGTCCCTTCTGCAAAACCAGACATGCCGGCGAGACCTGCCAGTGTGCTCGCTGTCCCGACCGCTCCCACTGGAACAACTTTCCGGATGGTGTGATTGCTTGTGTCTGCTACGTAAAGCGTTCCCGAGGAGTCCGACGCGATGCCCATTGGATGATTGAAGCGCGCTACGGTTCCCGTTCCCTCGGCGCTGGTGCAAGAGCCCGGCATACCAGCCAGTGTGCTCACCACGGCTGCCGGCGTAATTTTTCGGATGGCGCAATTGCTCGTGTCAGCAACGTAGACGTTTCCGGGGCCGTCGACCGCGACTCCCTGGGGAGAGGCGAAGCGAGCCGCAGTGCCCGTCCCTTCTGCAAAGCCAGACATGCCGGCCAGACCTGCCAGTGTGCTCACTATGCCAGCGGGGGTGATTTTTCGGATGGTGTGGTTGTTAGTGTCCGCCACGTAGACGTTCCCCGAGCCATCCACGGCGATTCCTGCGGGGAAGCGAAAGCGCGCCGTGCTGCCAGGACCTTCGACGGCGCCGGGCATGCCGACCATTCCGGCCAGCGTGGTCACCGCCCCTGCCGGCGTAATTTTTCGGATGGTACTGTTGCTGTCGTCCGCTACGTAGACGTTCCCGGCGCCATCCACTGCCAAGGCAGCCGGGAAATTAAATCGAGCCGCGCCGCCGGTGCCGTCTAAACTGCCCGGCCCACCCAAAGCACCCGCCAGCAGGTCGAGTCCGCGTGCGGCAACGGTCAGGTTTCGCATCTGCCCTCCCAGAGGATTGGAGCCGACGAGCACATACGTCTGGCGCCTCACCGGAGAAACGCTTTGGGAGGTATTGCCGAGCACCGAGACGCCGTCCAATGTGAGACTTGTCGGCCGTCCGTTGAGGGTCCATGAAAGCGTCGTCATCTGTCCGAAGTCCGCCGGGCTGGGCGAAGCAGTGAACGTGGAAATGGTGACCGGAGCGGTGTCGACAGCGATTGCGGCGGTGGCGGTGTTACTAATGCCCGCGTCATTGGTGACGGTTAGCGTGTAGGTGGTGTCTGCTCTGGGCGACACAGAATAAGCAGTACCGCTTATGACCGAGCCCACGCCGTTGTCGATCGATCCCGTGCCATCGCTGAACACAGGCGTAAGGTTCGCGCTTTCACCCATAAAAATCCGGCTCGGAGAGCTGTTGAAGCTCGAAATGCCGGGAACGGGCTGAAATGTGAAGTTCTCGAGCGTGCAAGAGGGGATCGGGGCGACCAAACAGACAATCAAAAAAATGGGAAAGCGCATTAAAGCGCTCCTGCAATGCCGAGCACTCCGCCCCCCTGGGTCGGGGTGAACTGCAGCCTCGCTTGAGTTGACTTTGTCGATGGGTGGGTCTTCTCCAAAAGCAGCCACGTCCCGCCGCCGAGCAATGCCGCGGCGCCGATGCCAAGCGTGACATTGGTCCAAGTATTGTAGCTGGAGGCCTTGTTTTCCAGCGATCGGGCCTCCGGAGTATCAGGGCAGATGGTGTGATTCTCCCCGCCGCATTGGGCCTTCAGGTCGTTGACCGCGCGGTTGCGAAGAATCAGGAAAATGGCCGACGCGCCCAGGCTCGCCACGCCCGTTCCAAGGGCGACGTAGGGACCGACCTTGCGAAACGAGCTCTTTTCCTCCGGTGCAGTGGAGACGACCTCCGGAGCTGGAACAGCTGGAGGAGGAAGCGGCGGCAAGTCCCGAGACATCGCGACGTTGACGGTTTCTTCTTCCCCAGTCCCCACCACCACCTCGTACTTGAACGGCAAATACCCCGGCGCGCTGGCTTCGACGCGAGCGTTTCCGGGCGCGAGGAAATAGAACTTTCCATACAGTGATTCAGGAAGTACGCGCCCGTTGATCATCACTTGCGCGTACGCTGGCGGCGGGTCGGGCATCACAACGAGGATTCGAGCAACCGATTTCTGCAGCTTGTTGATCAGCGACCTGCACGCCCTGATAATCTTCTCGCGATTTTTCAATGTTTTGTCGTCACTCGCCTCCTCGGCGCACAGCTCGGCGTTGCTCATCGAGTCGGCAAACTCTCCGACAACACTTTGCTCCTCGGCGATGAAAAGGCGCAGCGACGGAGTCATTTGAATATCGCCGGCGCGAGAAGCCAAGGACAGCGCTCGCTGGTGATCATGGGCGGCCTTTGCCTTTTGAGCCGCATCCAGCATTGTCTGACGGCTGGCCAATTCCGCTGGAGTCTGTCCAGAGACCCTAAAAGAGATTGCGAGCGCCGAAGTAAATACGATTCGAATCCACTGATTTCGATGTATCAAGGATTCTCCTCCTCGAGCGTGGGCGCACAATAGCGGTCGCCGCTCGGAAAACAAACCCGTAGCAAGATCGAGCTGGAGTGGGTTGATTCTCTCTTCTGTCTCCCCCTGAGCGGCCACTCCATCGGATCAGGGGTAGAATGAAAGCTCTGTTCTACCCCATCGTCCGCCAGGAAGGGGGCCTGCCGACCTGACGGCGGCCTAGCTCCACGAAAAGCGGCGGAGGCTAGGCGCGACGCAAAAATTTTGTCAATCGAGGTATCGCTGAATTACCTCAAACGTCGAATACCAAATGCATCGCATCCCGGTCAGAGTGGAAGAGCGTGGGCTCCAAGCGAAACGCGGTTTTGATGTTCTCCCGGGTGAGCACTTCGGCCTTGGAGCCGCTGGCGAGGACCCTGCCCTGGTGCAGCAGCACGATCTTGTCCGCAAAGCGCGCCGCCAAGTTGAGATCGTGCACCACGCCGACGATCACCAAGTCCCCCGACTTCAAGAGCTCGCGCAACTTCCCCATGAATTCGAATTGGTAATAGATATCGAGAAAGGTGAGAGGCTCGTCGAGAAATAAATACCGACTTCTTCCCGCTGCTGAAAACCATATCTGTGCCAACACTCGCGCGAAGTGAACGCGCTGTTTCTCGCCTCCGCTCAAAGTGAGGTAATTGCGATCGGCCATATC
>Ga0126378_10001914_pt1 | contig 15422 bp, 15 predicted proteins | sample PanSoiMetPlot_23_FD_92587 | JGI IMG/M metagenome (GOLD analysis project Ga0126378, IMG submission 92587) | Tropical forest soil microbial communities from Panama - MetaG Plot_23 | ecosystem: Environmental > Terrestrial > Soil > Tropical forest > Bulk soil | place: Panama | collected 2016-02-17 | reverse complement strand
GCCGAGCGCCCGCGCCACCGCGTCGACGAGCGCGGCACGGACGACGTCTGGCGCCGGCGGGGCATCGGCCCTGGCCAGGAGCACGTCGAGCGCGGCCGCGACCGCCCCGATGAAGGCGCCGATTAGCGCCGCCGCGGCCGCTTCGCCCAGCTCACCCGGGTACGCCTCCACCAGCGCCGCAGCGATATCGCGCTGAGCGGCGTACTGGGCGGCGAAAGCGCGGCCGGCGACGGCCGGCACCGTCCGGATCAGCTTGAGCCGCAGCAGCGTGAGCCGGCCGACCAGGTCATCGTCGTCCGGCGGCAGGGTGCGAAGCCCGCGGAGCAGCACGTCGACGGGGCGCTCCCCCGGGCGGCGGGTCCGGATGGCATCGAGCGCGGCGGCCACCCGATCGTCGGCACGGGGGAAGAGCAGTTCCTCCTTGGAGGCGAAGTATCCGAAGAATGTCCGAGTGCCGATGTCGGCGGCCGCCGCGATCTTCGCCACTGTCGTCTCCTCGTATCCATCCCGTTCGAAGAGCTCGATGGCGGCGGCGATCAACGCCGCTCGTGTGCGCTGCCGCTTGCGCTCTCGCAGCGAAGGTGGCAGTCCGTCCCGGCTCGTCGCAGGGCGTGAATCGGTGGCCATGTCGCCATGATAGCGCAGTTGACGCCGATTGGCATTAGATGCATACTAGCATTCAATGCGAATTTGGCGAAGCGAACGATGCCCGTGAGGCGGGCCCTGATCTCCGGCTATGGCATCGCCGGAGCGTCAATTGCGTACTGGCTGGTCCGAGCCGGCTGGGAGGTGACCGTCGTGGAGCGTGCCGCCGCCCTTCGCTCCAGCGGCGCCCCGGTCGACGTGCGAGGCGACGCCGTCGCCGCGCTGCGTGCGATGGGTTGCTACGAGGAGCTCCGCGCGCTCTCGACCGGCGCCACCGATGTGGAGTTCGTCGACCGGGCGGGCCGGCGCATCGGCGGTTTTGCAATCGAGCCGTCCAGCGCCACCGGAGACTTCGAGATCTGGAGGCACGACCTCGCCCAGGCTCTCGCTCGCGCGGCGGCTGGCGCGCAGGTCCTGTGGGCGGACTCGATCGTCGAAGCGCGCCAGGAGGGCGACGGCGTCGACGCCGTACTCGCCAGCGGAGCCCGGCTTCGATCCGATGTCCTCATCGCGGCGGACGGGCTGCACTCGGCCATGCGCCGGCTGGTTGTGGATACCGAAGACACAGTCGTCACTCCGCTCGGCATGTGGATCGCGACGCTGCGCTGTCCGGTCGCGGCCGCCGACGACTTCACGGTGCGCGTGTACAACGAGCCCGGCCGCATGGTGGCAGTGCATCCGGCCGGCGGCCACCCGGGGGCCGCGCTGATGCTCCGTGACACACCCCGCGAGCACTGGGACATGCGTGATCCGGACGATCAGAAGGCGTTCCTGGCAAGCGCCTTCGCTGGCGCGGGGTGGCTGGTGCCGAGCATCCTGGAGTACCTCGCGCGCACCGATGACCTCTACTTCGACGCAGTGAGCCGCGTTCGGGTGTCCCGCTGGTGGAGCAATCGAGTCGTGCTTCTCGGAGACGCTGCATCCTCGGTCACGATCTTCGGCGACGGTTCAAGCATGGCGATCGCCGGCGCATGGGAGCTGGCCAAGGCGCTAGAGCGGCATGCCGACGTCGCCGACGCGTTCGACGCCTATGAACGCTCCCAGCGTCGGCGCGTGGAGCCACGTCAGCGCCGAGTGCAGCTTGCCGCGCACTTTCTCGTCCCGGCGTCCCGCCTGGGCCTGACCGCCCGAAACGCGCTCCTCCGCGCGACCGACGTGCATCGCCGACGCAGAGCAAAGTCTGATCAGCTTTGACAGATCGCGCTCCAGGGAGGTGCGGCAGTGGCGCATGATGCGGGCCTGTTCCCGCCAGTCGGCAGCGGACGCTCGCGCAAACATGACCAGCCGGTCCGTTTTGGAGTGAGCATGAAGGCAGTGGTTGCGACCAGCTATGGCCCACCTGATCTGCACCCGGTGGCCGACATGCCGGTGCCGCGGCCCGGGCCGGGGCAGATCCAGGTCCGGATCCCCGCCGCCTCGATCAACCCGGCCGACGTCCGGCTACCCAGTGGAGAGTTCCGCGACGTCACGCCCATTGGAGTTCCCACAGGTGTGGGCAAAGCGATCCCGTACTGGATCTACGACGTCAGCCGAAACAGCGGCAGCTGATCTGCGCCAACGGCGGGGGCAGCGACGACTACCGCTCGCGGCTTTGGAAGGTCGAGCTCGCCCGATTCGCCCGGGAGACCGGACTGGAGATCATGGTTTGCCACCTCCCGCCCGGCACCAGCAAGTGGAACAAGATCGAGCACCGGATGTTCGCGCACATCAGCATGCACTGGCGGGGGCGACCGCTGACCAGCCACACGGCCGTCATCGAGCGGATCGGGGCCACCACCACGAGGCAGGGGTTGTGGATCCACGCTGAGCTCGACACCGGTACCTACCCGACAGGACCCAGGTCTCCAATCCTGAGCTCGCCGCCGTGCCCCTCACCCGGCGCGCCTTCCACGGACTGGCCCGTTCAGCCTCCTGAGGCGGTTCGCGAAGCGCTCAACGCCATGTCCCAGAATTCGCGCTCCAGACGAACGATCCGGAGCACGGCCGCCTCTGCGGCCGGGGAGTCTGTGACGTGGACCTCTAACCCGGCCACGTAGTCGGCGAAGGCAGGGGCCGTCCAGTGGTCAACGAACTCGCGGTACTCGAAGGCTCCCGGCGCCGTCCCGTACCACGCTTCCAGGTATGCCAGTTCGAGCGCCCACAGAGCCGAGATACCGACCTCGAAGGGTTCCGTGAGGAGCCGATCCAGTTCCACGCCATATGCATCAGTTGTAGGGTGGCGTGCCGCTCTCAGCGGAAGTCCGCGCCGCGTGAGCTGTTCTTCGAACCACGTCAGCTCTGCGTCAAGGGCCACCAGGCCGGCAGTCAGCACCGACTGCGCCGAGCGCGGAGCCTTAGCCAGAAGCCGGGCCTGGAAGGCCAGCAGGTCGTTGACGAACAGGTAATCCTGCTGGAGCCAGGCAATGAACGCACCTGCTGGGAGGCGGCCGTCGCGGACCCCGTCGAGAAAGGCGTGGCTGGTGGCGGCGCGCCATTCCCGGGCGTGTCGCTGAAGGAGATCGGAGGCGGCCAGCCGAACTGGGGTTGCATGCGGCAGCCCTGGCTGTTGTTCAACGCGCACCGCCTGCTGTCCGCGATACGACCTCGTCTCTGGCACCCCACACTCCTCCTTCCCAGGGGTCACATGGCTATGTGGTCCTCATTGTGCGCGTCCGGGGGCGCAACCGGCACCCCAAACTGCCGCGGAAGAGCTTGCAGACGAACGGCTGCGGCCTTAACTCCTGCACCATGCACTTCTGCGCCGGTGGGCCTCATTACGGGCTAGTGGCCGCCGTCAAGGCAGCCTGAAACCCGGCCGTGATGTCAGCCCATCCCGCGTCGGCGAGCGATCAGCTCTGTTGATGCATCAACAGGAGGAGGTCCAGTGAATGGGCAGCTTCGAGGCTCCTCGGCTGAGGATCGCCTGCGTCGGCGGCGGTCCCACGGGCCTCTACTTCAGCATCTTGATGAAGCTTGCCAGCCCGGCCAGCAACGTCACGAACTCGCGGCTGCGCAGCGGCGCTCAGCGCACGGAGGCGCACCGGCTGAGCAGATCGCGAAAAAGCCGCGGGCATCGGAAACCCCGCAGTCCCGAATCAGGTTGCGGTCGCCGTCACTATCCGCGCGGCGGCCGCTTGACCTATTCAGGGGGTCGAGCTCGAGCAATCCCTGGAACTGCGCCGTTGATGCGACGCTGAGCCCATTCCATGAGCCCCGGCGGCAGGCGACCGTCAGTCGATAGCCACGAACCAGCTGCGATCAGGAGAAGCTCGGCCACTGTGAGAAACGAGATCGACTCGCCGAGGATCGCCACTCCCAGCAGCACCGCCACCGCCGGGTTCACGTACGTGATGACGCTGGCTCGACTCGGGCCGGCCTCGGCGATGAGAAAGAAGTAGGTGGCCAGACCCATAGCTGTGCAGAGCACGCCCAGCACACCCAGGGAGGCCAGCGCCGTCACTGAGGGTGTCGCGACTGGCCGCATCACCACGGCCAGCGGAGTCAGCGCGAGCGTGCTGATGACAAGAGCGGCCGTAACAGGTCCCAGCGGCTGGAGATCGGCCAGGGCGCGGTTGACCACGATCGGTGCGACCGCGTAGCAGGCGGTCGCCACGATGATGCAGGCCGCGCCGAAGAGCTCTGCCGGTCTGCCCGCCACGTCGATGCCCATCAGCGACACGACCCCGGCAAGCCCAATCGCGAGTCCGACCACCCGGGTCCGGGTCAGTCGCTCTTGCGGGGCGAAGCGCAGCGCAAGCAGCGCCACGCCGAGCGGCATCGATGAGATCAGGATTGCGGTCAGCGACGAGGACACCAGGGTCTCGCCCAGCGGGATGAGAGAGAAAGGAATCGCGATCTCGAGCGCCGCGTACGCGATGACCGCGCGATAGCGGCGCCTCAGCCCGGCAAAGACACCCAGGCGCCAGGCGAATGGCAGCAGGACGACGGCGGCGATCAGCACCCGGCCCCACGCCACGAAGGTCGGCGACACCTCGTGCACGGCGATCTTGATGAAGAGGTAGGGCATCCCCCACAGCACCGACACGACGATGAATGCCGCCCATGCGCGCCGAGTCACCTCTTCTCTCCCCCGCGACGTCGGGGGAGTACCCGGCGAAGCCGGGGGAGGGGGCCCACCGCAATGGGCGGGTGGCACACCGCGTGGAGAGACGTGCGATCCCTGAAGGGAGTTGGCACCGCCCGACAGGCTACGCCGTATCGTGACGGGCATGCCGCCCCCGCGCCCCGTCCATCTGCGCCGGCCGGTGCGCGGACTGACTCGCCCTCGCGCAATTGCTGCAGGTGTCCTGATCGCGCTCACGGTGGCACTGATCGCCTGGGTGGTCCGGCCCACCACACCCGGCTACACCACCCGGTCTCAGATGATCACCGTGCTGACCGGCCCGGACGGCACCACTCCGGTGAAGCTGGACACCACCTACTACAGGCCACGGCCCGCTTCTGCGAGCCACCCCGTGCCGGCCGTGCTACTGGCGCACGGGTTCGGCGGCACCAAGGACAGCGTCGCCTCGGACGCCGGGGAGCTGGCCGGGCGCGGCTATGCGGTGCTGACGTGGACCGCTGAAGGGTTCGGCCGCAGCGGCGGTCAGATCCACGTCGACAGCCCCGACTGGGAGGTAAAGGACGCGCAAAGGCTGATCGACTGGTTGACCACTCGCCCCGAGGTCAAGAAGGACGCAGGTGGCGACCCAAGCGTCGCCGCGGTCGGAGGCTCCTACGGGGGAGCTCTCGCATTGCTGCTCGCCGGGTACGACGACCGCGTTGACGCGATCGTGCCGGAGATCACCTGGAACGACCTGACGAACGCGTTCCTGCCTGAGTCGACCGGAGCCGGCCCGCAGGCTGGGGTGTTCAAAAAGGTCTGGGCCGGTCTCTTCTTCGGCAGCAGCGCGACCTCGCCAGCGCCGGGGTTTGCGCCTGGGCGGACCGGACCGGCGTCAGCGCCTGACCCCACCCTTGCAGCCTGCGGCCGGTTCGCCCGGGACATCTGCCAGGCGTACCTGTCGGTGGCAACGACGGGCAAGGCGACCGCCGAAGAGATCGCCCTCCTGCGCCGGTCCAGCCCCGTGTCGATCCTGAATCGAATCCGGGCGCCCACCCTGCTGGTCCAGGGGCAGGCCGACTCGCTGTTCCCGCTCTCGGAGGCGGACGCCAATGCCCGCGGCATCTCGGCCAACGGCACGCCCGTGCGAGTCGCCTGGTACAGTGGCGGGCACGACGGAGGCCCGGGCCCCCAGTCCGACCAAAACCGGCTGCGCTTCCTCACCGTGCAGTGGCTCGAGCACTATCTGCTCGGCCGTGGCAGCGCCCCCGGCGCCGGCTTCACTTACTCGCGGATCGCCGGCATCGATACGAGCACCGACGACGGCGTGGTGGCGCTCGGCTATTCGGTCGCTGGCTACCCAGGCCTGTCTGGACAGGCCACCACGATGATTGCGGTGACCGGGCCGCCGCAGCCGGCAGCGAACCCACCGAACGGGACGCCTGGGGCGCTCTCGTCGCTGCCTGGCGTGGGAAGCAGCAGCCTGGGCAGCTTGACGTCCCGGACCGTCCACGATGTCGCCGGCCAGCACGCGGACTTCTACTCAGCGCCCCTGCCATCCACCGTCGACGTCGTGGGCGCTCCGACTGTGCAGCTGCGGGCGGCCAGCCCCACCGGTGAGGCGGTGCTCTTCGTCAAGCTGTACGATGTCGACCCGAAGAGCGGCGGCACGCTGCCCGACGGGCTGGCGGCCCCCATCCACCTCTCGGGCCTGCCGGCCTCACTGGCCGAGTCCCAGCCGGTCACGGTCACCCTGCCCGGCATCGTCCACGAGTTCCAGTCGGGGCACCGGCTGCGCGTGACGGTGGCCACCTCAGACCAGGCTTACGCCACACCACCCACACCGACCGTCTACACGATCGCCGTGAGCTCGGGCATCAGTCTGCCCACCGTCCACGGCGAACTGATCGCCAACGCCAATGAGGTCTGGCGGTGGATCCTGGCCGGCCTGGTTGTCGCTCTCGCAGCCGGGCTGGCCGGTGCGATCTGGCTGGGCCGGCGCAGACACCGCCTCGCGGACCGTTCCGTCGATCTCTCCTGCGCAGACGTGCCGCTGGTGGTGCGGGGCCTGCGCAAGGAGTACGCGGACGGCTTCGTCGCGCTTTCCCGCGTCGACTTCGACGTCGGACGGGGCCAGGTCGTCGGCCTGCTCGGCCCCAACGGCGCAGGCAAAACGACCGCGCTGCGGGTGCTCATGGGGCTGATCAACGCGACGGCGGGCGAGGTCTACGTGTTCGGCCACAGCCTGGTCCCCGGCGCACCGGTGCTCTCGCGGCTCGGTGCTCTGGTCGAGGGCCCCGGCTTCCTGCCACACCTGTCCGGCCTCGCCAACCTGCGCCTGCACTGGCAGTCCACCGGGCGCCCAGAGGCCGATGCCCGGCTCGACGCCGTCCTCCGCATCGCAGGCCTGGCTGACGCGATCCACCGGCGGGTCAGGGCTTACAGCCATGGCATGAAGCAGCGGCTGGCCATCGCGCAGGCCATGCTCGGCCTGCCCGAGCTGCTCGTCCTGGACGAGCCGACCGATGGGCTGGATCCGCCGCAGATCGCCGAGATGCGACGAGTCCTGCGGCGATACGCAACCGACGGAAGGGCCGTCCTGATCTCCAGCCACCTGCTGGCGGAGGTCGAGCAGACCTGTACCCACGTGGTTGTGGTTCATCGGGGAGAGGTTGTGGCGGCGGGGCCGGTCGACGAGGTGATCGGCGACTCGCCGTCCGTGCAACTCGACGTGTCCGACCCCGCCGCGGCCGCTGAGGTATTGCGGCGAGCAGGCGTGGGCAGCGTGGCCCGCGAGCCCAACGGGTCACTGGTCGCAAACCTGGACGGGACGCCGCGCGCCGCCGTCGTCGCCGCTCTGGTCCGGGCCGGGATTGAGGTGAGCAGGGTGGTGCCGCGCCGACGGCTGGAGGATGCATTCCTTGCGCTGGTCGGCGGGGAATCCGCGTCGGGCTCGAGCGAGGGCAGCTGATGGCGCTGGGCGCGCCACTGGATGGCGCAGCGGACGGGTATCGGCCCATGGCGACCCTGACCTTTGTCACCGAGCTCCGTCGCCAGGCCAGCCGCGGGCGTACCCAGCTGACCCTGGGCTTCATGGCGCTGCTGCCCCTGATCATCCTGGTCGCCTTCGAGTTCGGTAGGTCGAACGGCGGCGGAGGAGGCGGCAGCCGCGGCCGGTTCGCGGCGCTGGCCGACATTGCAACGTCGGGTGGGCTCAACTTCGCCCTCTTCACGCTGCTGGTGTCTGCGTCGTTCCTGCTCGTCGTCGTGGTCGCCCTGTTCTGCGGGGACACGGTGGCCAGCGAGGCGAGCTGGGGGTCGCTGCGCTACCTCCTCGCCATCCCGGTGCCGCGTGGCCGGCTGCTGGGCAGCAAGCTGCAGGTGTCGCTTGTCTACAGCCTCGCCGCGCTCGTCGTCCTTACCGGGACCGCGCTGCTGGCCGGTACGCTCCGCTATGGCTGGCATCCCCTGCGCACCACTGTGGCGGGCGAGATCGCGAGCGGCCCGGCTGTGCTGCGGCTGCTGGGCATCCTGGCGTACCTCGCGGTCAGCCTGCTCGTGGTGGCCAGTCTTGCCTTCCTCCTGTCGGTCTCAACGGACGCGCCGCTGGGGGCGGTCGGCGGCGCGGTGCTGCTCCAGATCGTCTCGAGCATCCTGGACCAGATCACTGCGCTCGGGTCGCTGCGGGTAGTCCTGCCTAGCCACTACTCCGACGCCTGGCTGGGCCTGCTCTCCAACCCGATTCAAACGGACGACATGGTCAAAGGTGCCATTTCCGCGCTGCTCTACGCCAGCTTCTTCTTCAGCTGGGCCTGGTACCACTTTGCCCGCAAGGATGTGGTGAGCTGAGCGCGGCGCGACCATGAGGCTGGGTCGCGCTGGTTTCAACGCCGGGTCGTGGTCATGTTTCGGTTCCACGACGCCAGAAAGGAGCGCTACTGGCCCGTGCTCGAGCCAAAGTGCGTCGACGTCTGCTACAGCCACCAAAATGAGTTGCGCGCCTAGGACGTGAAGCCCAGACCTCTGGAAAGGCCGATGACATGCCCCTCGGGATCGGCGAAGTAGGCGATCTTCATGTTTGTGCCTGGGACATCGGTGACCGGCACAACCGTCTTACCGCCCAGCTCCTCCGCTATGGCCAGAATGGCTGCGGGATCGTCAACCTCCACCTTGAAGGTAGCGAATCCCGTACCGCCGTCGGGGTGAGTGGCCGAAAGGTCCGGGACGCTACGACCAATGCCGATGCCCCCGGCAACACCCTCCCCGGTGGCTTCGATCATCCAGTAATCAAATGCGGAAGCCTGGCTTATCTTCCAGCCGAACAGCTCGTGGTAAAAGTTGCGCAGCGTCGTGCCATCCTTGCCCATGACCTCGAACCAGAGAACCGGATTCGCCCCCGCGTCTCCCCGACCGCCAACAGCAGCGCCGTTTGAGACGCCTATTACGTGGCCCTCGGGGTCGGCGAAGTATGCGAGCTTGACTCGCGTGCTGGGGATCTCGGTCTCTGGCATGACCAGCTTGCCCCCGAGCATTTCCGCCCTACCAAGGATTGCTGTGGGGTCGTCCACCTCCACATAGAAAGTGGCGTGGCCACTGCTCCGGTCCGGGCTGGAGCCAATGCCTCCAGGCAGGCCGCCATAGCCTGGTTCGATCAATCCGTAATCGAACCCAGAGGTCGGATCGCCGGCGCTTATTTTCCAGCCGAAGAGCTCACTGTAGAACTTACGCAGGGCACTCCCGTCCTTGCCCCTGACCTCGAACCAGAGAACGGAATTTGCCATTGAGTGTCCTCCAGGCTTCAACTATTCCTGTAGACCGACGAACCCCACCAGGAGTCAGTGGGACTCGGCCGTCTCCGTCACCCGTATGACGCTCGGCGCGACGCGAAAGAGACAGCGCGAGCGAAATCAAGGGGCACGATCAGCGCCCAGGCCCACTTTCCCTGGGCGCACTGCTGTCGGCCCTGACTCGACCGACACCTTTACGAACGTCGCACCACCCGACTAACGCGCATTGACTTGGCCGAGAACGGGCCCTTGGGGCTCGTCCTCGGGACGCGTTTCCGCTTCCGGCGCCTGGAAGGCAAGGTCACGCGCTGGGCATCCAGGCGGGTCAGACTGGACCCCGACTCGCGATCACGGCTCAATCGGTGGCAACGCCACCGACACGAGCGCGGACCGGAAAGTCGACGACGATCGCCCGGCTTGCGCTGAGTGCCCGTGTCGAGTGCGGTGTGTTCGGCGGCACTATGGCCGCGCAGCCAGGGCCTGCGACATGTTCGACGCCATCGATCGTGATGGCCAGCGTCCCCTCTACGACGTTCCACACCTCCTCTTCAGGATGCTGGTGCTCGTGGATCGGGACGGCGTCGGCATCGATCTCGTAGTAGACAAACGTCATGTGGTCGGAGTGGAAGAATCGACCGTTCCAGCCCGCGAGTGGTTGCCTCGGGCGCAGCTCGCGCGGGTCGACGAAAGGCATGACGGCAGAATATCCGGACGGGGTGGCGGCCCATCCAGCGCCACGCCATCCATTGGCCGCGAAGGCGCTCCGCAACAGGCGGCAGCACGCTCCCCCGCATCCACGGAAGCGCATGGGCCGTGTAACTCATGCGGTGCTGGCGATCACCCTGGCCAGCGTGGCTACCGCCCCCTCGAGCGCCTGCTCGGTAACTCGGCCATAGCCGATCACCAGCCCCGGCCCGGTTGGCCGGGATATGCTGAACCTGGAGAGCGGGGTGACGCGCACACCGTGGTATTCGGCCGCTGCCGCCACCGCCGCGTCATCGCAGCCGTCCGGGAGTCGCAGCAGCACGTGGATTCCGGCTGCCACGCCTTCGACAGCGATCCCAGGGATGTGTTTGACGATCGCTCTCAGCAGAGCATCACGCCGGCGCCTGTATACGACACGCATTCGGCGGATGTGGCGGTTGTACTCTCCACTTCCAAGGAAGCGAGCGAGAGCCCGCTGGTCGAGAGCCGGCGAGCAGACATCGAGCAGGTGCTTGATCCGCTCCGCCTCATCGGCGAGCCAGTGCGGCAGCACCAACCAGGCGAGTCGCAGCGCCGGCGCCAGGGTTTTGGACGCGGTGCCCAGGTAGACGACGCAGCCAGGATCGAGACCCTGTAAGGCGCGCACCGGATCGCGGTCGTATCGGAACTCGGCGTCGTAGTCGTCCTCGATCACCAGCGCGCCGCGGCTGCGTGCCCACCCCAGGAGCTCCCGCCGGCGAACGCCGCTGAGCACGGCGCCGGTCGGGAACTGATGCGCCGGAGTGACCAGAACGGCGTCCGCGTCAATGCCGTCCACCACCAGACCGTCACCGTCGACCGGCTGGCCGACGGCCTCGAGGCCGCTCAGCCTGATCCGCTGCGGCTGACTGTCGAGCGACGGGTCTTCGACGGCGACTCGTCGAGCGTTCGTACCGGCGAGCACTCTCGCCAGCAGGTCGATGCCCTGTGCAGCGCCGCTGACGACTACGATCCGTTCCGGGTCGGCCACGACACCTCGCGTCAAACCCAGGTGATCGGCGAGCGCCTCGCGGAGCCCCTGCTCTCCGCGCGGCGCGCCGTAGTCGTATGCCGCGACAGGCGAGGAGCGGAGCGTATGGAGGAGCGCCGCCGTCCAGCGCCGGACTGGAAAGAGCGAGACATCCGGCGTGTTGGGCGTGAGGTCGAACCGCGCCGGTCGTGTGACGGTGCGTGAGGGCGCCGGCGCCGACGATCGGGCAACCCCGGCCACGACCGGCGCCGCCTTTACCCGGTTGATCAGGAATCCCTGAGCCGCCAGCTGCTCGTAGGCGTCGCTGGTGACCCCGCGCGAGACGCCGACCTGTACGGCGAGTGATCGCGACGACGGGAGGCGGACGCCAGGGCGCAGTGCGCCCGAGCCGATGGCGTCGCGGAGACCGCGCTCGAGCCCGATGCGGAGCGTCTCCCCGGCACGGCGTTCGAAATGGAGCCATCTGGCCTCGTCGAACTCCATCTTTCTGGCCCTTTACTCTAGGCCAGTTCAGATCGGACACTCGATTGCGAAGTGTCCAGCGCAGCAACTCCACCGGTGGGCGAGGCGACGGACTGCTCGGTGATCGAGCTCCGTCAGTACACCCTGAAGCCCGGTCAGCGAGATGTCCTCATCGACATCTTCGAGCGCCACCTGATCAAGGCGCAAGAAGCCGCAGGCGCCAGCATCATCGGGCAGTTCCGCGACCTGGACGCCCCCGATCGCTTCGTCTGGTTGCGCGGCTTCCGCGACATGCCGTCGCGCAAGTTGGCGCTCGAAGCGTTCTACGGAAGCGAGGTCTGGACCCGGCATCGCGCGGCGGTGAACGACATCCTGCTCGACCACGAGAACGTCCTCCTGCTTCGGCCAGCACGGCCCGGGTCGGGATTCGAGGTCGATCGGCGGCACGACTCGGTCCCCGCCGGTCGAGAGAGCTTCGTCACGGCCACCATCTGCCCGTTTGACGCACCCGCGTCCAATCACCTCCTCGGCATCGTTGAGCAGGAGTTGCGGTCGAAGCTCGCTGAGGCCGGTGCGACAGTGCTTGCCACGCTTGTCACCGAGCCCAGTAAGAACAACTACCCCCGGCTTGCAATCCGCGAGGGGGAAAGCGTGCTTGTCTTGTTTGCGCGCTTCCCCGATCGAGAATCCCATCGGCCGCACATGGGCGAGCTAGGGCGCTGGCCCGACTGGCGGATGGCGGCGCCACGGCCGCAGGTCCTGCGGCTGTCACCGAGCAGCCATTCGCGACTCGCCTGACCATGACGACGTTCTTCGCGGTCGTCCGCGAGCCCGGCCCCGCGTGGGATCGCGGCAGGCCCAGGGCGGAGCAGGAGGCATGGGCCGAGCACGCCGCGTTCATGAACGCTCTCGCCGAGGCGGGCTTCATCGTCCTCGGTGGTCCCCTTGGCGACTGCTCCAGGAACCTGCTGATCCTCGACGCGGTGAGTACGTACGAGGTCGAGAGCCGTCTCGCCGAGGATCCCTGGTCGCCAATGGGGCTGCTGACGGTGACGAGTGTGGAGCCCTGGCAAATCCTGCTCGACCGCCAGGCGCCCGTTCAGCCCCGGGACAGCTCGGGAGGTGAGATCCTCGGGTCAACCGGCTGAAGGACGCGATGATCAAGCTCGTGTACTGCACGAGAGAGCCCGGAGGCGAGCCCTCGAGACGGCTGCAACGGGTCACCGGTCAGCTGCGATGGCCACCTGCAAGCCCGCGGCGCACTTTTGACGGGAGTCCGCTCGGGGGCCGTCGGCGACCTTGGCTGGTTCGCCACCCTGACGCGCGGTGCAAGATCTACCGCTGTGAGGCACGGCCGCTCACCGGGAGCTTCGTCCGCCGCCTCGGCCCAGGAGGCGTTGCGTTTTGCGAGGTCTCTCACCCGTGCGTGCGCACGGGCACTCGACCATGCCGTCGCGGGCGTCATCCTGCACGGGTCCTTGACGCTCGGGGACTACATCCCGGGTCGCAGTGACGTGGATGTGCTGATAGTGATCGACGACCCGCTGACCGACGGGCAGCTCAGAGCGCTGATACAGGCGGCGGAGTCGGAACGCCCGCAAGCCCCTTGCAGTGTTGATCTGCGCGTCGCCACGCGCGAGGCTGCCGCGGCCGCTACCCGGGCGCCACCTATGGAGGCGTATATCGAGATCGTGCCCGGTCGCGAGTCGATGTATGTCGACACCCGGCAGGTGGGGGAACGCGATCTGGTCATCGAGTTCTCGATTTGCCGGGCACATGGCCGCGCTCTCTACGGTGCCGCTCCAGCTGACCTGATCGGGCCGGTCCCGAAAGAGCGAGTCCTGGATGTCGGCGATGTGCAGCTGGCTGACTGGGAGTCGATCGGCGACGATCCGAGGAACGCGCAGCTGACGGTCCTGACGGCATGCAGGATCTGGCGTTTCGCAGAGGAGGGGCGCCACTGCTCGAAGTCAGCGGCCGGCGAGTGGGCGCTCAGGCGTGATCCCACGCTGCAGGCCGTTCGCGACGCTCTGCATCAACGTCGCAGCGATCCGACAAAGCCGATCGACTGGCGGCAGGTTCGCCGCCTCCTGGCCGTCGTTCGAGCTCGCCTTGCCGAGGGGCGCAACAACGCGTAATCGTTCAGGAGCCGGAGTCTAGCCGCCGGGAATCTCGTTTCCGTCGGGTGTTGCTGAGCCGGGCTGCCTGCAGGCCCGTCACCAGCGAGACCCTGGCAGAACCCGGCTCACTCCCGACTTTACCGCTGCTGCAAGCATTACCCGAGATCGTCACCAGGGCCGCCACGGACCTCTAGAGTGGAGCGCTCGCCGATCTCGCAGCGAGCCACGATGACGGCCTGGAAGTCGCCAGGATCAGGAGAGCGGCAGCGGCGAAGATCAACGGCCTGACCTGCCACACCCACCTGGGTCGATGCCCCAGGTCAACGGCGTCAATCCGTTCGACGCGACGTGGCCCAACCCAGCGAGCAGTGAGCTCTGGCCGCTGCCAATGAATATCCAGGCGAGCAGCACCGAGTAGGAGAGCAGGATGAGCCGCAGCGGCCAGACGGGCAGTCCGTCGTAGAGCTGGCCGGGCAGATAGAGCGGGAGGTGAGCCACGGTAAAGATGACACCGACTGCCAGGGTAGCTGCCAGGACGGGGAAGGCCGCCGGCCCAGCGCAGCGGGTAGCCCGCAGCCACGCCAGCCGAACTCCTCGAGCAGCGGCCGGCACGAGCGCGACGAGAGGAACGGCTGCTGCGGCCAGGCTGAGTCCGCTGAATGGCCGTGACGCGGCTCCAGTGAAGGCTGCGAGCGCCACGATCGCAGCCTGCCCACGATGGGAACGCCCAGCGCTGCCGCGTACCACCTCAGCGGCACGCGCCACCGTGTGATCCGAGCGAACAGCGACCGAACGTCAGCCCGCCCGCCGTGTGATCCGAGCGAACAGCGACCGGACGTCACCCCGCCCGCCGCAGAGGGCGCTTGTCAACACCGATGCAAGCGGCGACACCAGGACGAGCTGAACGGTGCGACGTCGCGAGGCGGCCGGGTGATCAGGACAGCAGCTTCGAGCCCGACCACAAACGTGATGAAGGCGACGAACGCCCGCGGGCGGACGAAGCGCCTGATCACGGTCACATTATGTCCCTCGACGACCGCTAGACCTGCACGTTGGCGGAAGCAAGCGGCGGAGCAGCCCCGCCCGTTGTCGTGCCAGACCAAAGCGCTTCGCAGGGCCGCCAGCTATAGCGGCACTACGATGTGCGTCTCGGTGTCGCGGACCCCGGCGATGCCCTGGATCTGGGTCAGCACGGTCTCCGCCAGCGCCGAGTCACTCTCAACCTCGACATAGGCGAAGATGTCCGGCTTCCCCCAACACGAGTGAGCCTGCTTCACACCCTGCGTCCCGCGCAGCGCAGATACGACCGGCTTGTTCTTGCCGGGCTCGACCGATACGAGTACATAGGCGGCAACCATTTGCCTGTCCTCCGGTTTACGAACTCGAGTCTACGCCGGCGGGTTACCGCGCCCGGTGAAAGGCGGGTAGCGACCTTCTGCCCCGTAGGTGGGGTCTTGCCGGGTCTGGACGGGGAAGACGTCGGGAGGAGTAGCTCAGAGCATCGCTCAGCCAAGCGCCACTTCGGGGGGCCAGTAAACGTCGCCGAGTAGCCGGGGGGAGTCTCACCCCCCGGCCCTCACAGATCCGGACGTGAACCTCTCGATTCATCCGGCTCGTGCCATCCAACCTACGACCGCAGTCCCCATCGCCAG
>Ga0126378_10001913_pt1 | contig 15423 bp, 15 predicted proteins | sample PanSoiMetPlot_23_FD_92587 | JGI IMG/M metagenome (GOLD analysis project Ga0126378, IMG submission 92587) | Tropical forest soil microbial communities from Panama - MetaG Plot_23 | ecosystem: Environmental > Terrestrial > Soil > Tropical forest > Bulk soil | place: Panama | collected 2016-02-17 | reverse complement strand
TTGCACTGGCCGTTGTTGCCGTACTCCTTGCCGATCTGGAAGGCGGGCACGTCGGGCACGGGCAGTTTTTCGCAGCGGTACCCGCAGCCCTGGAAGACAGCGCGGATCAGATCCTCGTGCTTCCAGGTGAAGCCGCCAAAAAGGATCGTGACTTTGCTGCGCTCTTCGGCTGTAAAGGCGCGTTCCACAGGACGGTGGAAGTGAGTGGGCCGGTCAAGCCCGGCGATCTTGCGCAGTCGAACGCGTTCTGCTTCGAGGCGCTGTTTGATCTCTACATCATCTTCAATCTGGACGAGCTTCGTCGCCATGTCTTCCTCCGACACATGTGGATGTTTGGAATGGCTCTAGGACCTGAAACGAGAAGAGACTATGTTGGATCGTCGGGTGTTGCGTGGCCAGGCACAGGTGGGTTCGGATGCTTCGGGTCTGCTTGAGACTCGAGCCCTCCAAAAGCACATTGAAAACCATCAGAAACTCCTCGAAAGCTTGCGGCAGGAGGTTCGATGTGTGCACCGCAGAACGCTGGGAGCGGACTTAACGGCGCCGTCGGCTTTGGCCCCAAAACAAGTTCAAGATGGTCAGTGCGCGAATGACCCTTGGAATCCCCAAAAAAGCAAAGCAAGACTGCCAGCACTGCATTAACGATTCCGACAGCTTGCCACCAACCCCGATTGCCAATTTTGTAACAGAAATCGAGGGGATTGTTCAAGCGAGAACGACTATTTAAAAGTCCGAACGACCACAACAACTACTTGAATTGTGAATGATATAGGCGTATGGGGTGCGGCCGAAGGCGCCTCCTCCCACAACGATTCCTGCTGGCCTCCCAGTCCATCTCAATGTTGCCGCCCTGCAAAGTCTGCGGGAACCGGCGATCTATCTGGTAAAGCGGGCGGCCATGGCTCGATTTCACGGGGTCGCAGGGGCTGGCCGTATGCGAGAATTCCCACGTCTTTGCAATCTTCATGGGGAGTTCATCACAACCACCTGTTGGGGTGACGGCGATTGAGTGTGTCCTGGGAGCCGAAACGGTTTCAGTCGAAGAACTGGAAACCCGTGGCCTGCTGGAAACGCCTGCCACCCGGCTCCAGGAATTCGGGTTTCATTGTGTTCGGCTGAGCTCGGAACCCGCGCACGAGTTGGGATTGCGGGCGGCACGCAAGCTGCTGGGAGTTGCGTCCGTCGATCCCGAGTCGGTGGACGCCATTTTTTATGTGGGCGCGACTCCCATCAGTCATGCGGTTGTCACGAGCGATCCTCGGTCTGCCTTCAACTATCCGGTCGCCTACCTGCAATACGAACTGGAGTTGACGGGTGCGGTCACTACGGGTGTCAGCCAGCTTGGATGTGCCGGCCTGATGACGGCAGTTTCGATGGCGCGAAATTTCCTGATCGCCAATGAGTCGGCGTCGCGGGTGTTATGCGTGAGCTCGGACGTGTTCCCCGCCGGAAGCCGGCGCGAGATGATCTACAACGTGATCTCGGACGGGGCCTGCGCGCTACTGGTGGAAAAAGGCGCTGGGAAAAACCGGATACTCGATTATCGGCAGGTCACCAAGGGCTACTACTGGGATCTGACCACAAAGAAGAACGAGATCGCCGCCGCCTACTTCCCTACCGCGCGCGCCATCATGCAGGACACGCTACGGGATTGCGGGATCGATTGGTCGTCGGTGGGACTCATTCTTCCGCACAACGTTTCGCTGCGAAGCTGGGAGATACTTCTCGGTCTGATCGGGGCTCCGGCGGAAAAACTCTTCGGTGCGAATATCGCGAGATTCGGGCATGTCATCGCAGCTGACAACTTTATCAATCTGCGCGACGCCGAAGATACTGGCAGAGTTCAGCCAGGCGACAAGCTCCTCCTGTTTACATTTGGTTTCGGCGCGAACTGGGCCTGCATGCTTCTGGAACATTGATGCGAGACACGATTCTTCTCACGGGATCGACGGGTGTGATCGGACGCGCGCTCGTTCCTCTGCTCGCTGAACGGCGCGACGTGGAGCACGTATACGCCTTAGTGCGGGGCGGCGGCGAGGTCGCGAACTTGGAAAAGGTGAAGGCGGTTCCCGGAGACATTGCGGCTGGAGAACGTTTGGGGCTAAGCGACCAGCAGTTCGAGGAGATTTCAGAGAACGTCACCGTGATCATCCACGCGGCGGCAGATACCCGATTCTCCGCGTCCCTTTCACAGCTGCAAGCCGCGAATGTGGACGGCACGCAGAACGTTCTCGACTTTGCCCGTCGATGCCGAAGCCTTCGGGGGATCGTTTGTCTCAGCACGGTTCACGTGGCTGGCCAACGAACGGATGCTATCGAAGAAGATATCGTTGAGCACAGTGCTGGTTTCGTGAACTGCTACGAACAATCGAAGTACGAGTCGGAACTGGTACTCCGCGAGGGCATGGGAGACCTGCCGATTTCCATCGTTCGACTCAGCACCGTGCTTGGAGATTCAACGACCGGTGCGGTCGCCAAGCTGGCCGCCATCCACCAGGGGTTGCGTCTTTACTATCATTCATTGGCTCCCATGATTCCGGGCTTTCCATCGTCTCCCGTAGATTTGATCGCGTCGGATTACGCCGCGGCGGCGATCGCGCATCTGGCGGTTTCGAATTTCTCTGCCGGGAGCGTTCTCCATCTTTGCGGCGGACGCGACACACTCGCGCTCGATGACCTCCTCGAGATTACTCATAAAGCATTTGTTCGTTATCGCCCGTCGTGGAGAAAACGTTCGATCGCGTCCCCGACCATCGTGGATCTTTCGACTTTCGAACTTTTCGCACGATCAGTCGACGAAGTAGGAGACAATCTGCTGCGGCAAAGCGTGAATGTGATCCGGCACTTCGCTCCTCAGCTCGCTTATCCGAAGACCTACGATGACGACGGGTGCAGAAATGCTCTCGGCAATATGGGTATCGACAAGCCGCGCGTCGCCGACTTCTATCCGAAGGTGGTGCGCTGGCTTATAGAGTCCGGCTGGGCGGATCAAAAGTTGACGACGCCAGTGACAGGGGTGGCCCGTTGATCATGAGCGCGCAGGAGCAACTGTTGAGTTATGTAAACAACGAATTGCTCGCGGAGCGTAACCTGCGCGCTGAAGCGAACACGCTGCTGTTCGCCGATGGCTGGATCGATTCGCTGTCGATCCTGAAACTGATTGCGTACGTGGAGTTGTTGATCGGACGCGAGATTCCGGATCAGGAAATCGTGATGGAAAATTTCCGAACAGTCGACACGATCGCCCAGCATTTCGGAGTGAGACCGTGACTCACGTCGCCTGTAACGAGACCAGCGAATTGATCGATCAACTCGCTGGTCTATGTCCAGGGATCGATTCTCATGATTCCGTTGCTGTACAGCCCAAGGTTACCGCTCTGACGGCGTGGCTCGACGAGTCTTTTGGAAAAATGGCTGTGGTGGCGGGCGCTAAACGAATCCAGGTCTCTGACCGGATCGAGAAGTCAATTCTTGAGAAAGCAGGATTCTTTGAATCGTTCTCTGCAGAAAAACTCGTCGACGGGAACGATTCCGATGCGCGTACGCCTGCTGTCTGTTACCAGTGCTACCCGCATTTAGCTAGGCGCGAACTCGATGAACTCGGCCTGTGGACCTGCGTGGCCGAATGCGGGCGCAACGAGGACCAACTGGGGATTGGGAGATTTCGAATCTTCCACATGCGCGAAATTGTTCTTGTCGGGTCTGGCCAGCGGGTTCACGACGAACGCGAGGTGTGGATGTCAAAGATTTCCCGATTCGCGCAATCGCTTGGGCTCGACGCCGCGCTCCAACCCGCCACGGACTGCTTTTTTGCGGCGGCAGAAACACGGGGTCGCAGGCTACTTCAGCAGGTGAAGGGACTCAAGTTTGAGCTACGGATATCGGGCGACGGCCCGTGCGCTGGGTTGGCAATCGCGTCTTTCAATTTGCACGAGACTTTCTTTGCCCGCAGGTTCGGCCTGAAGTTGCACTCTGGATCCGAAGCCTATTCTGGATGCATCGCTTTCGGGCTCGAACGGTGGGCGCTTGCACTGATTCAGAAGCTAGGCCTCGACCGAGCATGCGCGCTCGCGGGAGTGAGGCCCACATGATCTACGACGAGTATTTGACTACCGCGGAGATGCAGCGCTGGATCCTCGAAGTGGACGTTGCCTGGAACCAGATCGATCGCTCACTCGCCCTCGCGCAGCGCGACCTGCTGGACCAGATGCATGACTCAGCGCTAATTGAATCCTACTTCCCTGTTTACACAGGACGGCTGCTGCGCGCGATGTGGGATCAGATTGACGTCACTTCGGTCTTCTCTGTTCAGCTCTACGAGTCGTACAAGCACTTCTATGTCCTGAACCGTTATCTGAGCATCGTCGATTACCGCCCGGTGACTGACGAAGAGTTGATCGCCGCCCGTGAAAAGAATCTCGACCACAGCGTCACCGATCCAATTGCCGAGCTCGCGAGGTATATGATCAGCGAGCATTTCGCGGCCTATTTTTTCCTGCGCGTATCACGGCAGGCGAAAGAGCCGGTGCTGGCAAAGATCAACGGTTTCATCGCGAAAGACGAGTTCCGGCACACGCAGTTTGCATTTGACCTGCTGGAACCGCGGGTTCGTGGGAATGCAAAGGCCCGAGAAAAGTGCCTGGAAGCAGGATTGAATTTCCGGCATGTAGGCAGCGATGTCGTAGCGGTACCGATCGCCGAGAAGAATGATCTGCAGGCGATCCTGACGCTGGATCAGAAGTTTCACCGCTTGTGTGGAGTTGGGCTTTCTGAATTTGCGAAGGCAGGAATGCATGCCGCTCAGTAAGCGCGAAATGTATCTGCTCAATCTCTACCGGAACAGCGAACTCCATGGGGCGCTGTTGATGGGTCGGATCGCGCGGAGCGTTTCGACTGCCGAGGTTCTCGTCGGCGCGACGCGGCACTGCGCGACGGAGGCCCAGCATGCTGCGCGATTGACGGAGTTGATTGCAGCACTCGGAGGTACGCTCGATCCGACGGCCGATACGATTCAGAAGCGTTATTCCGAGGACGGCGGCATCCCCAAAGATGTGGCAGATCTTCTGATATTGTCGGAGGTCCTCGAGGCGCGGGTACTGACCAGCTACCGCGAACATCTCGAGCAGACTGATGTTCATCCGAAGATCCGTCAGACTCTGGATCACATCATCCGCGATGAAGAAGCGCACAGTGGCAACGACGGGTGGGCGGAACGCTGGCTCGCCACGCTGCCTACCGATCGACTCGACACAATCCGCCAGAAGTGGGCGGAGATCGATCGTCGGGTTGCCGACGAATTGAAATGGGAAATTGCGAGTAATTTTCCGGAGGAGAGCGCGACTTAAATGGATATCGAAGGCAAAGTCAAAGAGATGATTGGCCGCGCATCTGGGTTGCCGGCTGACCAGATCGCGCCCGAGGCCAGGCTTGCCGACCTGGATATGGAATCGCTCGAAAAACTCGAATGCGTACTTTCGCTCGAAGACGCCCTTCACGTGGAGATCAAAGAAGACGATCTCTGGCGGTTGAAGACCGTGCAAGATGTGATTGACGCCGTCCGCCGCGTGGCGCCCGCCTCGGCCTAGATGAACGATCCGTTCACGCAGCAACACGAACAGTTTCGAAGCAAGATTCGCGACTTCGTCCAGAAAGAATTGCGTCCTCACGCTTCGGCTTGGGAAAACGCGGGCGAGTTTCCGCGCGGCATTTTGCAAGACTGTGCGCGCCAGGGATTCGTCCAAAGCGATCCGCGGTTGAATGCAGTCCTGGCCGAGGAAATCCCGCGTTGTGAGTCGCTCGGATTTGCCCTCAGCTTTTTCGTGCAAGTCAACCTTATTATTCCGCTGCTCGAGGAATTCGGCAGCGACGCGCTGAAAGCCGCCCACCTTTCTTCTTTGCGTACTGGTGATGCCATCGGCGCGATGGCGGTGACTGAACCGGGCGCTGGTTCGGATTTCACTGCCTTGACTTCTATTGCGGACGTTTCGGCCAGCGATCTGATTCTGAACGGTGAGAAAACTTACATCACAAACGCAGCCCTCGCCGACATTCTTCTAGTCGCAGTCCGCATTCCGAAGCTCGCAGACGACCTCACCATGGTTCTGGTTCCCGCGAAACAACCGGGCGTTTCGATCGAGCGGCTCGAGACGCTTGGGTTATGTGCGTCTGGGAGCGGAAGAATTCAACTCAACGGTTGCCGGGTACCACGCACGAATATCGTCGGCGCGGCGGGGGAGGGATTCGTCCAGGTACAACGCGGCCTAAACCGCGAGCGATTGTTCGGCGGAATCGCCTGCATCGCGTGGGCACAATACGCACTGGACAAAGCGGCCGATTACGCACGCGAGCGCACCGCCTTCGGCAGTACGCTGAACCGGTTTCAAGCGTTGCGTCACGAATTCGCGGAAGTGGCCACGCAACTTGAGGCCGCGCGATCGCTAAACTATCGGACTTTCTCGCGCTGGGTCGCGGGCGAAGCAGTCACTCGCGAAATCTGCATGATCAAGCTGTTTAGCTACCAGGCCGCGCAGCAGGCGATCACCTTCTGTTTGCAGGTTCACGGCGGCAGAGGATACATGGCCGACCATTGGACCAGCCGCTTCTATCGCGATGCCCGCGCCCTTACGATCGCTGCGGGAACGCCAGAGATCATGAAAGACATGATCGCGGCCTACGAGACAATTTAGGAACATGCCCGAGTTCTACAACCGCACGCGCCGTTCGTCTTCGATTGGCAAGAAACTGCTGCGGGGTGGCCGGGTGCTCGAGCTTCCCATCTACTGGCTGTTGCGCACATCTGATCTCGCGCGCGAGGGTTTCGAGAATTCCGGCAGCTATCGATTCGCTGACCATATTTACCGAAATCACGCATCAGGACGGTACGGCATCGGATCGTTGCTCGACGCCCAACTGTTGCGCATGCGCGCCGTGCAGGCTTTTCGCGCACGATTCTTCAAAGCTCGCGATGAATTGCTTGTGTTTCTCAAGCAGCGAGGTCAGGACGCAGGGCAAGTTGATGTCCTCAGCGTCCCGTGCGGAATCCCACGAGAACTTGTGGAAGCCGCGAACAAATATCGCGCAGAAGGTGGCACACTAAGCAACGTTCGCTTCCACGTGGTCGATCTTGATCGCGAGGCTCTACAAAATGCGGTTGCCTTTGCGGCGAACTCAGGAATTACGCTTCTTCCGCATCAGGGAGACGCACTTGAAAGTGCGACCTATCAGGGCACATTCGACTTCGTCACCTCAACCGGATTCGGTGAATTTCTGGACGACCCGAAACTGACGCAGTTCTTTTCCATTGTTGCTCAGGTGTTGCGCCCCGGCGCCGTCTTCGTAACGAGCAGTATGCGGCGCACGCCTGTAACCGGATACCTGTTGGACCTTGCGGAACTGCATGTGCATTACCGCACTGGCGACGAGATCGCAACGATCGCGCGTTCCGCCGGGTTTGCAGATGTCTCAACATCGAACGACGCCTCGGGCATCCAGGCTTTTCTGAAGGCCATCAAGTGATCACGCTGCGGATATTCCATCCCGGCCGGCATGTTTGGCGCATTTCTCGGAAAGAAGACGCGAACTCGTTAAGCGAAAGTTGGCTCGCGTTGTGCCGCGTCGCCCCAGACTGGAATTTAATTTTTCACCGGGCTCTCGATTTGATATGGTTACCCAGCGTATCGTATCCGGGCAGAATCGACCTTGAAGGTCAACACGGATCCATCGCATGGCAGGAACGAAAATTTTCTACGAGACTTAACGTCTGTATTCAAGGATTCTCATCCCAGAAACGCGCATTGGTTGCGACCACACTCTTGAAAGCAGCACGATTCAACGAAATTGAGGAGGAGTGAATGTCAACCGCAAAAGCAAGTGATTCCGCTATCATCGCAGCCCCACCGAACAAGGTTTACGATTTCCTTTCCGAGGCGAGCCGCGCGACGAGTTTTGTCCCGGGCCTCTCGAAGATAAACAACGTAAAGCCCGCAAGCGCCCAGCCTGGCCAGACATGGAATTATGAATTTGACTGGTTTGGCGTCCTCGTAAAGGGCGAGTCAAAGTGCACGCGTAGCGAGCGGCCCAGCATTCATGAGTTCCAGACGGTCACCGGAAACACCAGCACATGGACCTACGAGATCAAGCCGGAGGGATCAAACAGTAAAGTCACGCTCTCAGTGCAATACAACGTCCCCGATAGCGCCGTCGGACGCTTCGCATCACGCGCCCTCTTCGAGAAGATGAACCAGGACCGCGCGCATGAGATCGTGACGAACATCAAGACAATGCTGGAATCCTAAACACAAAATTGAAGCTTGGCAGAAGGTCGGTGCGTGCTTCCTCTGAAGCGCGCATTCTTATTTTTGGGCGTGAGTCAGTGTGCCTGCTTTTTTCTTTAGCTCGTAAATCTTCGCTTTGACGTGGAACAACTGAATTCCCTGCAATCCGCAATAAATCAGCCCCGGCACGCCGTCGAGAAATCCAAGACGCAAGAGCTACTTGTAAAGAAAGAAGAAAAGCGGGGATCCGGGAACGAGAAGAAACCGCTGCTTTAGCCATCGCCGCCGTTGCGCTTGCGCGCCGAACAAAGCAGGCGGCAACTCAGCGCTGTTGTTTTCCGGATTAAGCCACACCTTCGCTTCCCAGTTGGAATACTCATTGCGTTTCTGGATGTAGCGCGAGAGCGACTCGACATTGTGATGAATGACGGGATGTCGTGGCCGCGCTGTTGTGCCATCAACAACCACGTGCTCATGAACCTCCATGTCGGCCATGGAGACATCCGGATCGCGAAGGCGGCATTCAAAATGGCCCCGTCCCTTGCGGAAAGCGCGAGTTTCCACAAGCTTGCCGCTGTGCTTCAGGTGCCGACAGAGGAAATATTGCTGCAGCGAGACGTAATAGCCCGTAAGGTCGGGATTCTGGATCGAGTGCCGAATTTCGTTTACGAGTTCGGGTGTCATCGTCTCGTCGGCGTCGAGCAATAAGATCCAGTCGCTGGCCAGAGGCATTGCGAATCGATCACAAACACTTCCGCGAATCCGCGCAGCGCTTCCAGACACCGTGGAAGATTGCGCGCTTCGTTTCGGGCAGCAATGATCACGCTCACCGGAAGCAACGCCGGAGTGTCGGTCTCACGTGCGTGCCCTAGATTTTTCGGTTGCTCCATGAACGGTCGAATAAATTACGAGACCTACCGTGGCCAGAATCGCTCGCTGACTCACTTTTGCTTCAAGAAGGTTCCCTGCTCCAATTCCCGAAAGGCTTCGCGCAACTGCTCCTGCGTATTCATCACGATCGGACCGTACCATGCCACCGGTTCTTCAAGCGGCTTGCCCGACACCAGAAGAAATCGAATGCCATCGTCACCCGCTTGCACTGTAACCTCGTCCCCGCGATCAAACAGGATCAGCGAACGATTGTCAGCCTCCGAAGGTGGCGTGGTATCCGCCCATTTCACGGCCTCAGTTGGGACTTCCAGCGGTCCGGACGCGTTGCAGAATTTTCCACTCCCACCAAACACATAAGCGAACGCATGCCGTGTCGTTTCGACCGGAAGAGTCTTGCGCCGGCCCGGAGCTACGGAGACGTCGAGATAAATTGGATCCGCAGCGATCCCTTCCACCGGTCCCTTCTTACCCCAGAAACTGCCGCAGACGACGCGCACATGCGTTCCGTCGTCATCGGTGATCTCAGGAATTTCGGGCGACTTCACTTCCTGATATCGCGGCGCTGTCATCTTTAAAGAAGCAGGCAAGTTCGCCCACAGCTGAAATCCATGCATGCGGCCGGCGGCGTCTCCCTTGGGCATTTCCTGATGGATGATGCCACTGCCGGCGGTCATCCATTGAACATCGCCGGAAGCAATGGCGCCGTGATTCCCCATGCTGTCACCATGTTCGACGGTGCCTGCGAGCACATAGGTAATGGTCTCGATTCCGCGATGAGGGTGCCATGGAAAACCCGCGAGATAGTCCTCCGGAACGTCGTTGCGAAAATCGTCGAGCAATAGAAATGGATCGGTTTCCGACGTACTTCCGAAGCCGAAGGCACGACGCAGATGAACTCCCGCACCCTCACGAGTGGGTTTCGCTTTGATCAGTTTTCTAACGGGTCGAATCGACATCGAAAATCTCCAGCCTGCGGCTGAGCCGCGGAACAATAGGACACATTCGCGCTCGCACGGATCGCCTAGCTATCACCGTAAACGGGCACGGCTGCCCCATGAACGACCTTGGCATCGTCGCTGCATAGAAAGAGGATGACGCGGGCGATGTCCTCGGGCTTCGGCCATTTTGAGAAATCGGCTCCGGGCATCGCCTTGCGGTTCACTTCCGTGTCGATGATGCTCGGCAGAATTGAGTTTACTCGAACGCCGGTTCCCTTCAGGTCCCCAGCCAGCGAGTCCGTCATCGCGAGAGCCGCTGCTTTTGAAGCAGCGTACGCCGACGCTCCGGCTGCATGATCAACCGCGGCCTTTGCGACAACGTATACGATGGCGCCACGACCTTTCTTGAGCATCGCCGGAGCTACGGCCCGGGCTAGCACGTAGTTTGACCGCAGATTCAACGCGATCATCCGATCGAAAACGGCCGGATCGGTCTCCCAAAGCTTTAATCCACCTGCGTAGCCTCCGACGGTGTTTACCAGGACGTCGATTTTTTCATGTTTCGCGACTAATTCATTCACGAACGCCCCGACAGCCGATGGATCTGTCACATCAATTTTATTTCCTCCGAGTGACGAACCCGCCGTCCGCCGCAAGTTTTCAAACTCTTCCGGGCGCTGATAGGTGACAACAACGCTCGCACCTTCCTTCAGGAAGGCCAACGTCACCGGACGGCCCAAGCCGCCCGTTCCGCCTGCAACAAGAACAACTTGATTCGAGAATTTCACAATGACTCTTTCATTCTGTAAAGACGCGATCTAGTTGTAGCGAATATTTTGACACGACCGCTCGTTGAAATGTTCACGTGTATGATGGCTCCCGAAGGAGCGCGGATGCGGAACATGAATCGAGTCCTGGTTTTGGTTTTTCTGGTCACCACAAGCATCTTCGGTAGTTCGCAGTCCTCAGCGAATCGGCCTGCCAAGAATTCTGTCCCAGAAAAATATTCTCTTATTCCGAGTCTCGATAAGACCTTGATGGATACGACCGCCGATCCATGCACGGACTTTTATCAATACGCTTGCGGCAATTGGGGTAAGCTCTATCCCGTCCCTGCCGATTCTCCATACTCCGGTCAGTTTTATAACCTCGATCAGTACAACCACCAGGTCTTGCACACAATCCTGGAAAAAGCATCGGCTCCCGACACTTCGCGCGACGCCAATACGCAGAAGATCGGCGACTATTACGCCTGTTGCATGGATGAAGCCGCGATCCAGAAAAAAGGCCTCGCGCCGCTGCAGACCGAACTTGACCGCATCAATTCGCTCAAGAGCAAAGATCAGCTTCCGGAATTGCTCGCCCACCTGCAGATGATCAACGTCAATGCATTCCTGGGCTTCGGTTCGCAACAAGACTTCAAAGATGCCACCCACAACATCGCAGCGGTCACGCAGAGCGGACTCGGATTGCCGGAGAAAGACTACTACTTCCGCACGGGCGAGAAGGACGAGGAAATCCGCAAGCAGTACGTGCAACACATCACCAACATGCTGAAGTTGCTGGGCGAAAGCGAGGCGCAGGCGACGCAGCATGCCGCGGCGATCATGAAACTCGAGACGGCGCTCGCCAAGGTGTCGCTCGACGTGACCTCGCAGCGCGAACCGCACAACGTCTACCACCTGATGCCCGCCAAGGATTTGCAGGCGATGGCGCCGGTTCTCGACTGGGAACGTTTCTACAAGGCGATGGGTTCGCCCTCTTTCACGCAACTGAATGTTGCGGAACCAGATTTCTTCAAGGGCATGAATCAGGTGATCACCGATACCGATCTTCCCGTGATTCAAGCCTACCTGCGCTGGCAGCTTGTAACTTCATTAGCTGGCACGATCCTCCCCAAAGCACTCGATGATGAAAGGTTCGATTTCGGGGGACGCAAGCTCGTCGGCATCCCTGAACAGGAGACTCGCTGGAAACGCTGCGTCCGGAGCGCCGACGGCGCGCTCGGCGAGGCACTCGGCAAAGCCTACGTCGAGCAGCAATTCCCGGCCTCGAGCAAGGAAAAATCCCTGCAGATGATCCACGACATCGAGGCCGCAATGGATCACGACATCGATCAGCTCGATTGGATGAGCGCTGAGACTAAAACGAGAGCGCAAGAAAAGCTGCACATGGTGGCGAACAAGGTCGGCTATCCGAATCATTGGCGCGACTATTCAAGCCTTCGGATCATTCGCGGAGACGCATTCGGGAACAACCTGCGTGCCATCGAGTTCGAATCACGCCGGCAGCTGGTGAAGATCGGTAAGAGTGTGGATCGTGACGAGTGGGGCGCGACTCCTCCGACCGTAAATGCCTACTACAACCCGAGTATGAACGACATCAACTTCCCTGCTGGAGTTCTGCAGCCGGCATTCTTTGATCCCGCGGCATCCGACGCGTTGAACTACGGGCACATCGGACTCTTCATGGGCCACGAGATCACGCACGGCTTTGACGACGAAGGCCGTCAATTCGATGGTCACGGCAATCTTGAAGACTGGTGGACAAAGGAAGATGCCGACAAATTCACGCAGAAGGCGCAGTGCATCGTCGACGAGTATTCGGAATTCAGCGTCGGCGACACCAAGTTGAATGGCAAGCTCACGTTAGGCGAAAACACCGCCGACAATGGCGGCCTTCGGCTCGCCTACCTCGCCTTCGTCGCGCGCGAGGCGCAACAGCGCACCGACCTCGACAAGAAATCGGCCGAAGGGTTCACTCCGTTGCAGCAATTCTTCCTCGGCTTCGCGCAGGACTGGTGCTCGCAGTGGCGCCCGGAACTCGAGCGTCTTGTCGCCACCACCGACCCGCACTCTCCCGATCGTTTTCGCGCCAACGGCGTTCTGGTGAACATGCCTGAGTTCGCGAAAGCTTACGGCTGCAAGGCCGGACAGAAGATGGTGTCCGCCAAGGCTTGCCGCGTGTGGTAAGGCTCGCTCGCGGTGATCACCGGAATCAGTGCTGTTGCCGCATCGAGTCAAAGCGATAGCCCAGGCTGAAATACAGCTGGTCATAGTTCAACTGCGTTCCGCGCGAGATCGTGTATCCCGTCTGCACATACATGTGCCGGGTCAGGTTCGTGTCGAACGAGGTATCGAAGAACAACGAGCGTCCGATGTTTGCCGTCCAACTGGAAATCAGGTTCTGCTCGCCGAACTGCGTACTCCACTGCATCCGGTCCATCAGGTTGCGCGAGATGGTGAGGATTTTGTAGTCGCCTTGCGCATAAGGGCTGTCGAACTTGGAGTAATGCATGTCCACTCTGAAGCCAGAGTGCCCGATCTCCGTCCACGTGACCCCATACATCTGATTCAAGGTCTTTCGGCTATCGCCCGATTTGTCGGCGCGTCCGAGCGTTGAATAGACCTGGATGTGGCGGATGGGCTCGACACGCACGCCAAAGCTCAAGCCCTGATACAGAAGCTTGTCGACCAAACCAGTCGAGATCATCTGTGTCGGCGTGGTTGGAATATCGCGGATGTAGTTGTGGTAGATGTCGAAGGAAATCCGCCTTTGCGGCTGCAAGTGCACGGTCAGATAGCTTCTGCTGATGCCTGTTCCGGGACGCACGCCGTTGGTCGTAACCCCCCGAGGCGCGTCAGCGATCAACGTGTTGTACACGGAGAAGTAACGCTTGTACGACACTTCGTTTTCGGCAAACAGAAATGGACGGTCAATCATCCACTTCAGCATGTTGAGGCCGACGCCCGTGGTGCTGGTGTAGTGGAATGAGTCGTAGCTGCCACCTTCAAAATTCACGAACGATCCCGTCATCTGTTGGTTCGGACTGTAGTGCCAGGAAGTCACGTCCGGCGTCGATCCGAGAAAAGCTCCAGCGATCACGCCGCGAGCCACACGGCGGCCTATGTAACCGCCGTCGAGCGGATCCAGCCCTGTCGCCCACGGAAGATAGAGGCGCCCAAAACCTGCGACCCACGACGAGTCTGGATTGTCGTAGTAAAGCTGCATGATGTAGGTGCGGTCCAGATAGTCCTGCATCGTGTTCTCGTTGGGCTGTGACGTGTTGGTCAACCGGCCGCGCCAATAGCCTTGCAGGTTCCAGTGAGTTCCGGCGATTCGTGTGATGTCCGCCTGTAGCGACAGTCCGCGCTCGCTGGTGTTGCTACGCGTCGATCCTGTGCTGTGAATCGTGCTGTAGTCCACACCAATTCGCGTGCGAATTCGACCCTGGTCCGCCGAAAAGTCCCCAGGCCTGGCGTCCTGGGGCCGGCTCATCAAGGAATTTGCACGAATGCCGGAACCGCTTCGGATTAACGTCTTTTCGGCGACGGCTAGGTCGACGTCACTCTGCGACAGGTACGCGAGATCGCCGGTATGCAGCGGTTGTGCGCGCTCATGAACCTCCGCGACGGCGGAGTTCTGGGCCACGGATGAAATCCTAAGCTCGGCAACAATTTCGGATTGCTTTCCAGCTGGCGTGTTAACCATGCGGCGCACCCACAGCGTCATCCCGGGCGCGAGTCCCGCGCCGCGTCCCGCATTCAGATACGCGACGCCCTCTGCCACGTACTTCACGGTGAACCTGGTGCGCAGGTTCTTTCGGGCAATCTGCGCCGTACTCATCATCGCGGGTGGAGAAACGCTGAGGAGCGGCCCGCTTCCATTCGACGCGAGAAGTGTTTCCTGATCGGAATCGACAGCCTCGATACTGTCCTGATTTCCATCCGAAGGCATGACGGTGAGCCGAACGGTGTTTCCCTCCATGGCCACGGCGTAAGGGTGGGCTTGTGTGAGGTCCACAACCACGCGGGTAACAGGCGGGTCTGCCTTGTTCAGGCCGACGCGGACAGCTTTCACTCCGTTCTGCTCAACCAGGGCTACTTGTTGCCGGGTCGGGGTCGCGGTATTGGGAAACTGCAGGACGAGTCGGTCAGGATTTTTCGCGACAATGACTGCCGGTTTTACCGATGACGTCAGGTGAACGTCAATAGTCTCTTTGTCGCCCTTGGAGGCGACATGCACCTCCTGGATTTCCGCCGCCGGGCCGGCTGCTGCGGGCAACGCGAAGGCGCACACGAGCAGCGCGAGCAGATTGAACTGCACCACGTTTCTCATTTCTCACTCCGACAGTCGATTGCCCGTATCGACAGTGATTCGTAAAGTTCTACTTTCTTCTTGGTTGCAGGAGGGGAGAAGCTCCAACCAACCAGTTATCCATGCTGTGATGGCATTCACGACAATCCATCGAAAATCCCTGTGCCCGATGATTCGGGGATTTCGCTGAATTAAATGCCTTGAGGTGGCAGCTCACGCATTCT
>Ga0126378_10001911_pt1 | contig 15431 bp, 15 predicted proteins | sample PanSoiMetPlot_23_FD_92587 | JGI IMG/M metagenome (GOLD analysis project Ga0126378, IMG submission 92587) | Tropical forest soil microbial communities from Panama - MetaG Plot_23 | ecosystem: Environmental > Terrestrial > Soil > Tropical forest > Bulk soil | place: Panama | collected 2016-02-17 | reverse complement strand
GCGAATGGCCTCGCCGGTATTAAACCCACGGTCGGGTTCGTCAGCCGAGGCGGCATCATTCCGATCTCCCATAGCCAGGACGGCGCCGGTCCGATGTGCCGTACGATTCGGGACGCGACCATTCTTCTCAGCGCGCTAGCGGGAGTTGATCCCGACGATGCGGCCACATCCGTCAGCGCCGGGAAATCTCAAACTGACTACTCCCAGTTCTGCGATCCGAACGGACTCAAAGGTGCCCGCATTGGCGTCGCGCGTAAGTACTTCGGATTCAACGATGCCGTCGACGCACTAATGGAACAGGCGCTTGATGTCATGAAGAAGCAGGGGGCCACGATCGTCGACCCTGCCGAGGTAGAAACCTTGGGTAAGTTCGATGAGAGCGAGTTGCTGGTCTTTATGTATGAGCTTAAAGCTGACCTAAATGCGTATCTGGCGCGCTTGGGGCCAAGTGCGCCGGTGCGCACGTTGAAAGACATTATTGAATTCAACGACCACAACCGCCCGAAGGAGATGCCTTTCTTCGGCCAGGATTTGTTTGTGAAAGCGGAAAGCAAGGGCCCACTTACGGAAAAGGCCTACCTCGATGCACTGGCCAAGAATCATCAACTGGCCCGTACCCAAGGCATCGATGCGGTCATGGATAAGAATCATCTAGATGCCCTCGTCGGACCCACTGGCGGACCGGCCTGGCTCACGGATCTCGTGAATGGCGATCACTCGGCCGGAGGCAGTTCGAATTCCGCCGCTGTTGCTGGTTATCCCAATATAAATGTGACCGCTGGTTACATCGCAGGTTTGCCTGTGGGCATTTCATTCTTTGGACGAGCCTGGAGCGAACCAGTCTTAATCAGAGTGGCGTACTCCTTCGAGCAAGCGACCAAGGCTCGACAATCGCCGCGATTTCTGCCGACCATCGGTCTCTAATAGGGACATCACTGGCGAACAGATCAGTCGTTCCTGCTGCAGCAAGTTCCTAATTTTTCAAAATTTCGCGCGCTTCCATGTTAGCCTCTTAACTTATGAGGGGGTACTAAATGACCAACCTGAATAAGGTAGTCAATTCCCTGCGGACTGAGTACTCCCGTCTTCAAAAGGAGATGGAGAGAGTAGGGAAAGCATTAGATGCCCTCGGTCACGCAAACGGCGCCGGGTACAGGAGAGTAAAACGCATCCTGAGCAAGGAAGCCCGTGAGCGGATCGCTGAGGCACAACGGCAACGCTGGGCAAAAGTGCGGAAACAGGCCAAGCTAGCTAAGTCGTAGCAGTCTTTCGCAAGCACCGCAGACGGCCTCGTTCGAGTCTATCGATAAATTCTTACGGACGAGGCCCAAGCGGGGCAACTGTCTCCAACAGCATTCCTAAGTCCACCGAAACCACTTCAACGCCAGTACGAACGAAATCCCGCCCCACACGATCATCACCAGCAAACGCGGCCATTGATGGAAAAGCGGTGTGCCTTCCAGAATACTGGCGCGCAGCGCATCGTTCAGTGCCGTGAGCGGCAGCGCCTTGATCAGCGGATGGATCACCCCAGGGAATCGCTCATACGAGAAGAAGACACCGGAAAAGATCCACATCGGCATCATGACCAGGTTGATCAGTCCGCTGACGCTTTCGATTTTCTGCGCGCGGCTGGCGGTCAGTAACCCAACTCCGCCGAACGTCAGCGATCCAAGCGCGGCAATCAACGCAATCGAGCCAACTGATCCGAGCACTCGGATGTGAAAGAAGAGTACGCCGAACACAAGCAAGAGTCCGACCTCGATGATCATCAGGATGAGCCGACTCGAAGCCAACGCCAGCAGGAAATCGGTGCGGCGCATAGGCGTGCCCACGAAGCGCTTGAGCAGCTTGCGCTGACGCATGTCGACCAGTGCAAATCCGATGCCCCACATGCCAGAGTTCATCAGGTTCATGCCCAGTAGCCCGGGGATCAGGAAGTCGATGTAACGCGAGCCTGGCTCGGAAGAGGTTGCTACAGTCGTCGGGATTACGTCCTTGCGTCCCGCGGCGGCTTGAATCGCGTCATTGACTTGGGCCTTCGCTAACACGCTCTCCGGGCGCGCGGGATCGTAAATATAGGTGTACCCCTTTTGCGCATCAGCCACGATCACGAGGTCGAACTTGCCAAGGCGAAATCCTTTCCGGGCTTCTTGAGGCGATAAAATTTGTGGCTTGAAGCGATCATGTTGCGGGGACTGAGCCAGTAACATTTGTATATCCGATGAAGCAACCATCGAAGGCCGACTAACCGGGACTTGAGCGATGGCAACGGAAATCGCGTCACCCGGCTTGTTGCGGAAAGCAATTCCCAATCCCAGAGCGAGCAAAAGAGGGAAGACGAAAACCCAGAACACGACTTCCGGTTCACGCTTCAGTTCCAGCAGGCGTGCCATCAGCAGATGGCGATAGCCGGACCAGCGGCCGTTCTGGCGTGGGGGAACGGGCTTTGCTTGTGCAGTACGAGTCGGTGTTTCCTGGGCAACACTCATAAGGCTATTTAATCATTTGGTCATTCGGTCATTTAATCAATCGAACCCCGAAAAATAGCGTCGCTTGTCATTGACTAAATGAATCAATGTCTAAATGACTAATTCGCTTGACTTGGCTTCCATCGGTTCAGAAACTCGGCCAGCACGTCCGGCGTGAGCCCGCGTGCATCTTCGAACTCGCCGTTCTTCTGGCTCACCACTAACTTTCCGTCGCTCTCGGCAACCGCGAGCGCCGGAATGCCCTTGTTCAGCGGGATTTCGTAGGCGCGAACCAGATCAGGATTCTTCTCCGCTTCCGGGCCGAGATCGATGTGCACGACTTCATAATTTGCGGCCAGGATCGACGCCAGTTCCGGCCGTTGAAACGCGAGATCGAGCACGTGGCAATCAAAGCACCAATTTGCGCCAAACACCAATAACAACCGCTTGTGCTCGCGAGTTGCTTTTTCTTCGGCTTCCCTGATCTCAGCATGAGCGTCGGCGTTTGCCGGATAGATGTCCTTCTTCATGCTTGACGGTTGCTTCAGGCGAGGAGCGTCCGTGCGCTCCACCGAGATCAGGCGCCATGTGCCGTCTTGTTGCTGCCAGGACTGGTCGTCGGTGAGCGAGACCGTCTGCCCGTCAGGCAAACCCGAAATCACTTCGGCGCGAAAGATGAAACTGATATGTCCATGGCGAGGTTCATTGCGGACGACCTGCACCGTGATGCTTCGTGGCATCAACCCAAGCCAAAAGCTGGTCTCGACCTCGACATCTCGGGCTACCCCGTTAATGCGGACCTGCACCGCGGGGTCAGTGCTGTAGAGAACTTTCAGTGCGCCGGCGTCGCCAGAGAGCACGGCCCTCTTCCATTGCTCAAATGGGGCGAAAGCCGGCGCGGGATCCACGATTTGAGCGAAGCTTACTGACACGGATAGCATCAGTGCTGCGACGCCAGCAAATCGGATGCTCCGCCTCACTCTTGGCCTCGTATCATTCCTCTCTGAGATGCCGTCCCGTCAGACGCACAAACACATCTTCCAGGCTTGCCTGCCGCGTCGTCAGGTGCTGCAGTTGTCCCCCTTGTTTATCGATCGCCTCAAGCAGTGCCGGAATCGTCAGATGCGGCTGCTTCACATTTAAGGCAATCAAGCCGTCGTCCTCTCGGACGGACTCCACGCTGGGCAGCGCCCGCCACGTTGGAAGCCAGGCCCCATCGTGATCGCCGCTGACCGAAAATTCCACCACATGATGCCCCCCCAACCGGTTGATCAAGTCTGGGGGCGACCCTTCTGCAATGACCTGGCCATGATCGACGATCGCTAGGCGGTCGCAAAGCTTTTCGGCCTCATCCATGTAATGCGTGGTAAGAAGAACGGTGCCGCCGTTCTGCTGAAAAGCACGAATGATGTCCCACAACTGCCGGCGGCTTTGCGGATCGAGGCCCGTAGTCGGTTCATCCAGAAACAGAATCTTCGGGTTGCAGACGAGTGCAGTAGCTACCGCCAGCCGTTGGCGTTGCCCTCCAGAAAGCTTTCCGACCCAGGAATCCGCCTTTTCAGTGAGTTGCAGCTGCTCCATTACTTCTTCGCTGGGACGCGGCTGGCGGTAGAAGCTCGCGAACAGTTCAATGGTTTCGCGAACCGTCAACTTCTCGGAGAGGCGCGTCTCCTGCAGCGAGATACCCAGCCACTCGCGCATCTCCGGTTCCTTCTCACTCCAACTATGACCAAGAATCGAGACTTGTCCTGACGTTGGCTGAAGCAGGCCTTCCAAGATCTCAATCGTGGTGGTTTTTCCTGCACCGTTCGGTCCCAACAGCCCAAAGCATTCACCCGCAAGGATTTCTAGATTGAGCCCGCGCACCGCTTCGACTTTGCCGTCGTAGGTCTTGCGGAGGTCACGACACTGGATAGCGGCAGCCATACCGAAAAACCATCTCGGGGTCAGGGACGTCGCAGTATACACCCACCTCTTTAAGAATAGTTCGCAGGGCAGAGGAAGGAATGGTCGTTATCGAATATCTGTCTGGAATTACTAGAGTTTGGCGCAAAAGTTACAAAGCCGTGATTTCACTCACAAAGTGCCGTGACGTCGGCCATTTACCCTCCTTCAGCCTTGAACAAAGATGTCCTTGGAATGTGAACCGCTTAGCGCGTTTCTGAGGGGGCGACGGTTTGAGGAGGGGCGGGAGGCTCCGATGGGCACAATTGAAATCCATGAGCCAGAAATAAAAGAAGCCAATCCAGCGAGCCGTCCATCCACGGCTGTCCTGCCGAAGTCAGACCTTGGGCGGGGCCCAGCGATGCCAAAGGCTATGTTCTCCGACAGCTTGCTGGAGTTTGGAAAGCAGAACAAGCGCCATGCGCTCGCGACAACTACATCCTTTATTTTGAATTGCATGGCTGTGGGCGCGATGTTGCTCGCTCCCCTAATGTTTACCGATACGCTGCCCAAAGCTCAATTGCTAATCCTCTTGGTCGCGCCTCCCCCGCCTCCCCCGCCACCACCACCTGCCGCCGAGGCGGTTCAGCGAGTGGTACATCGGATCCAGACCGACCTGCTCATTACCGGCCAGCTGCGCACGCCGAGCCGGATTCCGCAGAGGGTGCAAATGATTCACGAAGAAGACTCACCACCGCCGGTCGCGGCCACGGGTGGCGTGGTAGGCGGCGTCCCCGGAGGTATTCCCGGAGGACAGCTAGGGGGGCGTGATTGGTGGCATTGTCAGCGCTACGTCGAATCTCGCGTCGGTTCCCAAACTACAGCCGGTAGTGCCGCAACGTGTGCGGATCTCTCAGGGCGTGACCCGAGGCTTGCTGCTCCACCGCGTGGAGCCTTCATATCCACCGCTGGCGCGGGCGGCACGTGTGCAGGGCGATGTAGTTCTCACAGCTGTCATCAGCCTCGATGGCGAAATCGAGAATCTGCAACTGGTTAGCGGACACCCCATGCTGGTTCCCGCAGCAATTAATGCGGTGAAGCAGTGGAGGTACAAACCCTATTTGTTGAATGGGCAGCCGGTTGAGGTAGAGACCACGATCACGGTGATCTTCTCCCTGTCGTAAGCGAGAAGGGCCTCTCTGATGCCAGGAGTGTAATAAAGATGCCTGTGGAATATACATATCGCGTTTCGGCCTGGTGGACCTCTGGTCGCACTGGACTTGCCACGTGCGAGTCCTCGCCCAACACGATCCACTTCTCGGAAGCGGCGGAGTTGGGAGGCCTGCAAGGCCGCTGGACATCGCAGCAATTGCTTCTCTGCGCGTTGGCCGGCTGCTTTACCACAACGTTCCACGATGTCGCCCGCAGCGCGAATTTCCACTACACCGATCTGGAAGTGGAAATCGAAGGCAGTGTTCGCCGCGGTCGAGCCGCGGGTTGTCACTTCCACGAGATTCTGATTCGACCGAGATTAACCGTATATTCCGAGGAGCAGTGTGACGCTGGTCTCCAGCTGCTGCGCCGGGCGAAATCGATTTGCATGCTTTCGCGCGCGATCACTGTTCCTCAGACCCCGGACCCGTTGGTCGAGACAGTGAAGATGCCGGTCGAGGGTTGGACCGCACAAGATGCGGCAGTGAAGATTGGGATGTAACGCCGGGCTGGTGGGTAAACGAGGGGGGTGCGTATGATGTCCTCGTACAGACTCGTCCGTCTGATTGAAACTCACGCCGATGCCCTGGCTGCGGGCCTGGACGAAAAAGTTCACAGCACTTCGCAAATCATTCATTTTCGCCAAATTCCCGCGCAGGAGCTGCGGGAACGTGTCTATGAGATCTACCGCCACCTCGGAGAGTGGCTGCTGGGCAAGAACCAACTCGATATCGAGCGCCGTTATCGTGAAATCGGAGCTTGGCGGGCCCAGCAGGGAATTCCACTCAGTGAGGTGATACAGACGATTGTTTTGACCAAAGAGAACCTCTGGGAGTTCCTAAAGAGAGAAGCCGTGATGGACCGTGCGATCGAGATCATGGGCGAACTGGAACTTTTACAGATGCTGGAAATGTTCTTCAACCGGGCGATTTATTATGCCGCTGTGGGGTATGAGGAGACAGTCGCCTGTCACACGCAGGAAACAGGGGCGTTGCGGGTTAGCTAGGAGACAAAATCAGGATGTCGATGTCATGGGAGATGGAATACAAAAAACGGCTGAAGACGGCGGACGAAGCTCTGGGGTGCGTAAAGTCCGGGATGCGGGTCTATATTCAGCCCGGTTGTGCCGAGCCTGAAACGCTGGTGGAAGCGCTGATGCGGCGCGCGCCAGAGCTATTCGACGTAGAAATCGTTCACATGATGACCATGGGCTGCGCACCCTATGTGGCTCCCGAAATGGCGGGCCACTTCCGGCACAATGCCATGTTCATCGGCGCCAACGTGCGCGATGCCATCAATGAAGGTCGCGCCGACTACACCCCCATTTACCTGAGCGAGATCGAGGGACTGTTCGAGAGCGGCCAGATGCCGATCGACGTCGCGCTCATCGAAGTTTCGCCGCCCGATTCCCACGGCTTTTGCAGCTTCGGCGTCGGCGTCGACACCACCCTGACTGCCGCAAGGGTCGCTAAGCACGTTGTTGCGCAGGTCAACGAGAACGTGCCGCGCACCTATGGAGACAGCTTCATCCACGTCGACGACATAAGCGCATTTGTCGAGTCTTCACGTCCACTCTGCGCGCTGAAGAGGCCCATCGTTACCGATCTGCAGGTCGCGATTGCCCGCAATGTCGCTGGCCTGATCGAAGACGGCGCTGTTTTGCAGACGGGTATCGGCGGCATTCCGGACGCCGTGCTTCCCATGCTGATGGATCGCAAGGATCTGGGCGTGCACAGTGAACTCGTCTCAGACGGAGTAATACCGCTGATCGAGGCCGGGGTCATTACCGGTGCGCGCAAGAATTTCAAGCCCCGCAAGATCATCCTGGGATTCGCTCTGGGCACAAAGCGCCTGTTCGAATTCATGGATAACAATCCCATTTTCGAGTTTCACCCTACGGCATACACGAACGACCCGCGCCTGATCGCTCGTAACGACAAGATGGTAGCAATCAACTCGGCGATTCAGGTCGATCTCACGGGCCAGGTCTGTTCCGACTCGATCGGCAGCACGTTTTATAGCGGAATCGGCGGCCAGGTCGATTTCTTGCGAGGAGCCTCGCGTTCGAAAGGTGGAAGGCCGATCATCGCGATCTCGTCGACGGCAAAGCACGGGACGATTTCGCGAATTGTGCCGGTGCTCGCCCCTGGTGCAGGAGTGGTCACCTCCAGGGGTCTCGTTCGCTACGTGGTGACTGAACACGGTGTGGCGTATCTGCACGGCAGGTCGATTCGCGAACGGGCGAAGGCGCTGGTCGAGATCGCCCATCCCGACTTCCGTGCGGATTTATGGGAATACTGCGAGAGGACGAAATGGTTGCAGCACCCGCAAGCAGTGCAGCGAGCTGTGGTTACAAGATAGGAGACGAGGAGCAAATTATAGCCGGTCCGGCGCGCGGCAAGATTGTAGTCGATATCGAAGAGTGCAAAGGATGCAGGCTATGCGTCGAGTCCTGCCCGTCCAAGTGCCTGGAATTTTCTCCCGAACTCAGCCATTACGGCGTTCATGCTGCGCGTTACTCCGGACATGCCTGCACTGGATGCGGCATCGGCTTTCTATCGCTGTCCGGAGCCGGGCGCGATTGAGATGTATCGCCTGCCACTCCTCCCAAGATCGTTGCAATTCAGGTGCAGGCAGGAGGTGAACATGCGCAGCTCTGTAAGGGCAACGTCGCCGTAGTTAGCCGATGGGTTCCCGCACTAATCGAGACCCGCTGGTTATGGAGCCGTATCCTGCCTTGCATTTCAAATTGTGATTTAAATCACAAATTCCCGTGACACCCGCCATACCCCCTTCGGACATCCCGCGTAATCCTAAGACTAGCTGGGGAGGTGTGCTATGACGGTCATTGAAGCCAGCAAGAGCGCAGTCAACGAGCGCGAACCCGGGCCAGTTTCCCCGCTGGCGGTGAAGAACGTTCTGTTCGCCACTGATTTTTCCCCGACCTCCGAAGCGGCACTGCCTTATGCAGTCGCCATTTGTCGGCATTTTGGCAGCACGCTGCATACGGTGCATGTCCTTTCCGAGGCCGGACTGCTCATGATGGCTGGCGGCGTGGACTATGTCAGTGTGGGCACGATCTATGAGGATGCCCAGAATGAAGCCAAGGAGCGGCTTGATCAGATTTCTGAATACATGGAGGTTATCCCACACAGAAACTATGTTCGTCACGGGCCGGTCTGGAAGACGCTGGCGAGTATCATCGCCGAAAATGAAGTGGACCTGGTGGTCGTAGGAACACATGGACGCACGGGGCTGGGCAGACTGCTGTTGGGCTCGGTTGCCGAAAACATTCTTCGCCATGCGCCATGCCCGGTTCTTACCATTGGGCCGAGGGTCTCAGGATGGGCAAAGCTGCCTGAGCTTTCCGCTCGCGGACGTGATTTGGCTCCACCAGAGTTGGAACTGAGACAGATAATTTTCGCAACGAACTTCGCCAACAATGCAGCACTGGCGGCAAGTGATGCGATTGCCCTTGCCCAGGAGTTCCGCGCATGGCTCACCCTGATGCATGTCATTGAACATTACACAGGGCTGGGAAGCGAGCCAGGATCGATCGAGGAGAGTTTGCATCGGTTGCGAAAACTGATTCCTAAGAATACCCAGCTGCAATATCCTCCCGAAACGTTGCTGGAATTCGGCAACGTTCCCGAGCGAATTTTGAGTGCCGCTGCAGAACGAGACGCGGACATGATCATCTTGGGCGCACGGTCCTCTGAGATCGGAACCTCGCATTTGCTATGGTCCGCTGCGCATCATGTAATCGCGCTAGCGCGCTGCCCAGTACTGACCATCCGGCAATGATTTGTACGGAAGCCGGGATGGACAATGGGGAGGAATTCGAGTCATCGCCAGCGCACATAACCGCGCAAGCCTGAGCGGCGAACAGCTACCGAGAATTTGCTGACCGCTCTTTTATCCTAAGCGGCGGCGGAAGCCGGGGCGAGGGAGCGTACGTCGGCGGAAAGCTTAGATGCGGTGGAAGCGAATATCAATGAGGCTTGCTGCATTCGAAACGTCGTTCAGGTTCCTGGGACGGCTTTGCGCCATCCTCAGAATGACATCTTCAAAAAAAGAATACCCATGACCCACCCGTTGCAACCCTTCCGCAACCCTCTGATTCCACAGCACCTGCACTTCCCCGTGGCTCAAATCACCCCCTAGAGTGAGAATTGCCCCTTGCTCTCTTTTGCTAGATTGCGACAATGAGCAACGGTATTGTGTGTATTTTGTACCTACGGAGGTAGGAAAATCTATGACGTCCGTGATGGCACCGCCGGGAGTGAAGACTCCGGCCGACTACATTGAATCCGTGATGATCAGTGTGAAAGCGAAGAACCCCGCCGAGCCCGAGTTTCACCAGGCGGTGCAGGAAGTATTCGACTCTCTCAGGTTGGTCCTGTCAAAGCATCCCGAATATCAATCGGAGCGCCTGCTCGAAAGAGTTGTCGAGCCCGAGCGCGTCCTCATGTTCCGCGTGCCGTGGTTCGATGACCAGGGCAACATTCAGGTCAACCGCGGATTCCGCATCGAGATGAACAGCGCCATCGGCCCCTACAAGGGCGGACTGCGCTTCCACCCCAGTGTGAATCTCGGAATCCTGAAATTCCTGGCATTCGAACAGGTCTTCAAGAACTCGCTGACCACGCTGCCCATGGGTGGCGGTAAGGGCGGCAGCGATTTCGATCCCAAAGGCAAGAGCGACAACGAAGTAATGCGCTTCTGCCAGAGCTTCATGACCGAACTGCAGCGCCACATCGGCCCCGACACCGACGTCCCGGCCGGCGACATCGGCGTGGGCGGCCGCGAAATCGGCTTCCTCTTCGGACAGTACAAGCGCCTACGGAACGAATTCACCGGCGTCCTAACCGGCAAAGGCCTGGGCTGGGGCGGCTCGCTGATTCGTCCGGAAGCCACTGGCTATGGCTGCGTTTACTTCGCGCAAGAAATGCTGCAGACCAGGAAAGAATCCTTCGACGGCAAGCTCTGCCTGGTCTCCGGCAGCGGCAACGTTTCGCAGTACACCATCGAGAAGTTGCTCGATCTTGCAGCGAAACCAATCACCTGCTCCGACTCGAATGGCGTGATCTATGATCCGGATGGCATCGACCGCGAGAAGCTGGCCTGGATCATGGAGCTCAAGAACGTGAAGCGGGGACGCATCCGCGACTACGCCGATCGGTTCAAGAAAGCCATCTTCATGCCCACCGACATCAAGCTGGAGCACAATCCGCTGTGGAATATCAAGGCGGACTGCGCATTCCCGAGCGCGACGCAGAACGAAATCACCGCGAAAGATGCGGCGAACTTGCTCAAGAACGGGATCAAGCTGGTGGCCGAGGGCGCGAACATGCCGTCCACGCTCGAAGCGAGCAAGATGTTCCTCGATGCCAAGATCCTGTACGGACCGGCCAAGGCCGCCAATGCTGGCGGCGTAGCTACGTCAGGCCTCGAAATGGCCCAAAACAGCGCCCGGCTGAGCTGGACTCGCGAAGAGGTCGACGATCGTCTGCACAAGATCATGGTCGCCATTCACAAGAACTGCTTCGAAACGGCCGAGAAGTACGGCACGCCCGGCAACCTGGTGAACGGCGCCAACATCGGTGGCTTCGTGAAGGTAGCCAACGCGATGCTGGATCAGGGCCTGGTGTAAGAGTTCGAGCGTAAGTAGTCGAAGCTGAAATTAATTGCGATGTCATCCTGAGGAGAGCGAAAGCTCTCCGCGGGACCTCACGAAAGCCGAAGTGAAGGTGCGGTAGACGGACAGCGCCGGTTGACTGTAAACGGTCGGTCGGCTGACGTAAGGTCCTTCACGCGGCTTCGGCGCATTCAGGATGACATCCGATGTTGAACTGCATCTAGCTTCCTGCGTTCTGGCTCGCTTGTCCGCCCAAATCGTATCCCTCCCTCATTGCCTGCCGGAATTTCTCGCGCTCTTCTGGCGTCATTCGTTTGCAACGGCCACCCCAGTGACGTCTCGGGCCTGGTCCGCCATGATGGCCGAGTCCGCCGAAAAGAATCCGGCAAAGCGCCAGCAGTCCAAGCGCCTGCCAAAATGTCAGCATCCGCCAGCCGAATAGCGGCGGCAGCAGCCAGTTCCACAGATGCATCACCACTTCGCCGCCAACGAAGAGAAATAGCGGAATCGCGATAATTGCTGCTGGAATAATCCAATACCATCTCCGTCTCATAAAACCCCCTTCGCTCACCTCGTGAACTCGTCGTACACGCGCTGCAAACGCTCGCGTAGATGAAGCACGGCATACCGTTTGCGCGCGAGAAGAGTGTTCATATTCACACCGGTATTTTCCTCCATCTCTTTGAAACTCCGCCCTTCCAGCTCGTGAGCCACGAATACTTCGCGCTGTTCTTTCGCTAACTCACTCAGCGCATGTTGCAGTTGGTTCAGCAGCACATTGCGCGCGAAGACCGCATCCGGCCCGTCGTCGGGCGAGGGCAGCAAGTCTTCGAACGGCAAGCTCTCTTGGTCATCGCCAATCTCGATGTCGCTGAAGCTCTCCGGCTCCTTCTTGCGAAAGACATCGGTGATGCGATTGCGCGCCACACGAAACAGCCAGCCGGTTACGTGCTCAATCGGCATCAGCAATCGATTCGCTTCCACCAGCCGGTAAAAGACGTCCTGCAGAATGTCTTCCGCCTCGCCTGGATCGGGCACATGCCGCCGGATGAAGTTCAGCAGCCGGGATTGCTCCCGCTTCACCACCTCGGAAATGCGCTCATTCTCCTCGCGTAAGATCTGTTCGCGTGCCATGGGCTCAACTGCGATCGGAACTGGGCTCACCGCTTCGTTCATCCACTTCTGTAGACGAATGAGAGGGCGCAAATATTGTAGGTCGGTAACTCAGTGAGCGCCTTGCCCTTGCAGGTGAGCGTGCGCTACAGGGACGTAGGCCGCACGGTAGCGCAGGCGCACTGTCTTGTAGCGGCTCGCGGCGGGATCGGTGAATTTCACTACGAGCTTGTGCCGCTTGCCATCCAAGACGGGGGGTTGGAAGCCGAGCTCATAACGAAAATGTAGTTGCTGCAGAATCTCGTCCAGAGCGGTCGCGTAGGTGCCGGGCGCGGCATCAAGGTACTGTCCACCAGTCTGGTCGGTGATGTAGTGCGCGACCTCTTTCTGTTCACCGATCAGAAATATCATGTGGTGCGACCGGCTGTCTCTGATTCCGAAGGCGATGGCCGATGTTTCCAGAAGTTCATCGACAAAATGATTCGCCTCCGATTTGGGCATGCCGCTGTGATCGCCATACAGGAAGATCAGGACAGGCAGAGGTTCGGGCTTCGACGACCGCGTCGCGTCGATGATGAACTGCATGGTTCGTTGCAAGGCCAGCTCGCCCGATCGGTCGTGGCTCTCGGTGTCCGGCACCGGTTCGAGTATGTGTTCCAAAGCTGTGACCGCTTCCTCGGCGTTGCTCGTCGGCGGCAAATCGAGCTTGGATTGACCATCGTCACACCAGTGGGCCACGCCCACCGCATCTTGTTTTTCCATGTGCGTGAGCGCGGGTTGGAGAAGATGGGTTTCTCCCCGAAACAAGCCTGAGCCGTAAGTCTCGTCGAAATGACCCTGCATGTTGCAAAGGACGATGAACCAAAGTGCAAGCGGTCTAGTCTTGAATTCTGCTCCACTATCGAACGTTTTGATGGGTACGGGAACACCGTTATCAAGAAGTCGGAAATCGTCGCGTTTGAGATTCTTTTCGGGTAACCCGTTGTTCAGGGCGACGACATCGACCAGCACGAGATTGGTCGCGGTACGAAAAGTGACGTCGGACTGCTGCGCGCCTGTGTGCTTGGGATATAGAGCGGAGATCAGGAGCGCGGCGCACAGAATCGCGATTCGCCGCAGCCATCGGGTTCGAGCGAGTTTCTGCATCAATTCCTCATACTTCGCACGCCTGCGGAAGAATGAACCTGTCGATGAACATGCGAAAGCACATCCGCCCGAGATGACACACTCCTCAGACGGTCCCTTCCTCACAGACATCCACATGAAAGACGTAAGAACAACGGGAAAGTTACAGCGGGCCAGCGATAATTCTGAGCGCTGGGCCTCAGTGTCGGATGCGTTTACGGGAGAGTAACGGCGATCTTCCCGCGAGCGTGTTTCGTCTCAAGATATCGAATCGCTTCCGGGACCTCGGCCAGACGGTAGCAACGATGGCGACCGGGCGTGCTTTTCCGGTTTTCATCAGATCCGCCACGAGCACCAGGTCGTCCCCGCTCATTCTAGCCAGGAACGTGGTGAATTTCTGTCCTCCAAACCATGACAGCAGGAAGCGGCACGTACGTTGATCAAAAGCTGGTTGTCGCCGGGAGTCGGCATCTCCACTCGGAGTTGGGGAACATCAGGCACAGCTGTAATAGACAACCGCTTCCGTGGCGAACTCCGCTTTTGAGAAGCATTCTGTCTAGGGCACGCTTTGTAAGTGCGCCAGGTCACTTGAATCCTGCCATCACGCGAGTGTAGACGAGTATCATGGGCAGGTCACGTGCCATGATCGTCCGGCCCATCACCGAACCCATTCTCGATGCCGAAGAACGATTCGAAGGCTTCGAGAATCTCATGCCGTTTCGTGTCCAGAACATTCTTCTGGTGTCGAGCCTTTACGATTCATTCATCCTGCGCGAAGACGGACGGCTCAACGAATTGCTCATCGACGAATCCCTTGAACTGAACCTGCGCCAGATTCCAGGAATCACGCACGTCTCGAGCTGTGCCGAAGCGCTCGATCTGGCGAAGGCGAATCCACAGTTTAATCTGATCGTTACCAATCTAACGGTCGGCGATACCAACGCCGCGGATCTCGCCCGCAAAGTGCGCGAGGCTGGCCTGAAGATGCCCGTTGTGGTGCTGGGATATGACTATCGCGAGATCAAGAATTTCGTCGCGCGCAATCCGGTCACGGACATCGACCGCGTGTTCCTCTGGCAGGGAACCGCCCGTATCCTGATCGCAATCGTCAAATACATCGAAGACAAATTCAACGTGGTGCACGATACGCGTGCGATGGGTGTACCTTTGCTTCTGGTCGTCGAAGACAACATCCGCTACTACTCGTCGTTCTTACCGGTTATCTATACCGAACTTATCAAGCAATCGCGCCGCGTCATTCAGGAAGGCATCAACGTGGCGCACAAGCTCGTGCGCATGCAGGCACGCCCGAAGATTCTGCTGGCCTCGAATTTCGAAGAAGCCGCCGAGCTCGTGCAAAAGTATCGTGACTACATCTTCGGCTTAGTGTCTGACGTCGAGTTCCCCTGGGATGGCAAGCTTAGTCCCGAGGCCGGATTTGAACTGTCGCGCATGGTCAAGAGTCTCGCTCCGGACGTGCCCGTTGTGCTTCAGACCAGCCGGACGGAATTTCGTCCGCGAGCTCACGCCGAAGGCTACTCCTTCCTGCGCAAGCGTTCGCCCACGCTGATGAAAGATCTTCGCCGCATTCTCACCGATCAATTCGGATTCGGAGACTTCGTCTTCCGCATGCCCGATCAGAGCGAGGTGGGTCACGCCAAAGATTTGAATGAATTGGAGGAAATGCTCCAGACCATTCCTGCCGACAGCCTGATGTACCATGCGCAGCGTAACCACTTTTCTCACTGGCTGATGGCCCGCACGGAGTTTGCGCTGGCGGCGAAGCTGCGTCCGCGCAAAGTCTCGGACTTCAATGGGCCGGAGCATCTGCGCCGCGATCTGATCGAGTCGATCAACGATTACCGCCGCGAGCAGAACGAAGTATTAGTCGGTGACTTCAAGCTCGACACATTCAAGCCCTCACAGGCGAGCTTTCTGCGAATTGGTTCAGGGTCACTGGGAGGCAAGGCTCGAGGACTAGCCTTTGT
>Ga0126378_10001910_pt1 | contig 15431 bp, 22 predicted proteins | sample PanSoiMetPlot_23_FD_92587 | JGI IMG/M metagenome (GOLD analysis project Ga0126378, IMG submission 92587) | Tropical forest soil microbial communities from Panama - MetaG Plot_23 | ecosystem: Environmental > Terrestrial > Soil > Tropical forest > Bulk soil | place: Panama | collected 2016-02-17 | reverse complement strand
GCGGACTGCACCGTCGGCGCGGTGGTGCCGGTCGCCTGGAAGGCGGGCATGCCCAGGTTGTTGGCCAGCGACTGCAGGTATACCGGCACGTTGGGGTTGCCCTGCGCGCCCCGCAGGTAGTTCGATAACTGGAACGTGTTCTGCGGGCCCTGGAGTTGCGCCGCGGTGGCCAGGTACTGCTGGCCGAGTTGGCCCTGCTGGAGGCTGAGATTGGCCAGGAACTCGCGCTGCGCCTCGGTCATCTGCGGCTGCGCAGGTGTCGCCGGTGCACCCGGTGCAGCCGTCGGCGTCGCTGGTGCGGCGGCTGCCGTGGGCGTGGGTGCTGCCTGACCGGTGAGCGCGCCGTAGCTGCCGAACTGATTGCCGGTGCCGAGCGCGATGATCTGGTTCATCTGCGCCGGCGACAGGTTGAGCGGCACGGCACCGCTGTTCGGCCACTGCTGGCCACCGCTGGCGCGCATCGAAAACGCGAGTTGCTTGGCAGCATCGTTGTAATTCGAGCCTGCCGCCGAGCGCATCATGTTCGAAAGTTGGTCCCAGGTCATGCTGCCCGGCGCGGTAATTTGCGGCGTGCCCGCCGTGCTTGCCGCGGCCACGCCGCCGCCGCCGGCACCCGGTAGAGCGCCGGGTGTGCCGGGCAGCCCGCCCCCACCGGTCCACTGCTGGACGCTCGGCACCGGCGACGGCGGTGTGAACCAGCCCGTCAGCGACGCGGTGGTAGCGGCCTGGTTGTACTCCTGGGCCTGCTGCGCGAGCGTCAGTTGCGCCTGGAATTGCTGCTGCTGCAGGTTGGCCAGGAACTGGTTGATCTGCAGTTGCGGGATGCCCAGTTGCTGCAGTTGCTGCTGGGCGAAGGCGAGCTGGGCGTCGAATTCTTGCTTCTGCTGGGCGAGTTGCGCCTGGGTGACGCCCGAGGTCTGCGCGGCGAACTGCGCCAGACCGGATAGATCGCCGCCGCCGTAGCCAGGGATGGCGGTCGACGGGGTCGGGCCGCCGCCCATGCCCACGCCGCCGCCGGTGTTGGCACCGAACGTGCCACCCGCCTGTTGTTGGGCGACGGTGACGCCGGTCTGATTCGCCGCGGCGGCCTGCGCACCAGCCAGGTCGGGTGCGGTGACCGTGATCGAGCCGCCGCTGGCGATATTCGGCAAGGTGAACTGTGGCACTAGCTGGCTCCCGAAGCTGCGTAGGGCGAGCTGACCGCACCTGAGTTGAGCTCATTGGCCCACAGCGCGTGCACCGAGTCCATCGACGGCGGCGCGTAGTTCTGCAGCAGACCAGGCAGCGAGCCGCTCATCGCGCCGTACGTGCCGGGTTGTTGTACGGCATACCCGCCGGCTGGAGTGGCGGGTACCGCTGGCGCCGCGGGTGCCGCGGGTGCCGCGGGTGGTGCGGGCGGCGCGGCGGCAGTTGTGCCCTGGCCGCCGATATTGATCGTGACCGGTGCGTTGGTCGGTGTACCGCCACCGGCACCCGCGGGATTGCCAAACTGCTGCAGGTACGCAGGCAGGGCGGGTGCCTTCGGTTGCTGCAAGCCGCCAGCACCCTGACCCAAACCGAGTTGCTGGGCGAATTGCTGCTGGGCCTGTTGCTGCTGGGCGCCGGCGAAGTTCATCACGTCGCGGAAGGCCGCGGCCATGGCTGTCGAGCCGGCCGGCGCATTGGCATTCATCGTGCCGAGCGTGCCCAGGATGTTGCCGCCCAGACTCGAGAGCGCATTCGCGCGCGAGGCCAGCGCCGACTGCGCGGCGTTGTACATGCTGGCCTGAGTGCCGTAGATGTTCTGGCCGTAGTTGGCCGCCGCCACCGACGCGGCGTATGGCGTGGTGCCGCCGAGCGCCGCGGCGGTGTACTGCTGCAGCAGGTCGTTGGCGTCCTGGGCGTTGCCCGAGCCACCCGGCCCGAAGACCTGCGACTGGATGGCGCGGATGGCATTCACCTGGTCCTGCAACCCGTAGACGGGTCCGAGCAGTCCCTTCTGAATGTTGGCGCCGGTCTCGAGCGTCTGCGCACCGGCCAGACCGGCCTGCGCGGGGATAAGTCCGCCTGCCTGCGCCTGCGCGACGGCCGCCTGGCCTTGCTGTGCTGCGGCTTGCGCTGGCGTCAGTTGCGTCGCCTGCGCGTTGATGAGCGCGGTATTGGCGTCGGCCTGCCGCGATTGGGCCTGTGCCAGGTCGGACTGCGAACCGGTCAGGGTTGTCTGCGCCTCGGTCAGGCCCGTTTCGGCTCTGGCCTTGGCTTGAAGATCCGGCAGGAGTGTGTTGGTCTGGTTCGCCTGCGCGTTCAGCGAGTTGGCTTGCGCGTTGAGTTGAGCGACCTCGGCCGGCGTCTTGGCCGCTGTCGCATCGGCGCTGGCTTTCTGGGCCGCGGCCTGTGCACTCGCGAGACCGGCTTGGGCGGCGACGAGCGCGCGCTGACCGGGCGCGCCGTCGGTCAGGACCTGCGCCTGGGCCTGCGCCGTTGCAGCGTCAGCCTGGGCTTTGGTCGTCTGGGCCTTGGCCAGGTCAACCTGCGAAGGCGTGAGCTGATTGCTGTCGATCGCCTTCTGCAGCGTCGTGGCGCGCGACGCGTTGGCCGTCTCGACGCGTTGCTCGGCCTGAGACAGCGAGGTGTACAGCGTATTCAGCGTCGCGGTCGCCGACGTCAGCGCCTGCGGATTGGCGATGGCGGTCTGCTGCGCCTGGTCGACAACCGCCTGTTGCTTCTGGATCTGGTTCCAGATGTCGGCGACCTGAATGTTGGCCTGCTGGAGTTCCTGATCCGAGCCGGCCAGGATCTGGTCGACCGAGTACTGACCACCCTGACCGGACGGCGTGCCAAGAGCGGGTGTCTGCACCGGCGTGGTCTGCTGCTGCTGCTGCTGCTGCTGCTGCGCCTGCTGCTGTTGTTGCTGTTGCACCTGCTGTTGCTGCGCGGGGGTCAGGTCGCTCGGCGCAACGAACTCGGTGCCCGGACCGCCCGGTTGAACCGCGGACTGCCCGGTCGCCGAATCAACCCAGATGAATTTGCCAGGGTTCTGCGGGTCGGGTGCAACGGTGATCGGCACGTTAGGTCAGTCCGGGTGGTTGCTGTGGCGGCGGCAGTGGCGGCAATGCCGGACCAACGGCCGGCGCGGGCATCTGCGGTGGTGCTGGCATCTGCGGCGGCGGCTGGGTGCGCTGCAGGTTCAGCAACATGGGCGTCGTCGAGCCCTCGTGCGGTGGTGGCGGCTCGGTGCCGGCCGCGTCGTGCGCCCAGCCCTGGATCTGCTTGGCCGTGTCGATCGCCGAACGCAGGTCCGGGCCCTGATACAGCATGCTCCGCATCGGGTACACCTGATTGAGGGCCTGACCCGGTGGCATGCCCTGCGCCACGAGTTGGTGATACTGGGCGTCTGCTGCCTGCGTCGAGCCGAGCGGCGTGAAATTCCAGCGCTGGACCACCTCGTCGCGACTGAGCTGCGTCCCACTGAGTGGCGCGCCGAGACGATTGGCGATGCCCGAGGCGTAGTCCTGGACGCGCTGCGCGAACGAGTCCACCGTCTGGGCGAGCAGTTCCTGACTGGTTTGCCCGGCCATGCGCCTTACTTCCGTTTCCTGGCCTGACGCTGGGTGTTCAGTGCGATCGCCACGGCTTGCTTTATACTTGTGATATCGCGAAGCATGGTCCTCAACCATCTAAGAAAACGGGACAGCATGTCGCCTGTGAGACCTGCGGCATTTCGTTCTATGTCCCTAAGTACCGTGTTGTCTCCGCCAGATATTGTTCGCGCAGTTGTTTGGCTAGAGCTCGTATACCTAGCATCGAAGACGCACGTCTCGCGGCTCTCCGCGGAAAACGCGCCCACAACGCCGCTGGCGTCACTTGCCGCTGCGATATGTGCGGCAAAACTTTCGTAATCAGTCCAAGCCGCAGAGCCACGAAGCGGTTTTGCTCTAAATCGTGCTACAGCGCCTGGTGTCGCACGGATGACCATCGGCCGTACAAGCGGATCTCCGTCAATGGCAAGCGCATGCCCGAGCATCGGCACATCATGGAACTGCACCTCGGCCGCGCGTTGTTGCCGGATGAGCAAGTGGACCATATCAACCGCGACACCCGAGACAACCGGATCGAGAATCTGCGGGTTCTGACGATCCAGGAGCACGGGCGAGTTAGCTCTTCTTACCGCGGCGTGCCGCGGCCCGTCTCTGCGTAGACAACGCTATCGCTATTGCCTGCGGTCTTGGACGTCCTGCAGCCATTTCCGTCTTGATGTTGCGCCCCACGTCAGCTTTCTTCGCGCTCTTGATCAATGGCATCGCTCAAGTGCCGTTCTTGGTGGGCAGGCGCTCGTGCAGAAAGCCACCGCCTGGGCCACCCGTCGGGATGTCGCCGCGGTGCACGCGCTGAGGTGGCGACGGATACGAGCGCCGGTCGGCCTCGCGCACAGCCGGCTGGGGCGGCAGCATGCCCGCGTTCAGACGCGCCAGGCGGTCGAACTCAGGCTCGCAGTTCGGACCCGCGCTCGAGCCGGCGTTGGACGGCCCGCATTCAGCCGCGGCTTTGGTCATGGACGGATACGACCGATGGTGGGCGGCCGCGGCGCGCGCATGGCCCGCCCAGCGATGTTGGGTGCGCCAGCGATGGGCATGGCCGGTGCGCGCGGCAGGCGGGCCGGCATCTTGGGCATGGCCGCGCGCGCGGTCTTCGGCGCCGGCACCTTCGGAGCTCTGGGCATGCTTTTGTCCTACTTCCCCAACTTCTTGAGCGTTTGCGCCAGGCGCGCGCGCTGGCCGAGCTTGCCGCCTTTGGAAGCTGCGGCGTTGAGTTTCTTGGCCGGGATGGGCTGATCGCCCTTGACGCCGAGCTGCGAGCGGAGCGCGCCTGGCTTCGAGATCGCTTTCTGAATCCACTTCTCGGCCATGCCTACTTGCCCTTCCTGACCGGCACACCGCGTTTCTTGTCGAGGGCGTTGTCGCGAGCCGAGCCCTCTTTGATGCCCGCGCGTTTGTCGGCGGCTTTGTCCCTGGCCTCAGTCCACTTCGGCTTACCGCGGGCCGTTGCCATTGCCATATTCGCCGCGGTTCCACGAGTACGACTTCTTCGTGGCTGGGCTCTCGTTGAACACGGCCGGGTCGTTTTCGTACGGGAACACGTTGCCCTGGAACTGGTTGCCCAGGCTCGAGTCGTTGGCCTGCGTCTCGGGCCGCGGGCTGGTGAACGGGTACGAGCTGTCCTCACTGCGATTGCCGATCTCCGGCGGCGAGACTTTGCGTGCGCCTACCATGCTGTTCTCAACCTTTCTCGCTACGCGCGTGGCGTATTCTCACCTACACGCGAAAGCGCCCGCGTCGCTGCAAACGACCGGGCGCGCGACACCACAGGAGTTGGAGCCCTGCGATGCCCGATCAACCTACCAAACGCACGTGGAAATCGCACCCGCGCGTGCTGCAGACCTGTCCCACTTGCGGGACTGAGCGCTGGGTCGCACCGAGCCGCGTGCGTGGGCCCGGCTACTGTGACCGGCGCTGTCGCTGGCCACTGACTGAAGAACAACGCTTCTTCACAAAAGTCGTGTGCGATTTGCGCACCGGCTGCTGGTTGTGGACCGCGTCGAAGTTGAGTGGCCAAGCTGGCTACGGCGGCTTTGCTCGAGGTCACCGCCAATCGACGATGGCCCATCACGTCGCGTGGGAACTCGCCTACGGGCCCATCCCCGCGGGCATGCTGGTCCTGCATCGTTGCGATGTGCGACTGTGCGTGCGACCCGACCATCTATTCCTCGGTACCCAACTCGACAACGTCCGCGATCGTGATGCTAAAGGGCGCGCGGCCCATGGCGAAGCCCATCACCACGCTAAATTGACTGACCAGGCGATATCCGACATTCGCGCGCGCTGGCATGCCGGCATAACTCAGGCCGCACTGGCGCTCGAGTACGGCGTCCGCGTGCCGACCATCGCCAACATCGTGCACCGGCGCAGTTGGCGGCATCTCGACTAAGCCCCCGCTCTGACCGGTGGCGTCAGCATCGTCGCGATCGCATCCTGACGCATGGGGCCGGCCTGCGTGCCGCCAGCGATAATCCCACCAAGTGCGGCAGCCGCCGGCTCCGGAACCGCTGTACCTGGCAATTGACCACCAGGACCAGGCGGCTGACCGCCACCTGGCAACGCCGCGGTGGGCGTGCCGTCCGGCATGGCCTGACCGGACTGCACGGCGGCGAACAGTTGGGCCATTTTCTCATCGTCCAGCTTCTTGCCCACCAGTTGGAACAGGTACTGCTGGCCCTGCGGTGTGTGAAACAACAGCTTTTCCGTCTGGATCTCGATCATGGTCTCATCGGGACTTTCGTCGCCCATGCCCTTTTCGAGCGCTTGACGGAGCGGTAATAGCCCGGCTTGGGCCCAGCCCATGAGTTGCTGGGCATACGGGATATTTTCACCCTCCTCAGGCGGATACTCGCAATGGAAGTCGTACACGCCCTGGCACATGTCGCTGGTGAGCTCCTGGGCCTGACGCACGCTCTGACGCATGCCCTTGGGCTGCACGCTCGAGTACACCGGCACGGTCGTGCCGTACTGCTCGCAGATACGGTCCGCGATCTCGGTTGCCAGACTGCCGACAAAGGTCATCGCCTGCAGTCCGCCGTTGAGCACGTCGTCATAGGCGTCCTGCAGCATGGAGCGGATCAGGGCGCGATCGTGGCCCGACGTCGCGCCCGGACCGCCGCCCGCGGCTGATGAGGGCGCTTCCTCGTGCACGGAGCCGAGCATGAGCCCCATCAGCTCGTCGACGTCCTTGTTGGTGCCCGGATGCGTCGCCGGCACGGGGTTGCCGGCCACGTACTGGGCTTTCATCGGCTGGACGTCGATCTCGCGCGGGCGGCCGTTTTCGAGCACCAGGTCGGGCGAGACGTCGGCATTCGCCGGAATGAACCAGCCGCCGAAGGCGTGCTGCCACGTGTGCGCCAGCTTGGCCGTGGCCAGGTTGTTCATGCCCTGAAACACCGACAGGAACGGCCACAGGAACGGCACCCCGCGGCGGTCCGGGTCCGTCTCACTTGCAAAGTTGCAGCCCCACACCCACGTGCCGCACAAACGTGAGATGCCGAAGTCGCGCCGCAGGTCGATGGCCGCCAGGTTGGTGCGGCCCGAGTCGTTGTTGACGCGATACGCGATGGTCAGGTTCGACCCGTCGGTCGCCGGCGCGGTCACGCCCTGGCCGACGTAGTAGATGACCGAGCCCGGCCGCCACAGCTCGAACAGCGTGAACTTGCGGTAATACCCACGCTGCTGGGTCAGGTAGTCCGGGTCGTAGCCGGTGCCAACGTGGCCCTCATCGGCGAAGCGCCAGCGGTAGCCGGCCGCCTCGAGCTGCTCCTGGGCGTACTGCGAGCGGATGACGATGCCGTCCAGCCGATGCCCTGGGCCGAAAATCGGCAGTGCCTGGTCGACGCCGACGACGCGGATGCCGATGGGCACCTGGCGCGCCTTCCAGTCGAGTACGTAGTCGTCGTAATTTTTGCGCGATTCTTTGAACGTGGGCGCGGCGTACTGACGGATGACGCCGCCGTCCTCGTCGACGTAGCTGGGAAAATTCTCCCAGCCGGCCGCCGCGGGGAAACACAGCACGGCCGCCGAGCCCTGGTTGAACAGCATGTCCATGAGCGGTCGCCAGAACGCGCCGTGCTGCTCTTCGATGGCCGAAATCGCGGCATTGGCCCACACCTCGAGGTCCGACGCATTGGTGCGCGCGGTGATGCTCTTGCCCATCGGATCGCGCCTGAGCCTGGGGCGTTTCGAGCTCAGCATCTGCACCGCGTGCAGTGGCACGGTGACCGCGTACGGCAGTTTCACGGCGAGGTTGCCGGCGACGTTGGCGAAGTCGCGCGGCACGACCGGGTCCCAGCGGTTGTTCAGCCAGTCGCGACAATCTCTCACGCGGAGTCGCGTGGTCTGCATCTCGTTGAATTTCGACCACCACATGGTGGCGAACTGGCCGGGCGTCGGGATCTCGCGCTCGTCCACGTGTGTTTATCCGCTCAGGCGGTGCTACTGGCCGGGGTGGCGGAGGACGCGGCGGCGTCGGCGGCGGCTTTTGCCTGAGCGGCCTCGTCCTCGGTGGCTTTGCGCACGGCCCACTGCCCGCGCACCTGGTCGAACTCGGCGTGCAGCGGCGGGTCGCCCAGCAGCAGCGCCGCGGCAGCATCCTCGGTCAGCTCAGCATCCACGTAAATGGTCGTCGATTGCGAGTTGCCCAGCAGGTCGGCCAGCTCGGTGGCCACGCTACTAGTTGTGGTCGTGCTCGAGGCGCTACTAGATCTGGTGGTGGGCATGGCTCAAGTCTACGACCGTGTGTCTACACCTCGAGCGGGTTGCGCCAGACGTCCTGCTTGCCGCCCACGAGTCGGCCGGTGTGGCGGATGGTAGCGGGCGTACTGAGCAGGATCTCGAGCGCCCGCGAGCGGCCGAGCTGACCGTACTTCCACACCGCCAGAGCCAGCGCGCACACGCCGTCGTCGTGCATCCCCTCCGGCGCGCCGTAGTGCACGCCGGTGCGGCTGTACTGGTATTCGTACGACTCGAGCTCAACCTGCAGCGGGCCCTCCGGAAAACCGACGTGGTGCGACTGGATGGCAACCGCTAAACCTTCCATCAATTGTTGCTTGGAGCGCTGCGAGAAGACGTAGCCGGCGTAGTTGCGGTGGTCCGCATTGAGTGCCTGATCGATGGGTCCACCGGGCCCGGTGGAGTCGATCGCCGCTGGCGTCCGACCGGTCAGGTCCGTCACCCGGCGGAGCGTCAATTCCCAGTACTCCGGATGCGAATCCGACTCATCGTTGCTGGAGTCCAGTTGCGGATAGTGCGATTGATTCCAGCGTTCGGACCTGCATACCGCGGCGTGGTCGCACAACGCGATGCCCCACGTCCAGTCGTTGGCGCGGGCCAGGTCCCAGCCCCAGCAGGCCGGCGCGCACTCGGTGTGCAATGGCTCGAGGCAGTCGCGGATGGCATTGATGCCGAACGGGTTGCCCTCGTCGTCCGACGGCTCGGCCTCGTACAGTTCGCGGAACACCGAGGCCGGCAACTGCGCGCGCGCGTCGTCGATCTCGGATTGCGCCAGCACGCCGGCCTGGATGGCGTCGTACGCGGTGATGCGCGCGTAGTGCATGTCGGGCTCGCCGGATTCCGCGCGCCGCGCCAGTCGGTACGCCCAGTTGCGGCGTCCCTTGACATTGCCGATGATGCGGATCTTGCCACGCGTTGCGGTCAGTGTCGTGCGGATGGCATGATACGCCTCCTCCTTGACGCGGGTGGCCTCGTCGATAACCGCGGCATGCACGTCCTCGCCGTACAGCGAATCCGGATTGTCGGCGCCCTTGAAACGCAACACCGCCCCGTTGATCAGCGTGATGGTGCAATCGGCCTGATTGGCCACGAACGTGTTACGGGTGAGGCCGCGAATGAGCCGGCGGAAGACGATGCGGGCCTGCTCGTAGATGGGTGCGATCCACCAGAACTCGTGGCCAGGTTTGCCGAGCCAGGCCTGCTCGGCGAGCCAGCACATGCAGCCCACGGTCTTGCCGGATTTGGTGCTGGCTTCGATGACCGAATAGCGCGCGCTCGAGTAAATCGCCGCCTGCTGCTTGGGGTACAGCTGCGGGCGGACAAACTCAATCTGCCGCGGGGAGACTGAGGCTCGAGTCTTCGGCACGGTCGAATGAGACGGTCACCGTCACGCTGGTGTCCGTCGTGGCCACGGTTTCGGTGCGAAAACCGGCCCAGTCCAAGACGTACTTGACGGCATTCAGTGACACGGAATCCTGGTCGGCGTGATCAACCAACTCCGCCAACCGATTGAGCGAGGGATGCACGAGCTCGCGCATGCGCTCCTCGGCCTTGCGCAAGTTTTGTGGAGCATAGGCGCCGTGCATGTGGCACACCTTCTGGCCTGGTTGGGCCCACTCGCCACAGCGTGAGCCGGCGCGATTCTTCGCATGACACTTCTGAGCCATGGGGTTCGCTGAAGTCATGGGGTTTCGGCGGCCATCGGCGTCGGCTCACCGGAGGTCATGCCTGGGCCTGCTCCGGGAGCGCTTGGAGGCGCTCGTGCATGGCCTGAAACTGGGCCTCAATATCGGGCGGCGGAGCCTCGGCGTCGCGCGTGCGCGCGCGAGAGAAGAGATTTCCGGGGTCTGTCGAGGCGTTGACTTTGTGCCGCTCGGCGGTGTGCTCGAGGTACGTGCCACTGAACGGCAAACGGCAAATGGGGCACTCGGCAACATCGTGGCGCAGCGTCGTGGGTTCTGGCGAGCCACGGCGGGGCGCAGCCCCAAAAGCCGTGGCGTCGGTAAGGGGGTTTGGGGGATCCCGGGGCGTCACTTCAGTGACGCCGGAGTGGAGTGGCGTGGATACCGGACGTGCGCGTTCGGTGCGCGTGACGTCACGGGGCACGTGCTCTGTGACGTGCGCTGCACGGCGACGTTCGCGAGAGGAGGCGGCGCGGTCTGCGGCACCCTTCCGTTTTGCAAGCACCTGCTCGCGACTATCATTCCAGTCCAGGTAGTCGTGGACCTGATAGCCACCGGGCACCTCGTTCCAGAAATTACGTTCGATCAGCATTCTGGCCGCCGAGGTCCACCCGCGAATACCGACCACCACACTCCGCGGAATGAAACCATCCGTCAACTGATCGCCACAATACGACAAGCCAATGGCAAAGAGACCAACCGCTGGCAGCGGCGTGGCAACCACCTTCGGATGACTATAGAAATGATCGTCCAGATGCGCCCAGGGCACGCGCGTCTCAGGACCTCCTTGCATACATCGCCTCACCCGCCGGCCATTCGATGTCGTGCATTCCGTAGCGTGCGCGGTACTCGCTCAGATGCATGACTTTGACGCCGCGGCGTCGGTCGTACCAGTACTGGCGATAGTCATTGCCCAGCCGTTTCAGTTCAGCACGCGCTGACGCACACCGCCAGGTGCACTGCTGCCGCGAAAACACGTGCACCGGACACAGCATGCTTACTTGGATCCCTCGCGCACGCGCTGGGCATCTTCGGCTCGTTGCAATTCCACTTGTTCGAGCAGTTCGGCGTCGGTCGGCTCGTCATCTTTGAAAATCTCGTCGTAGCGTCTGGCATGCTGCGCCACGCGTTCGGGGTCGTTGCGCTCTTCGATGACGGTGCGCGCCGCTTCTTCGAGCTCGTCGTCTTCGACCAGGGACTCGGTGCCAAAGGCGAAGCGCTCGGCGCGTGCCAGCGAGCGTTTCATGGCCATTTCGACGGGCTGGAAGCGTGCCACCGGGTTGTGACGTACGCCCTGGACGGACTGGCCCTGGGCTTCGGCGAGCGAGACGCGCCCGTAGGCTTTGATCTCGCCGTACGTCACCGTGCGAATGGTAGTTTCGATGACGATGTCCTTGGGCGACCAGCCCCATTCGACTTTCTCATCGTTCGAGAGTGGCCGCTGGACGAAGCCGCGGTACTCGTCGCGGTGGTTCCGCCGCAGCAGTTTGACGCGGCCGTCGACCGTGATCCACGGCTTGCCTTCGTACAGGGTGACGTCGTCCCCGGGCAGCAGGTGATGCTTCTGGCAGAACAGGGCCAGCAAGTTGAGCTGCGCCGGCGTGCCTTTCTCTAGGCCCCAGCCGGACTCCCGATTGAGCCGGATTCTGCGTTCGAGCGACGACATCGAATAGTCATTGCCACTGCCGTTGCTACGTTCGATAGCGTTTCCTGTCATGTTGCCTCCGGCTCAGCGATGAGCAGATATCGCTCGAGCCGAGCCAACCGGCGCGACTCACGAAACTTATTGACGATGTCGGGATGTACGAGTTGCGTCGGCATCGGCACCTGGATGTGACGCTTCAACTGCCAGCCAGCTCTGCGCAGGACATCGGCGTAGTCCCAGATGAAGATGCCGACTCTATCCGCTTCGGTCTCACCATGCTCACCATCCCAATCAGCCATCAGGAACGCGAGTCGGCAATCGGGTTTGACCAAGTCGCGCAGTTCGGTCAACCGCTCCTCGAAAAAACATAAATAGTCCGTCGCTGTCAGGCGTGAGACTGAGCCATCCACGTATCCATCGTCGACCTTGTGGAAGTACGGCGGGTCCCAGAACACCAGCGCAGCTTTGGTCACGGTCTTAGGCCAGCCAGTGCTCAGGTCATGCTGTTCGACGTCGATGCGCTCGTGGTGCAGGTCGATGTCATAGCCGCGCGCCTTACGGCCCATGAGCAGACAGGCATCGAGCGTCGTGCCGGATCCGGCCATCGGATCGACCACCAAGTCGCCCTGCTTGGTGAAGAAGTACAACGTGTGGCAAACGAGCTCGCCTGGAATCCGGCCGGGATGCGCGTCACCCATCAGGTCATGGCAGGTCTGAAAATTCCAGACGTCATACGGCTGGATATTGATACCCAGGCGAGCGAAACGCTCGGCGTCTTCGGCCTGATCCAACTGGATGGCGTGCACGAGTTGGACTGGCATCCCGAGGCGAAGCGCAATCTCCTCCGACTTGTGACCACTAGTGAAAAGTTCGGATTGGAAGTTTTTACTAACGTCATCTGAGATAGTCTTCTGCGAGACACCAAGACGCTCGGCGATCTCTATCTGACTCCAGCCGAGTCGTGCGAGTCGCAGCGCCTTCGCACGTCGCTCTTCGCGCCGCTTCGCCAATAGATCCGACACGAAGTCACTGACCCGCGACTCGGTGATGCCCAGGAGTCGCGCAACGTCTTTCTGCTTGAAGTCCGGATTCTCGGTGTAGACCTCGCGCGTCACACGCGTCAGGTCGGCTACTTCAAGTCGGTCGCCGTGTCTCGCCGAGAGTGAGGCAGCGTACAGTTTGACGGGGATACCATCGGGGACGGCATGCCACTCCACTGGAATGCCGTTGATTCCAGCCTTGCCATACGCGAGTTGCCGATGCTTCCCATCGAGCAACCGGTTAGTTCCCTGCTCAAGCACGAGCGGGGGAAATTCGTCGCCGGCGCGCATCGCCTCGGCATAGCGTTCCACCGTGGCCGTATTCCAGCGGCTCCGCGGGTAGACACTCGGGTCCCAGACGATCAGCTCGATGTCAACACTGCCCCAACTGCTGACAGTCACCGGCCGATGAGCTCCGGTCCAAAGTACGTCGGCTGAATGGCGTTGAAGTCCCGCAGCATGTACCAGCGCTTGTTGCCTGGATTGCGCTCGCGCCCGTAGGGCATCCGGATCTGGACAACGCCATCGAAGCCGTGGTCACGAAACACGGTCTTGTAGCGCTCGGCATCCTTCGAAATCTCGGTCGTGGGCCCCTTCAGGTTCACCCGGATCGCGAGGGCCTGAGTATGAAAAGTCAGGTCAGCCTTGCCGAGCATGTCCTCGACGCTGTCCATCGAGCAGCGCTGATACCAGCCGGCCTGACTGACCAGGCCGAAGGCGTGATACTGATCAACGCAGGACGGGTAGAAGTTGTGCGCCAGCTTCTGCCGATAAGCATCCTCATAGTGGGGCCGTGGCCAGGAGCGCTCGAGCAACTTCGCCATGCCGAAATCGATGTACTCAGCCTGAGTTGGCAGAGTGCGCTCGTGTGAGACCCAGTCGTGAAAGAGGCCAACGCAGGACAATGGGGGCTTGCCGGCTTGGTCTGCTAGTCCACCACGCCGAGTAATGTCCCGGTCGTCGCACCAGACAATCGGGTGCTCAATCAGGCGACTGACAATGTAGTCAGGATCAAGGAACTGGAGGAAATAGCGTTCGCTCATCTCAACCCCAATCGTTTGCTGCATGCCGGCCACGCGCGCCAGCCCTGGCCAGCCAGCACACGCTCAGCCACGGCGATCTGCTGCGCACGCGACGCTTGTGCCGGTGAGCCCAGACCGCCATAGGCGCGCCACGTCGTCAGTGTGAACTGCAGTCCGCCCAGAAATCCATTGCCGGTGTTGGCATGCCAATTGCTTGTCGATTCGCAGGCAGCCAGACGGTCCCAGATCAGAGCCGGCGCCGTGGGGGACGACGCCGGCCTGGAGGGCGGCACGGCGAGCGGGGAGAGCTCGCCCGTCGCGCGAAGGTAGCGGAATGGGTCGCCAATACCGGTGGAGTCCATCGCCGCCAGCAGTTCGCTCGGCTCGACATTGGCTTCTTCGGCAGCCGCCTGGATGTTCGCCGACGCCGGGTCGGCATGGCTCACCATGACCGCCGTCCCCAGCACCACACCCAGCACCAATCCACCGACAAAGGCTGTCGCACGCGCCATCTACTCGAGCGTCCGTGTGATGAACACGAGCACCAGCACCACAAAGGCGACGGCCACCATCAACGTGTGCGCCAACTCACCAGTCATCAGTACGGGAGCTCTTCATCATCGACATCCTCGCGCGCGTTGTCGCGCTTACCAGCGGCGAGCTCGTATTCGGCCGCTTCTTCCGCGCGTCGCCAGCGTTCTTCTGAAACCGTCGGTGGCTCCAGCGCACGGCGGACAGTCGACGACGGCGACTTGCGCAATTCCGCATGCACCAGTTGGCGCGCGTTCTCCAACGCCAGCGCCAGCACCGCCTCGCGCGCTTCGTGCGCATCGTCCATGTCCACCTCGAGCAGGACCTCGGCAACCTCGCTGCCGTAATTGCCGTCCGAGACCTGCTTGCGAAAGACGACGTGCTCAGCCATCGAATCCCTCCCGCATGCCCTTCAGTGGCATGCGTCCGCAAACGGCAGACAACTTACGCATCTGCCGCCAGTCCGTAGGCGAAGATGCGCTCGACCTGCCACGCGTCACGCGGCTGCCAGACGTAGCACGCCAGGCCGCCACGCTGCATGCTGGCGATCTCGCGCTTCTGGTGTCTGCCGAGCGCGCCGCTCGCGCCCTTCAGCTCGGCCAGGAAATGCTGACCGAACTCCTCGTGCCAGAACAGCCAATCCGGCACGCCGAGCCCATCACAGAAGCCGTCCAGGCGCAGCGTATGGATGCTTTCGATGACGCCTTCCGAGTCGCGCAGGTGCCAGCCCATCCAGCCGTACACGTGCGCGCGTGCCTTGACCCAACGCGCGAATTCCTCTTCGCCGGCACCCTCGAGATAGCGCAAGCGTGCCGCGGTGAGTGGCTCGCTACGCCGCACGCGGCGCGCCTGGACGCGCGTCTGCGGATACGACAGACCACGAATAGCGATCGTCACGGCTCGCGCAGCCACCTGAAGAAGCGGCCGAGCGCCAGCGCCAGGCACACGCCGGCCAGGAACCAGCCGACCAGGCCCATCGCCACGTACTCCACCCATTCAGGCATGGCTAAAAAGGAAGTTGTTCCTGGTCGTCAGACTCGGGCGTCAGCCAATAGGCAGAGCCGAGCTCGGCTTCGCGTTCGATCTCGGCGGTGCGGTACAGGTGGATGTTCTCGTCCAGGCGTTCGACGACGCGCGCCAGCATCAGGCCCAGGTCGGTGTTGCGGCGGATGGCGTCCCACGCGCCCCGTTGCCAAGCG
>Ga0126378_10001909_pt1 | contig 15438 bp, 9 predicted proteins | sample PanSoiMetPlot_23_FD_92587 | JGI IMG/M metagenome (GOLD analysis project Ga0126378, IMG submission 92587) | Tropical forest soil microbial communities from Panama - MetaG Plot_23 | ecosystem: Environmental > Terrestrial > Soil > Tropical forest > Bulk soil | place: Panama | collected 2016-02-17 | reverse complement strand
TCTGGAACAATCTCAGGCTTCGCTTGAATGTCGCGCCCAGCTCGCTGTAGCGATAGTCCGAAGCCCAAGCGGGAGAGGAACCCTCGTAGCCGAGCTCGAACAATCCGCCCTCCTGGATCGGCCCCAGATCCCGGAGGGTGTCGTAACTGATGCTGAGGCGCAGATTCGCATCGGCCCGCGAAGGCCCCGGATCAAACGCCGGGCCGTAGGGATTATCCTCAGGATTGTGATTGCTCACCCGCAGATACCGATACCGCGCCGCAGTTTTCACGACGTCGAACCAGTTGAGCACAAAGCCGATGCCGCCGCCGTAGGATAGGACGGTCGTTCGCCGCTCGAGCGGGGGATCTTCCATCGACGCGTCGGGGGCATACTCATCCGTGCGATCGCGCTTATAGAGAGCTTCCATGGTCAGCGAGAGGGGATACCAATTAAAGATGTTTGAATTGAGGAAGCCGATGTATATGCCGGACTCCGCGCTTGTCAGCTGCGCGGCAATCAGCAATTTCTTGTTTTCGCCGAAAAGATTGTTTTCAGCGTAGAGAACTCCGCCTCCGATGTTGGACGAAGAAAGCGAAAAGGTCGGGGCGATCACCCAGGAGATCTTGTCGCGGACCGAGATCTCCACCGCAACCGTGCCGTTCGGACGCGCTCGAGGGGTGACGACGACTTCCTTGAACAGTCCGCTCGCATTCAGCCGCCGCGTGGCCTCGGCGAGTTTTTCCTCAGTCAGCTCTTCCCCCACTGAAATTCCAGCAATTCCTCGCACCGTACCAGCGGTCGTCTTCTCGTTGTCGCGGACGGTCACTTCGGACACGCGCGCTGGCAATGGCGCCGAACGCGGCGGCCGCGGCAAGGGAGGGGTTTCGAACAGCGGCCGGGTCTCCGGAGAGTCCACGCGCGGGGAGCTGCTTGGTGGACTAGTAGCCCCCTCCCCGCCGCCGCTCAGATGGCCAACCAGAAACATCGTCAAAGAGCACGCGGCGAGAAGCACTGGACTCGGCGGTAGTCATGGCCGGCTGATCCAGCCGGGGTTGATCGCGAGCCTTTCGCAGAACGCCGGCTGACCGACCAGGGTTACGGTCGGTAACAGCTTGTTACTGAACAACACACTCGACGCACTGCACAACACTGTAAAGACCCGCGCTTTCGGGCAGCGTGGTGTACGGAATGCACCTTGCAAACCGCACCCTGAACTGTTACCGGGAGAGCCGGACGGTGACGGCCGACCGTTGGAGAAGTCGGGGGCTTCTCCCGGCCAGCTTGTCAACCGGGATTTGAACCAGGAGGATCAGAATGGCCGCAACTACAGCAGCGAACTTGGCGCCGACGGAGCGAATTGTCACCTTCGCGGAAGAACGGCGAGTCATCATCGCCTCTTCGGTAGGCACTGTCTTCGAGTGGTACGACTTCTACCTTTACGCGATCCTGGCGCCCTTTTTCGCCACGAAGTTCTTTCCAAGCGGCAACCAAACGGCTGCCCTCCTCGCAGCCTTTACCACCTATGCGGCCGGCTTCCTCGTTCGTCCCTTCGGGGCACTTATCTTTGGTCGAATCGGCGACCTGGTTGGTCGCAAGTACACATTCCTCATCACCATCGTTGTGATGGGAACTTCCACGGTCTTGGTCGGCCTTCTGCCGACCTACGCATCGATCGGCTTCGCATCGCCGATAATCCTCGTTCTTTTACGGCTCGCGCAAGGGCTGGCGCTCGGCGGCGAATACGGCGGCGCAGCAACGTACGTGGCGGAGCATGCGCCCGATGGCAAGCGCGGCTATGCGACGAGCTGGATCCAAACAACAGCTACCGTGGGCATGTTGATGGCGCTCATCGTCATCGCGTTGAGTCGCTACTTTCAGTCAGCAACGACGTTCTCGGCCTGGGGTTGGCGAATCGCCTTCTGGCTCTCGATGCCACTTCTGGCGATCTCGATCTACATCCGATTGAAGCTGCAAGAGTCACCGATCTTCCAGCGCATGAAGACGGCAGGCAAGCGTTCGAAATCGCCACTCAAGGACAGTTTTTTCAAGTATCCCAACAACAAGTACGTGGCACTGGCGTTGCTCGGGGCCACCGCGGGTCAAGGAGTGGTTTGGTACACGGGGCAGTTCTACGCTCTCTTCTTCCTCTTGATCTACCTAAAGCTGGACTTCATCCCGACCTATTTCCTCATCGGCCTTTCCTTGGTTATTGGCACGCCTTTCTTCCTCGTGTTTGGCGCGCTCTCGGACCGCATCGGTCGCAAGAAAATTATCTTGGCTGGCTGCCTGATCGCAGCGGTGACCTACCGGGCGCTTTTCGGCGGACTGACGCACTATATAAACCCGGCACTCGAGCGATACCAGGATACAACGCCGATCTCGGTCGCTGCCTCGAACTGTAACTTCCACATTTTCCTCGGTCCCTGGTCAGATCAAACCGCGTGTGACAAAGCCAAAGACTTTCTCGGAAAGGCTGGGCTTTCCTTCACGTCACTGCCCGCGCTTCCAGGTCAAGAGGTCGTGACCCGGATCGGCAACATCGAGATTAAAGGGTGGGACGAGAAGCAATACCAAGCAGCACTCAAATCAACCGGATATCCGCCCAAGGCAAACCTGGCCAACGTGAACTGGGTCATGGCGGAGCTGATCCTGATCTTAATGGTGATTTACGTCACCATGGTCTACGGGCCCATCGCCGCATTCCTGGTCGAGCTGTTCCCAGCCAACATTCGATACACTTCGATGTCTCTGCCCTATCACATTGGCAACGGCTGGTTCGGCGGCATGCTGCCGTTGCTCGCCACGGCAATCGTGGCCAAGGCTGGCAATATCTACGCCGGCCTCTGGTATCCAATCATCGTCTCGCTGATGACCCTCGTGATCGGCACTTTGTTCGTCCGCGAAACCAAGGACGTGAAGATCCACGCCGAGTACGGAACGGCGCGGTCGCCGGAACAAATGCCTGGCTCGGCGTAGCTCGAGAGCACCAGCCTCGCGAGGCCCTACGCCTGCAGCTTCGGCCTGGGAATTCCCAGCCGGTGCCGCTTTTCCCAAAGCGCCTTGCGGCTGATGCCGAGGCGCTTGGCCAGCTCCGTTTCGCTCAATCGGTGCTGGTGCTCGAGGACGAATTTCCGGAAGTATTCCTCGAGGCTTCCAGACATCGCCTCGCTTTCGAGCTCGTTGATCTCGGCCGGCGTTAACAACGGCGAGTCGATCGCCAACAGCTCAGCGGTAATCGTCCCCGCGTCGCACAGGATCACCGCGCGCTCGATCGCATTTTCCAGCTCGCGCACGTTGCCGGGCCAATCGTGTTTGGCGATCGCGACCCGCGCTTGAGGGGCGAACTGGAGCGGAGGGCGATTAAGCCTTCGGCATGTCTTGACCAGCAGAAAATCCGCCAGCGCCGTAATGTCCTCGCCGCGCTGGCGCAGCGGCGGCAGTGGAATCTCGACCACCCGGAGCCGGAAGTAGAGGTCTTCGCGGAATTTTTGGTCTCGCACCATCTGGCGCAGATTGCAGTGGGTGGCTGCGATTAGCCGCACGTTGACCCTTCGGGCCACCGTCGCGCCGACCCGCCGGACCTCGCCTTCCTGCAGCACGCGCAACAGCCGCGCTTGAGCAGAGAGCGGAAGCTCGCCGATCTCGTCGAGGAACAATGTCCCGCCATCCGATGCTTCGACCAACCCGGCCCGCGAGGTATGCGCGCCGGTAAACGCGCCTCGCTCGTGGCCGAACAACTCGGATTCGATCAGCGTGTCGGGAATCGAAGCGCAGTTGACCGCGATGATCGGCGCGTCTTGCCGCGGGCTCTGCGCGTGCACCGCCCGGGCGACCAACTCTTTTCCGGTGCCCGACTCTCCGAGGATCAGCACCGTGGCATCCGTCGGCGCCACCTTGCGCACCCGCTCGAAGACCTCGAGCATCGCCGGGCAACTGCCCACCATCCCGCCCACCGCGTAGGAGCGCTCAAGATCCTGTCGCAGCGCCGCGTTCTGTCTCTCCATGCGCGTCTGGCGAAGGATCCGGTCGACCACCATCAGCATCTCGTCGTGGTCGAACGGCTTGGCGATGAAGTCCACTGCGCCCTTTTGCATCGCTTCCACCGCGGCCCTGACGGTGGCATAGCTCGTCATGATCAGCACCGGGGCCTTGCCGCACTTGCCGATCAGCTCTGTCCCGTCGCCGCCGGGCAACCGCAGGTCCGCGATGATCAGATCGAAGACGTCGAGGGAGTGATTCGCCTCGGCTTCGGCGACCGACGCCGAGTCCGAGATGTCGTGTCCAGCTCGCGCGAGCAATCGCCCCAGCTCCGCGCGAATGATCGATTCGTCTTCCACAATGAGGATCTGGCTCACGCTCGCACCTGCTCTCGGCGCACTTCGAGCCGCGGCAGCGGCGCCGTCTTCTGCCGCAGCGGCAACTGGAGAACAACCGTCGTTCCTGCCCCCAGCGCGCTGTTCACTTCCATCGTGCCTTGATGCTCACGCACGATGCTGTAGGCCAGCGGCAGCCCCAACCCGGTTCCCTGACCGGGCTCCTTGGTGGTGAAGAAGGGCTCGAAGATGCGCTGCCTCACGGATTCGGGGATGCCGGTTCCCTGATCGATCACCAAAACCCGAACATCGCCGCCCTGAACTTTCGCCTCCACCCAAACGCGCTCGCCCGGTCGCGAGGCGTCGAAGGCATTGCTCAGAAGATTCACAAACACCTGAAGCAACCGCTGCCGGTCTCCCTCGATGGTCAGCTCACTTGGGCATTTGTTTTCGCAGGGGATGTTTTTCGCCGTTCGGTCGAGCTGAACCAGGGCAATCGCCTCTCCAACCGCTTCGCGGAGCGAAAACGTCTCTACCTCCTGAACGCCATTGTCCGAGCCGCTGCGGCTGAAGCTGAGCAGGCCGCGCACGATGGCGTCGATCCGTTGAGCCTGCTCGAGGATCGACCGCACTCGGTCGCGCAGCACCGAGGCATCATCCTCATGCGCCAGGTTCTGCGCGATGCAGGCGATGCCCGTGAGCGGATTGCCGATTTCATGCGCGATGCCCGCCGCGAGCCGGCCGATCGACGCCAGTCGATCCTGATGTGCGACTTGAGACGCGAGGGCTTTTCGCTCGCTCACGTCCTCCACCAGCATCACCAGACCTTGAGACGGGCTCGTCCCTCGTCGCGGCAGCGCAGCGCCGTCGACGACCGACTTGCTCAAGGAAAAGAAGCGGTCGCCGAGCCTTATTTCCTGCTGAGGCTCCGGACGCGCGGCGAATTCCGCCAAGGCGCGCGCGACCGGTTGCTCGAGCTGCTGCAGCGTTCCACCGGTCGCTTCGTTTGCCGAAATCCCGGCCAGCGCTTCCAGCGCGCGGTTCCAGATCACCACGTCGCGATCGGGGCCCAAGGCGCAGACGCCCAGCGGCAGATCCTCCAAGATCCGGCGAAGGTATCGCCGGAATGCTTCCAACTCCGCCGCCGGCCCCGGCAAGTGCGCGCGCGATTCTCGAAGCGTCTCCTCCAGAAATCGAAGTCGATCCGAAAGAGCCGGACGCGCTTGGGTATCGAGGCGCAGTCCTTCATCGACGATCATCCTTGCCACCAACGGCCCGACCAGCCCGGAGAGATTTCGCTGGATTCGCTCCCGAAGCCGCTGCAGCTGCGCCGGGCGCCGCTCGTTTCGCGTCATCTCCAGGTCGCCCAGGGCCTGCGCGACTTCCAGCTCCGCAGCCTCCGGCCCGAGCAGCGGCGCGAGGCGCTCCTGGAACTCCACCGGCGAAGTTGCGGCGACGACGATCAGCTCCGGCGCGAGCACCTCTTTGGCGCAGGCGCTCGCCGCCCGCTCTTCGGCATGCGTGGGACGCGTCGCCAATGAAACGGCTCCAAACAGCAGTCCATTGATCGAAAGCGACGCGAGAGTGGCGATGCTCCAAGGCTCACGTCCGGGGGCTATCCCGAACAGCGCGCTGATGTCGAAGGCATTTGGAAGAAGCCCGGACCGCGTAAGCAGTGGAACGAACAGCGTGGCTGCCCAGACGAAGATGCCACCCATCAGGCCGGCAATGAACCCGAGCCGCGTTGCTCTCCTCCAGAAGAGCACGCCGAACAGCCCGGGCAAGAACTGGGCGACGGCAACGAACGACACCAGCCCAAGCTCGACCAACCCGCGGTGCCTGTCGAGGAAGATGGAGGAGCAATATCCGGCCAGAATGATCGCCGCGATCAGCGCTCGGCGTGCCCACAGCAGTCGGCTGTAGAGGTCCCCGGGCTTCGCCAAATCGCGGCGGGGCAGCACCAAGTGGTTGAGGCACATCGCCGCCAAAGCGAGCGTGTCGACGATCAGCATCGCGCTCGCGGCGGAGAGCCCACCTAGGAAAGCGATTCCCGAAAGCAGCGTCGAGCCGCTCCTTCGCGCCACGGTGAGGACGTAGAAATCGGCGTTGCCGCTCGGCAACAGCTCCATCCCAGCCCAAAGGATTGCGGGCACCGCGAGATTGAGCAGCAGCAGAAAGAGCGGGAATGCCCAGCTCGCCACATGCAGCCCACGCTCGTTGAGGCTCTCGGTGAACGCCATATGAAACTGCCGGGGAAGCAGAAAGCCAGCCGCGAAAGAGAGCAGAAGCAGCGTTTTCCAAGGACCCTCGCGGACCGGACGGAACAGGGATTCCACCGCCAGCGGATGCGCGCGCAACCAATTCTCCATGCCCGAGAAGCCGCCGAAGACCAAAAAGACCGCAATCCCGGCGACCATCAAAAGTGCGGCGAGCTTGACCACCGACTCGAAGGCGATGGCGACGACCAGACCCTCGTGCCGCTCTCGCGCCGTGACGTGGCGAGCGCCGAACAGAATCGCAAACAGCGTGACCAGCGCACAAAACGCGAGCCCCACGGTGCCGGGCGCGGTGAACTGGGTGAGCACACGAACCGATTCCGTCACCGCCCGAATCTGCAGAGCCAGATACGGCAGGCTGCAGGCGATCATAAAGAGCGTGACCAGAACCCCCGCTGCCTGGCTCTGGTAGCGAAAGGCGAACAGGTCGGCGAGCGAGGTCAGTTGATTGTCCCGAATCACTCGCAGCACCGGCATCCAAAGCGCGCCGATAAGCAGGCAAGAAAGGGTCACCCCTAGGTAGATGGCGAGGAAGTTGTAGCCCTGGCCGCGAGCGAAACCGACGCTGCCGTAGTACGTCCAGGACGTGGCATAAACTCCGAGTGACAGCGCGTAGGTCAGCGGGTGGCGCGAGACGCGCGCCGGAATCAGCCCGCGCTCGGTCGCATAGGCGATCAAGAAGAGCAGCAGCAGGTACCCGAGCGCCGCGGCAAAGAGCGGACCGATTTCAAGTGTCACGGCTCTTCCTCCGCCGGGCGACCCACCATGCCCCGACGATCAGCAGAAGCCATAGCACAAACGGCGTGAGCCAATGCCAACCGGTTGCCCAGAGATTTCGTGCTCGCGATGCCAGAACGAGCACGCCGACCCCGAACAGAAGCAGGGCCAGGTCCGACGTTCGGCTGCGGTCGGGGATGAGCGCCATCGGGCGCGGAAGTAGACGCCAACTCGAGCCTGCGCGCCAGAGGGGCGGTGCCTCGGGTGTTGGACTGAGGCGCTACAGACCTGGATCAATGCGCTGCGTCACGAGCGCGGAGGCGATGTCTTGGGATACCCCAGGCTCTGCAGCGACGCGCCGATCTCGTCGAGGATCGCCGGATCGTCGATGGTCGCGGGTACTGAATAGGGCACGCCATCCGCGATCTTTTTGACCGTGCCGCGGAGGATTTTGCCCGAGCGCGTCTTCGGTAGCCGCTTGACGACGGTGACGACCTTGAAAAAAGCCACCGGGCCGATCTCGTCGCGAACCAGCTTTACCAGTTGCTGCAGAACCTCGCTCTCAGGCCGCGTGACGCCCGCCTTGAGCACCACGAAGCCGACGGGAATCTCGCCCTTGAGCTCGTCCGCCACGCCGACCACCGCGCATTCCGCAACATCCGGATGAGACGAGAGCACCTCCTCCATCGCTCCGGTTGAAAGCCGATGCCCTGCGACGTTGATGATGTCGTCGATGCGGCTCATGATGGACAAGTAGCCGTCTTCGTCTTTGAAGCCGGCGTCGCCGGTCAGGTAGTAGCCCGGATATCGACTCAGATAGGCTTTCTGGTAACCCGCATCGTCTTTCCACAGCGTCGGCAGGCACCCCGGCGGCAGCGGCAATTTGATTGCGATGCTGCCCGTCTCGTTCGGCCCCACTTCCTTGCCGGCCTCGTTCAGTATTTGAACGTCGTAGCCGGGCACCGGCTTGGTAGCGCTGCCGGGTTTGACTGGAAGCATCCCGAGGCCGGCGAAGTTTGCCGAGATCGGCCAGCCGCTCTCCGTCTGCCACCAGTGGTCGATTACCGGCACCTTCAGTCGCTCCTGAGCCCAGAGCAGCGTGTCCGGATCGCAGCGCTCGCCCGCGAGAAACAAGGTTCGAAAGCGGGATAGATCGTAGCGGCGCATGTGCTCGCCGTTCGGATCTTCCCGCTTGATGGCGCGAAACGCGGTCGGCGCAGTGAACAGAACCCGGACGCCGTGCTGCGAGATGACTCGCCAAAATGCACCCGGGTCCGGAGTCCCCACCGGCTTGCCCTCGTACAGAACGGTGGTGCACCCTGTGAGCAGCGGCGCGTAGACGATGTACGAATGACCGACGACCCATCCAACGTCCGAAGCAGCCCAGTACACCTCACCCGGTTTGGCCCCGTAGATCGCCTCCATGCTCCAACGCAGGGCGACGGCGTGGCCGCCATTGTCCCGAACCACGCCCTTCGGATGACCCGTCGTCCCGGAGGTGTAGAGGATGTACAGCGGGTCGGTGGCGGCGACGGGAACGCATCCGGCCGGGCGCGCGGAGGCCATCGCTTCCGCCCAGTCAACGTCGCGGCCGGACATCGGCGCCGCCGTTTGCGGTCGCTGAAGGACTATGCATCGCTCGGGTTTGAAATGGGCCAGCTCGATCGCCTTGTCCAGCAGCGGCTTGTACGGAATGGTCCGGCCCACTTCGATTCCGCATGAAGCGGAGACAATCAGCTTCGGCTCGGCGTGATCGATTCGCGTCGCGAGCTCGTGAGGCGCGAACCCGCCGAACACCACGGAATGGATGGCGCCGATCCGTGCGCACGCCAACATGGCGATCAACGCCTCGGGAACCATCGGCATGTAGATGATTACTCTGTCGCCCTTGGCGATGCCCTGAGCTTTCAACGCCCCTGCAAATCGCGCGACCTGATCCAAAAGCTGCCGATAGGTGAAGCGCGCCACGGTACCCGTCACTGGGCTGTCGTAAATCAGCGCCAGCTGGTCCGCCCGTCCGCTCTCCACGTGAACGTCAAGTGCGTTGTAACAGGTATTAAGCATCCCGCCGGCAAACCAGCGGAAGAACGGAGATTGGGACTTGTCCAAAACCCGCTCCCATCGCCGCTCCCAGCGAACTCCCTCCGCCACCTCACCCCAGAAGGCCTCCGGGTCTTGCAGCGACCGCCGGTATGCTTCGTCGTAGCGCGGTGCCATAGGTCGGTCCTTTTCCAAAGCCATTGTGCAGGATGCCACTCGCGGGGGAATTCCACCATCCCTTTTGCTTGCGCGCCGCACTGGGGCGTGCTCTACCCTCGTGCAATCAGGCCCGATGGGCGTCGAGTGGAGATCCAAAGTTGTTGACGTTCAGAACGAGTGTCTTTCGACCTTGAGCCTTCGACTTTGAAATATCGAGAGGAGAAGCACATGAGCAAGAGCAGCAAAGTCACGAGGAGAAGCTTTATCAAGGCAGCGGGCGTGGGTGCGGCCGGGCTGGGAGCAGGCTTGGTGCTGCCGAAATATGCCCATGCTCAAAAGAAAAAGACTCTCAAGATCCTGCAGTGGAACCACTTCGTTCCCGGCTACGACAAGTGGTTCAATGAAACATACATCAAGCAGTGGGGCGCGAAGAACGACACCGAGGTGAGCGTCGACAATATCGACGTCAAGGCGATCAATGCGCGCGCGGCTTCCGAAGTTTCAGCGCAAAAGGGCCACGATCTCTTCCTGTTCCTCTCGCCGCCCGCGGTCTATGAAGACCAAGTCATCGACCACAAGGAGATTTATCAGGAGGTCGAGAAGCGATACAACACCAAGCCGATCCAGCTCGCGATCAAGAGCACCTACAATCCGAAGACGAAAAAGTACTTCGGCTTTTCGGACAGCTTCGTACCCGATCCGGTGAACTACCGTTCCGTTCTCTGGGGCGAAATCGGGATGACGCCGGACAGCTGGGACGACATCCGCCGAGGCGGAAAGAAGATCAAGGACAAGACTGGCATTCCGGTTGGCATTGGTCAATCTGCCGAGCTGGACACCGCGATGGCGATGCGCGCGGTGATGTTCTCGTTCGGCGCGTCCGAGCAAGATGAGAACAATCAGCTCATTCTCAATTCCAAAAATACCTTGGAAGCCGTCAAGTTCGTCAAGGCGATGTATCAAGAAACGATGACCCCGGAAGTGCTGGCGTGGGACCCATCGTCCAACAACCGCGCCATGCTGGCCGGCAAGGCTTCGGTTGTTCTCAATGCCATCTCCATCACCCGACAGGCAGAGAACGACCACATGGACATCGGCGACAAGATCTTGCTCGCCAAGGCGGCCAAGGGCCCGGTGCGCCGAATGGGCCTCGAGCACGTGATGAATGTGTACGTGATCTGGAAGTTTGCCGAAAACAAGGAAGGAGCGAAGAAGTTTCTCGCGGACTACATCGGCAACTTCCGGCAGGGGTTTCTCGCCAGCGAATTCTACAACTTCCCGTGCTTCTGGAATCAGGTGCCGGATATCACCAAGCTGCTTGAGTCGGACACCAAGGGCAAGCCGGTAGGCAAATACAAGGTCCTCGTCGACTCGCTCGATTGGGCAACCAACGTCGGCTATCCCGGTTACGCCACCGCGGCGATCGACGAGTGCTTTACCACGTGGGTGATCAATACCATGTTTGCCCAGGCAAGCACTGAAGCGATGTCTCCTGAGGACGCGATCAAGGAGGCGGAGGCCAAGTGCAAGAAGATCTGGGCCAAGTGGCAAGAGAAGAAGCTCATCTAAACTGCACTGCGGGGTCTGCGTTTTTTGAAAGGGGGACGTTGACACGTTCACCTCGCGAGCGAATCCTATGGCAATAGTCGAGACGCGAGACATCAAGAAGCGCTTCGGGGATTCGATCGCGGTAGACGGCGTAGACCTGGCCACCAAAGAGGGCGAGTTCCTCGTGCTGCTTGGCCCCAGCGGTTGCGGGAAAACGACCTTGCTGCGAATGATCGCCGGCCTGGAGAAACAGAGCTCGGGCGACATCTTAATTGGCGGCCAGGTGGTCAATGACTTGCCCCCGCGCGCTCGCAAGATCGCGATGGTCTTCCAAAGCTACGCCCTTTATCCGCACATGACGGTTGCCGAGAACATTGCGTTCCCGCTCAAGGCACAGGGAGCGAAGCGAAGCGAGATACCCGGGAAGGTGGAGTGGGCGGCGGAAATGTTCGGCATCAAGCGGCTGCTGGAGCGAAAACCTCGCCAGCTCTCGGGCGGCGAGCGGCAGCGGGTCGCGCTGGCGCGCGCGATGGTGCGCCAACCCGATGTTTTTCTCCTCGACGAGCCGCTCTCCAACCTGGACGCGAAGCTTCGAACGATGGCCAGGGACGAGCTGCAACAATTCCAGCGGCGGCTCGCTACGACCACCATCTACGTCACGCACGATCAGGTCGAGGCAATGGGGCTCGGCGATCGGATCGCGGTGATGAACCAGGGCAAGGTGCGGCAGCTGGGGCCGCCGCAACAAGTCTATTACGATCCCGCGGACACCTTTGTGGCGGGATTCCTCGGCTCACCGCCGATGAACTTCTTCAACCAAGACAACGTCTCGGCCGGCTTTCGTCCGGAGCATTTCCTTCCCAAAGAGGTGTATCAGGGCGTCCAGGAGCCGTTGATCAACCTCTGGTTTCACGTCAACCGCGTGGAGAACCTCGGCGCCGACCGCCTGGTTTACGGGCATCTGCGCGACGTTTTCCAGAGCGAAAAGGTGATTGTCAACCTTCCATCCACGCTTCACCTGCACATCAAGCCGGGTGCGGCATACGAGTTCGCGATCAAGGAACAGGATGTGAAGTACTTCGACCGCACCACCGGCGTACGCACGGAACCAAAGCCGTTCTGGAAGCGCGCATGAGCACCGCGGCAGAGACGGCACTCCGGGCTCGCGCGCGCGCCCGACGAAGCGGCGTCGCCGACGACGAGGCGCGGCTGGGTCGGCTGATGCTGGCGCCCGCGGTTATTTACATCGTCGCCCTGGTCGGCCTGCCCTTCACGCTCGCGCTTCTCTACAGCGTGAGCAACGTCACGGTCGGAAGCACCGGGTTTCGCATCGTCGGAATAGAGAACTTCCGGTCGGCGATTGAGAACCCCACCTTCATCCGAGCTCTGAGAAACACTCTGGTCTTTGCATTGATCTCGCAGGCTCTGGTGCTGATCCTCGCTACCACGCTTGCCCTCGCCCTGCAGAAGAATTTCCGCGGCAAATGGTTCGTGCGCTTGCTGATACTGTTGCCGTGGGTGGCGCCGATCTCGCTGGGCACGATCGGCTGGCTGTGGATCCTCGAGCCGATCTACAGCGTGATCAACTGGACGTTGCGGTCGATCGGTATCTTCGGGCCGAACACCTGGCCGATCTGGCTTGGACAACCACGCTTGGCGATGGCTTCGGTGATCACCGTGCACGTCTGGCGCCTGCTGCCGCTGGCGACGATCATCCTGCTCGGGGGTCTCAGCTCCATTCCCCAGGACATCCACGATGCGGCGGCGATCGACGGGGCAAACTTTTGGCGCCATCATTTTCAGATCACCGTTCCGCTGATCAAACCCATTTTGCTGGTCGCGTTGATGTTCGGGTTGATCTTCGCGGTGACGGACATGATCGTCATTTACGTCCTCACCCGGGGCGGGCCGTACGATCAGACGCAGGTGCTCGCCACGCTCGCGTTCTTCACCGGCATTGACGGAGGCGACCTCGCGGCGGGCGCTGCGATCGCTCTATTCCTCTTTCCGGTCCTCGCCGCCGGCGCCATCGTGCTGCTCCGGCTCGCTCGTCGCTCAGAGGTGGTCTGAAATGGCGAGCCTGGCGCTGGTAAGAACGGCGGGCGCCAAGGCGATCACCTTCGCGGTGATCGCCGGATTCGCCACCTTCGCGGCCTTCCCGTTCGCCTGGATGCTGATCACCAGCTTCAAGCAAACCAGCGATTTGGTCGACCCCACCCACAATCCTTTCGTATTCCACAAGCCGCCCACGCTCGAGCACCTCCGCATCCTTTTCTTCCACACACAATTCGCCCGCTTTGCTGCCAACACGCTTTTCGTCGGAGTGACGGTGGTGGTTATCACGCTGCTTCTCGCCGTGCCCGCAGGGTACAGCCTGGCGCGGCTGACGGGCCCGACGGGAGAAAAGTTGGGGATTGCGATCTTCTTCACTTACCTCGTTCCGTCGACGATCCTCTTCATCCCGATGTCGCGGATCATCAGCACGCTTGGCCTTCAGGATTCGCTCTGGTCGCTGGTCCTCGTCTATCCCACGTTCACCGTGCCCTTCTCGACCTGGCTGTTGATGGGCTTCTTTAAAGTCATTCCCCGCGATCTCGAGGAGGCGGCGATGATCGACGGACTGAGTCGCTTTGGCGCCTTTCTCAAGGTGATCGTGCCGGTGTCCATCGCCGGAATTTTCACCGTGATCATCTTCACCCTGACACTGGTGATGCAGGAGTTCGTTTACGCTCTGACGTTCATCAGCGGCGCGTCGCGTTTCACCATCAGCGTCGGAGTGCCGACCGTGCTCGTGCGCGGCGATGTGTACTTTTGGGGCTCGCTGATGGCCGGGTGTTTCATCGCCAGCGTGCCGATCGCCATTCTGTACAACTTCTTCGTGGACCGCTTCATCGCCGGCTTCACCGTGGGCTCGGTGAAGGGGTAGCACCTCGAGCAGGTCGACACCCAGGGCAGAAGCTAGGGCGTGCGCTCGCTCGTCTCACGTAAACACCGCGGCCAATCAAGCTGCCTCCGAAGCCGCGACTGACCCGCATCGATTAGGCCATCCCGCCGACCAAGCTGAAAAATACCGTTCTGCACATCCAGTGGTAATTTTAACTCGCTTTCCGAGTTAAAATTACCACTCGACTGGAACCAGCCGCCGCGGCGCGTGCGCAAAAGGGAGCTCTGGCCAGAAGGGCTCGGTCGAGCCTAGGAGTCGAAGCAACTCCCGCGATTGCGCGGTTGGGCCGAGTCGGGGCCTCAATCAGCGGCGTTTGAAGCGTCCCACCAGGTCGGCCAACCGCTTGCGATCGGTCGGGTCAACGTTTTCAAAACGCACGCCGATGGCGCCCTCTCGTTCCCACGCCACCGCACCCGAAAGGCTGTACTCTTGATCCTCGACTGTCAGCAGAAGCTGAAGCGCGGCCCCGACCTCGTATTGCCTGCGAGTCTTCAGGCACAGGCCTCCAACGGAGAGATTCAGCGAGTACGCGCGAAACGCGCGGGCCGCTTCCGAAGCTTCCTGAAATCGCACTTCGATCCGGGCGACGACGCGCTCGTCTTTGCGCCTCTCAACTGCCGGTGCTCCAGCTCGATCAGGCGTGCTTTCAGCGCTCATCGGGACCCCCCGGTCTGGCCGCTTAATGGAGTACCCTGCTCCATCGCGCGCAGCGGGTCAAACAACTGGAGCACGCGGCGTACGACTCGTGCAAAAGCGCATGCCGACGAAGATCCATTTGAAGCGCAGCTGGGTAAGTGAGGGCCACAGCCCACGGAATAGCGAGCGTCGGTAATGGGTTCGACGCCCCATCGTACCGAGCGTACTATCCCACGCTCGCGAGGAGACGAAGCATGGAATTGAGGATCGAAAACCTCTCGAAGACGTACGGCAACGGCGTCCAGGCGCTCAAGGACATCTCGCTCACCATTCCCGCCGGAATGTTTGGGCTCTTGGGCCCGAATGGCGCGGGGAAATCGACTCTGATGCGCACCTTGGCGACGCTGCAGGAGGCCGATGCCGGTTCCGCCACCTTGGGAGATGTCGACATCCTCAGGGAGAAGGATCGGCTCCGGCGAATCCTCGGCTATCTGCCCCAGGAGTTTGGACTGTACCCGAAGGTCTCGGCGGAGGACATGTTGAATCATTTCGCGTCGCTGAAGGGAATCTCCAAAGCAGCTGAGCGAAAAGCTCTCGTCACCGATTTGCTCCGTCAGACGAACTTGTATCAATTTCGTGGAAAAGCCCTGGGCAGCTTCTCGGGGGGTATGAAGCAACGATTCGGGATTGCGCAGGCGCTGATCGGAAACCCCAAGCTGATCATCGTCGATGAGCCCACCGCGGGACTGGATCCCGAGGAGCGCGTTCGTTTCCACAACCTGCTCAGTCAGATCGGCGAGAACGTGGTCGTCATCCTCTCGAC
>Ga0126378_10001907_pt1 | contig 15442 bp, 11 predicted proteins | sample PanSoiMetPlot_23_FD_92587 | JGI IMG/M metagenome (GOLD analysis project Ga0126378, IMG submission 92587) | Tropical forest soil microbial communities from Panama - MetaG Plot_23 | ecosystem: Environmental > Terrestrial > Soil > Tropical forest > Bulk soil | place: Panama | collected 2016-02-17 | reverse complement strand
GGGTAACTCTGTGCTGCGGACCAGCTACACCGATGCGGGAGCGCAGTTCGATCTGCGGCTGGTGTGGTTCACTTACATGAAGTCGACGTTATCCGTGGGATTTGGAGCGGCGCGCGATCAAAACGGGCATGTCGGCACCGAGAAGATGATCTCGTTGAAGCTGAACTGAGACTCATTCGCTGAGAACCAGGGCTTCCAGCGCGGCAGCTACTGTGGGAGCCGACGGGCGTGCGTCTCGATCGCGCAGGAGCATGCGCAGCAACAGCCGGTCCACTTCCGGCGGGATCCCGGCGCGCAGCGCAGACGGCGGATCGGGCACACGGCACTCGATAGCTTCGTACACGTCCAGCGGGGTCTCGCCCGCGAACGGATGAACTCCAGTGAACAGTTCGTAGAGTACCGATCCCAAAGAGAACACGTCGGTGGCGCATGTGGCAGACTCGCCGCGAAACAGCTCAGGCGGCATGTAGGAGAGCGTACCCGAGAGCGTGCCGGAAATAGTCCCCGATGCGCCGATGGCTTCAATGTCGACGATCGGAGACCCGGCGAGGCGTGCTAGGCCGAAATCGAGAATCTTCACTACGCCGTCTCTGGTCAACATGAGGTTCTCGGGTTTGATGTCGCGATGGGTGATGCCGGCCGCGTGAGCAGCAGCCAGTCCCGCGGCGGCTTGCGCGCTCCATCCGGCGGCGCTGGGAAGCGTGACTGTTCCCGCATTCATCAGCGCCCGCCAGTTTTGCCCGTCAAGCCACTCCATGGCGATGAACATGCCCGCATCGGAGTTGCCGAACTGGTGGATAGTGACTACGTTTGCGTGGTGCAGAGCGCCGGCGGCCCGGGCCTCGCTGGCGAAACGCTCGACGGCGCGCGCGTCTGCGACCAGGTGACGCCGGATCAGCTTGAGCGCGACCGGTAGCTGGGTGTGAATGTTCTCTGCCAGGTAGACCTCGCCCATGCCGCCCATGCTGACCAGGGATCGAACTTCATAGCCGCCGACACGCTGGCCGGGTGCGAGCGCTACCGGACTGCGGTCCAACAGATGGGCAGCGAGGCGGGACGGGGGGGCGCTGAGAAAGCCGGCGCACGTGGCGTCAGCATCGAGCAGGCTTTCCACCTCCGCCCGAAGCTCGGGCGTCCCGGCACAAGCCTCATCGAGGAACGCGGAGCGAGCCGCCTGCGAAAGGTTCGATGCTTCCAGATAGAGACGCTCGATATTGTGCCAGTCTCCAGAACTCATAGGTGGTCGCCTCTACCGGCTCCTAGTTCCCGGGCGAGCCAGGCTCGCGCGGTTTTCCAATCGCGGATCACGGTGATGGTCGAGATGCCGAGCGCTTCCGCGGTTTCTTCGATACTGAGCCCGCCGAAGTAGCGCATCTCCACGACTTGGCTCTTGCGGGGGTCGATGGATTCGAGCACCTTCAGGGCTTCGTGCAACGCCAGAACTTCCCCGGCTTGCTGCAGGACGGACGGCTCAACGTCATCCAGCGAAATGTTCGCGTCGCCGCCTCCGCGCTTTCCCGCCAGGCTGGCTTCGGCATGGTTGACGAGAACCTGGCGCATCGCTATGGAGGCGACGGCGAAAAAGTGGGCTCGGCTCTTAAATGTCTTCGGACCGTGGCCGACCAGCTTGAGATACGCCTCGTGGATGAGGGCGGTGGGTTGCAGCGTGTGCCCCGCGGCCTGACCACTCCACTGGTGTTGGGCAATCCTATGTAGTTCGCCGTAGATCAAGGGCATCAACTCGTCGAGAGCTTTCTTGCTGCCGCTGGTCCATGCCGATAGAAGGCGCGTGACATCGCCGGACGGGTTCATGACACTCCAACTTGTAGTGTTACCGTCGTTAGTATCCAGCTATCATACACTGCAGCGGGTTCGAAGTTCGCCACCGCTGGAGCAGCGGACCAGCGGAGGATCACTTCCGAGTAGCCGAACCGCTCGTATGACGGTTTTCGGCAGTATGGACGGTGATGCCTGCTGGGGCAGTAACGCCAGTTGTGGTGTAGCGTTTTCCGCGGTTTTGGCCGAAAGATTGCCCGATCAGGCTATGATTGAATATTCTAGGCGGCTGGACGCCCGATTTCGGGGGTGTATACTGAACGAACCGCGAAAATCGATTCAATTGTTTCCCACTACCGGGTGCGGCAAAAGCTGGCGTCGGCGGAATGGGGGTGGTGTACCGCGCCGAGGAATCGTGTTTGGGGCGGAGCGTCGCGCTCAAATTTCTGCCGGAGGAGGTCTCCCGCGATCCGCTCGCGCTCGAGCGCTTCCGCTGGGAGGCGCGGACCGCGTCCTCCCGGAAACATCCGCACATCTGCACCATTCACGAAATCGACGAATTCGAAGGGCGGCAGTTCATCGCGATGAAACTGCTCGAGGGCGAGACCCTCAAGCACCGCATCGAAGGCAAGCCGATACCGCTCGACGAAGCCCTGTCGCTGGCCGTCGAGATCGCCGACGCACTCGAAGCAGCGCATGCTTGTGGCTGACCTGGCGAATCAGTTTGCGAGTCTCGACCGCTACGCCGGGGCGACCACTACGACCATGACGCGACTTCCATGTCCAAAGCAAGCGGAAGCCCCTTCGGTGCCAGCCGATGACCGTCTCCGGTTGGACCCTGATCAGGGCCGAACGCTAACTCCGCCCAGTGGCCGCCAAACAAGCCAGAAGAACCGATCCGAAGCGTTCAGCTTCGGTCGCTGCACCGACCGTTCGAGAACGTGGAGTTGGTGGCTTATAGCAATCACCTCAATCTGAAGGGACGCATGTCCACGAAAGCAATCCCGCGTCGCGGCCAAAATGGCCAATATCGCGGAAAATGGAGGGAGGAAACGGAAGACGCTCAACTCTCAATATATCAGCCAGATCAGAATTTACGAGAACGACAGCCATTTTTCCGGTGGAAGCACCTTGAGAGAGTTCAGCCTGGTGTCGCGGGCCTTGTAGACGATGCCCATTCCGCCCTGACCGATTTCGAGCACCTCGAATTGCCTGAAGTTCATCATGACGACCGCGAGCAGTTTACGACGCTGGCCGGGAACCAATCGCTATCGCGATCGCGACTGACCCACTCCATCATCGGATCTTCCGTCGCAGTTCGTCGAAGAAATTGAGCACAAAGGTCACCCGCACCGGGCTTTTCTCGCCTCCATCATCTTCCGGTATGGGGAACACAGCAAAGCGCTTGCCATCCGGATGCAGCGCCAGGTTACGCAGGCCCGGAAAGAAAATCCTCCGCTCCGTCCACAGGCGCGGTTTGCCGGGGACAAATGCATTCCCGTCAACCGTGTAGTCCCTGACCATAATCCGGTTATCGGCCGTCTCGTAGAACAGTTCGCGACCGTTGGGCGACCACTCGCCATAGAGACCGCCGCCGCTGGAGATCGGCCACTTGCCTCCTGAGCCCGCTGGAAACGGCCGGACGTACACTTCGTCGATGCCGGACTCGTTCGAGCGGTACGCAAGCCACCGGCCGTCCGGTGAAAATGTCGGCACTACCTCGTTCGCCGGCGTTTGCAGGAATATCTCCGGTTTGCCGATTTTTGGGTGCGCTGGATCGCTGGCGTCGAGCGGGACGGTCCAGAGGTCGTTCATCGTGTCCGTGGCAAACTCATAATAAGCTAGGTGTTTGCCATCCGTCGAAATCGACCAGGGCACGATGGATACGGGCCTGACGAGCAGTGTCTGCGCTTCCTCCGCCCCGTCGCTGCGGGCCCACATGAGGTGCCACAGGTTCCCCGCGCGTGTAGCGAACACGATGTGCCTGCCATCGGCCGCCCACACGATCTCACCCGGAGTGCTACTGTCTGCGCTCAGTTGCAACGTTATGTCCCGCTCCAGATCGTAGACGAAGAAGCCGTGCCCGCTACGTTCGAAGAAGGCCAGCCGTCGTCCGTCGGGAGTAAATCGTGTTCCCAGGTAAGAGCGGGTCGCCGGCAGCAACGGCTTAAAGCGCCCTGTGCTGTCCATCCAGACGATGGGCCATTTCTGCGGTGTGCCTCTTCCCGCCGTGTACACCAATGTGCCGTTGCGAGAGAAGTCAAACTGGCCGCCGCCCTCGATGGCATTGTCGGCCACATCATCGGCCACCGCCACAGGCCGGCCGTGAACCTCCAGCCGCGCCGGATTAAACGCCACTGCGTATAACACGCCCTGGCGCACGAACAGCAGATGACCGCTTGCAAGGTAGCGGCCGTAATACCCTCCGCGCACCAGGATCCTGGTCTCGCCGGTTTTCAGAGAAGCTGCCTCGATGTTGGATGACTCATAGTCAACAAGCGTCGGCGAGCCGGTGAAGAGGACCGTTTCATTTCCCGGCAGGATTTGGGGCCAGCGTTGCGTCACTTCCCCACTGGCCAGTTTCGTCGCCGGTTGGGGGTTGCCTCCGTCGGCGCTGACTTTGAAAAGGGGGCTCATCAGCTCCCGCCCCATAACGATAATTCCGTCGTCTCCCCAGGATGCGCCGTACTCGCGGGGCGCGGGACAGATCGTCACCGGATTCCCGCCCTGCACCGGAACCCGCTTCAAACTGCCGATCGCAAAGAAACCGATCTCCCGCCCGTCAGGGGAGAAAAACGGGTTGACCGCGTTCTCGGTGCCGGGAAGCAGCGTAACTTGTGTCTGGTCGAGGAGCCGAGTGGCGAGCACGCGTGCGCCGCCCGGCCCGCGTACCGGATACACCAGACGCGTACCGTCGGGCGAGATGACGGCCGTGGTATTGGCGCCCACCAGGGCATCGGGGCCGAGATCGACGGTGAGGCGCATGGAAAGGGCTTCCGGTGCGCGCATGGCGCGCCACACGAGAAGCGGTGCGGCCACGGCGGCGATCGTCATCGCGGCAGTCAACCAAACCCAGGGCGACTTGCTGCGAGGCGCTGGCGGCGTTTGCGGGGCGGCAGGTGCGCCTTCTTCCAGAGCCACGCGTACATCGCCGATCGCCTGCCAACGCCGACGGGGGTCCTTGCGCAAACATCGTTCCACGACAGGCCGCAGCTCCGCCGGGACAGCGGCGAGATCGGGCTCGGTCTTCAGGACCGCCGCCAGAGTGTCAGACGTTGTCGGGCCCGCGAACAACGCGCGGCCCGTGAGCATCTCGCATAGCACCACTCCGAAGGCCCAGATGTCGGCGCGGCGGTCCACGACCTGTCCGCGGGCCTGCTCCGGCGACATGTATGCGGCCGTACCCAAGATCACGCCCATTTGCGTTGACCGCATAGTGAGGGTCGTGGGAGAGGCCGCGGCATCGGGCGCCGTGGCCTCGGGTGACAGGGCCTTCGCCAATCCGAAATCCAACACCTTCACGCGACCGTCGGGCGTGATTTTGATGTTCGCGGGTTTGAGGTCGCGATGAATGATGTTCTTATCGTGCGCGTATTCGAGAGCTTCTGCGATTTGCTTTGCAATCGGTAGAGCTTCATCGAGCGGAATCGGTCCTTGTGCGATGCGGTCCGCCAGCGTCGGACCTTCAACCAATTCCATTACGAGTGCCCGCTCCTCGCCGCCGTGGATCGTGGCTATATTCGGATGATTCAGCGACGCTAACACCTGCGCCTCGCGGGTGAAGCGAGCCATACGGTCGGGGTCTTGCGCGAGAATCTCAGGCAGAATCTTGATCGCCACATCACGCCCGAGCTTGGTGTCGGTGGCTCGCCACACCTCACCCATACCGCCCTGGCCAAGCTTGGAAACAATGCGGTAATGAGCAATCGAAGACTGCGGGCTCATAGCGCGCGATTCCTGGCATATTATCACTTCTCGGTTCAATGCCGCCGGGCCTAGTCGGCACTGTGCAGGCGATTGTCACGGGCATTCAAGCGTCGCAACAGCATGTTGATAAAAGGGAGATGTGGCGAGAACGTGCGATTCGTCCGATCGAGGTTCTCTGGTCGCCGGAGTCGTCCACCCACACGAGGCTGTTTCCCGCGCACGTGGGACTTGCCCATCCGGCGAAATGGCGAACGAGGAAATGGTGAAAACCGCAGGTGCGCCAAGGGAGACTCGCATTACACCGGGTGCCGGTTCAAAGTTTCCGGAGCAACCAGGAACCAGGTAGCTACCGTAGATCCGAGCGCACCCAAGCCCAGAAGAGCTAGCACGGTAAGACGTGAGCCGCGCTTCGAGGGTTGGTCCCTGGCAAGGGAATCTGCCGGCGGCTTGGCGCTCGCGAACTCTGGGATGTAGCCACCCCTGGACAATCGATGCGCAATGGGTCGTTCTTACCTTCGGTGTGGTAGTAGCCGTCCAGTTTCGAACGTAACCGCCCCGCCTGCACGCGGACAATCGGGTCAGCGTGGGCGTCGAAGCCGGGACCACGACCCAGAACCTCCGAGCCAAGCGAGTATTCCTTGAGACCCTCTGTATCTCCCTCTAAAGTCCGCTCGACGATGAATCGCAGCAGTCTGCTGAGAGCCTCGGCGTTCCGAAACGCCTTGCTCTGCAGCACCCGTTCCAGTTGCTGCTTTACGAGATCGGACGAGGTCGCTCGTCCCGCCCATACACGATCATTATCGCGAAAGGACGGCGCCCTATGCAGGGCGTCTCGGTAGACGATCTCTCTAGAGACACGGTAGTCGTCCAAAGGGTGGATCGATCCTGCTTTGTACCCTAGCCTGACGTTACGGGTCGCCCTTCCGGCCACCCATCGGTTCTGTTTTCTGGGCTAATTCGATGAATTCTCCGATGGAGACGAGGCCGGACCTTCGAGTGATTGCGTTAGCAACTGCGCAATCGTCGTGTGGCCACGGCGGGTGGCCCAGGCAAGCGGCGTGGCCCATGGCGGATCGTCAGGGTGAACTGCTACTGCGCCACGGGAGAGTAAGAACTCGGCAATTTCTCGCTGACCATATTTCGCGGCCCACCCGAGGGGTGTGGAGCAAATATCTTCGTCGCGGGCGTTGATGTCGGCCCCGCGTTCGAGAAACATTGTTGCGCTCGGGATATCGCCCTTGCGCGCGAACTCATGGAGCGGCGTTATTCCAAGCCAGCTTCGCTGACTGGCGCTGTAGCCGTGCGCGAAAAGCAATTCGGCCAAAGCCGCGGTCTTCGGTCCACAGCCGAACCAGAGATTTGTGACGCGGGCAGGAAGGCTGGGATGGTAGCGAAGCATGAGGCGAACGAAGGATTCGTGACCTTGCGCAGCAGCGTTGATCAGCGACTCGGGGTCGTCGGCGAGAGCGGAGTTGGTGGCGAAAACCGCGGCGGCGGTCCGAACGTCGCCGGAGTGAGCGAGGAGGTGCACGCGGCGGGCGGCGCCGTACGAGCAGAGGAGGTCGATGATTTTCTTGTTCTTGCTTGCGAGCGCGATGCTCAGAGTGTCGGCAGAGCTTTCGACTTCGACGTTTGGAATAGCGCCGCGCTCAAGAAGCAGCTTCGCGACTTTGTAGTGGCCGCCGTAGACCGCCGAGTAGAGGGCATGACCATGCGGAGCGATGTGCTCCTCCGGCAAATTGGGGTCAGCGCCGCGATCGAGCAAAAGTTTCACAACGGCGTAACGTCCGGCGCGTGCGGCGTTCTTGAGGGCGGAACCGCAGCCGAGATAGTAGGAGCTGTAGTCGGAATTGCGGTTAACCAGCGAAGGGTCTTCATCGATGAGGGCGCGGACGCGGGCGAGGTCGCCGAGGTGCGACGCAGTCCAAATGTCGACGTAGACGCCTCGATCAATAAGGTGCGCGAGGACTTCGGCAGGGGTAGTGGTGATGCCTTCGGGAACGTCGCGCCAACCGCGGTAACTGTAGTCGCCATTGGTGAGGTGGATGGGACGGGCGCCGTCCTGGCGACGGGCGTTGATGTCGGCGCCGCGATCGAGCAGTTGATCAAGCAGGGGAATGTTCCGCGTCATGACAGCCCAGTGGATGGGCTGGTTCGAGGTTCCGTCGCCTGCGTGAATCAGGTCGGGGTTGTCGGCGAGCAGCGCCATGGCGGCTTCGGTGTCGCGGTTGCGGATGGCGGCGGCTATCGCGTTGCCTTTGGGTGAAGCGTTGCGACTGGAGGCGAGCGCCGCGTTAAGCGTGGAGTGCATCGCGACATAGCCGCGGTCGCTGGCAATTTCGAGGAGGGAGTCGTTGACGGCGAGATCGATGGGCGCAGATGCTTCTTCGATCAGGTAACGGGCGACCTCGATGCGGTTCTCGCGCACGGCGAAGTAGAGAGGAGTCCGATATTGGTAGTGGCAGCGCGCGAGGGCGGGGTTGGCGGCGATGAGGCGTGCAATGGCGGGAAGGTCGCCCTCGATGGCCGCGCGAAACATCGCCCATACTTCATTACCTGTGCCGGGCGACCATTGGAGGGGCTGGTCGCTGCTGAGATCGGGAGGACGGTCCATTTATTTAGGGTACGGTAACAGGCGGCGTTTGGCCCCGATGTAACGCCCAAGCCGGAGATAACGCGAGCTCTCTTGCGCTATTCCCGATACGGACGCGAGTGACAAACGCGCTGGCCTCTGTCCAACCCAGGTTGACGTTCTACGAACCTGCTCATCGCTACTTGCCTAGCATTTAGGAACGGTTTATGGATCGACCAGAAGCCATTTGGCCGTGTACGCCTATGCGCGGATGTGGTTGACTGCGGTCCGCGTGGAGGGTCGGCCGTCCGGCAACTAATCCATAATTGCGGTCGTTGAAATTTTTGGGCTCTAAAGTCCCCTGATACCGCTGAGAATTAGGGGAGAACGACCTCTCGCCATCGTCGATCCAGAGGCACCATCGCGTGGCTCGGTGCCACGTCAGCCCACCCACCGCCTCCATTTACCCGTATGCCCAGTGAGCTACCCTGTTCGACGCAGCCTGCTCTGAAATCATCTCGCGCTCTTCCAGCGCACTCCTGATCTGCCCGCCATACGCCGCGTTCCGCTCCGTCCACGCGACCAGATGTTCGCACGCCGGCATCCGGTCTCGTTTCTTCGCATTACATCTGTTATCCGCCAGCACGAAATTGTGGCCGACATCCACGGGATATCGGGTCCGTACGATGAAGTGGTCCAAATGGGTGCCGGCGACCGTCAGCGGGCCACGCCAGTAGAAGCTCCGCCCCCGCTGAATGTCTATCAGCACCGGTCGGACCAGGGCCAGGTTGTTGCGGTCCCCGCCGAATAGGAACTTGTTTAGGTCAGCGGTCTTCCCCAACACGTCCCGATTGTTGGCGTACATAGCGTACCCATCCGACCGGGATTCGAAAGATTGAGAGGGATGAGAACTAAGGAATCTGCGCGGCGCACCGAAAACCGTAGCCGGCGCTCCGGTTGCTCGGTAAACTAAAGTCCCGGCTCGATGCGCGGACATCTCCCGGACCGTCGTCCCAGTACCCGCCCCGCAACACGCGATGCGCACCGCTCGGCGGGCCCTTCGGGTCGGCTGCTAGCGACGGTAGAGTTTGATAGTAGTTCTCGTCATACCAATCCGCTACCCATTCCTTCACGTTGCCGAGCATGTCATACAGGCCCCAAGAGTTTGGCTGCTTTTGTCGCGCCGGATGGGTCTGGTTACCACTGTTGCCCGAATACCATGCAATCGCGTCCCGTTGTCCATAGAGTGCGTCGATGCTGCCAGCTCGCGCCGCATATTCCCACTCCGCCTCGGTGGGCAACCGTCCCCCAGCTGCTTCGCAATACTCTTGCGCTTCGTACCAGTTGACGCCTTCGACTGGGTGCTGCGGTCCTTTGAAAGCAAAGAGGTTGTGGCCAGCCGTCCTCTTATAGGCGGCCTGGGTGACTTCCGTCTGCCCCAGCCAGAATCCGTGGGTGATCCTCACCGTCACCGAGTGACGCCCCTTCTCACCGCCCTTGCATTCGTTGTCGCCGGGCGAGCAGCCAATTTCAAACTCACCCGGCGGAATCCAGACGTATTTCTGGCCGTCATTCGGGTTCGTCCTCACGGTTCCCGCCCGTTGAACTTCGGTTTCTGGCCCCGTTACCAGCAAAACAAGTTGATTGGACATGACACGCGCCGCTACCACGCTGTGCTCGACCGCTTTCGCCAACAGGGTGCTGATGCAGAGGCCGCATACCAAAGCGCTGAGCGCACGTGCAAGGAACGCCGTCGTTGATCTGGGCGACTTGTAAGGGCGACTCAAGATCCCCTCTTTGGGCATGAAGTCATCATTGGAGTAGATGCGTCTCGACACGAGGCGTCTTATATCGGGGCGTTACGCGGCATCTCTTTCGGGTCTTCAAGCTCTTTCACTGCAGTCCGCGCGAGTGGTTGCGCCCAGGAGGATGGGCAGGGGCTCCTTAATCTCCGTTAGCGCTAATTTAGATTCGAATACGGTGTTTCACGGTGAGCCGTCAAAGGAGTGCTGCCAGAACGGACGCCAGGATAGCTGGCGAGAACAGCCCTTCCCACCAGGAATTGGGTTTGGGCGCCGAAAGGCGGTCTGGGAAACTCCGCCTGTTGCACTGGGCGTGTCGTCGTCCACTCGGAGATTGGTCCTGCACTCGTGTTCAGAGATGTCCGGGCCACCACCGAATCCCCTTAGGAAATCTGAAAGGCCGTCGTTACCACACTGCATCACCACGCCGCTGTACACTTCCACTCTCACTCGCCGCTGCACTTAACAGCTTGAGCGCGCACACGCAATTGGACAACCCGATCACGGCAGCGTTCGCTTTCCCGGGCATGCCCGGACCATTTTGGGCTTGCGATTCTAGGCTCCAAACCGAGGGTCTCAGTTGCATCCGAGGCACGCGGAAGTCCCTCGCCACACACGCCGGAGGACACACTGTTGAGCGGCGAAGCGCCATTGCGCTCGCGAGTGCCCTGATACGAGAGAAAGAAGAATGTTGCATACTTCCGGATGGGTCCGCCGAACGTGGCGCCGAAGACCTGCCGCTTCAGAACGGGCCGGCTGATATCGGCAGCTTTCAGAAACGGGTTGTTGGCATTCAGCACTTCGTTGCGAAAGTATTCGTAGACAGCACCGCGAGGGGAGTTGCTCCCGCTGCGGGTGACCATCTGGATGTTACCTCCACCAGCGCGGCCGAAGGCAGGATCATAGAGGGATGTTTGTACTTTGAATTCCTGTACAGTTTTCCGGAGCAGGAACCGCAACCAGAATGGATCCCGCCGTGCCCATTGTGGTGGCATCGATTCCGTTCAACTGGAAGCTGTTCTGCGTGACTCGCGCGCCGTTCCCTGAGATGGTCTGCGTGTTGCGGCCCAGGAAGGTGCTATCGGCCGCGCCCGTTGACAGTCCCAGGATCTGAGTGAAGTTGCGAGTAGCCAGCGGTGGCTCGGATACGGCTCTCGAATCTACAGCGCGCCCCAGTTGCGGCCCCGAGGCCTGCACCAGGGGCATCGCGGCGCTCACGGTTACCGATCCACCGGCAATGACCCCAAGTGCCAGATCCACATTGACAAAAGTGGTTTCCGTAATGGTGACATTCACGTTCCCATAGATCACTTCCGCGAAACCCCTGGCCCTGATGGTCACGCGGTACACGCCAGGAGACAGCAGGGGAACCGAGTAGTCGCCTGCTTGATCGGTGATGACCTTACGCTCATCGCCGGAAGATTCGCTGGCGACGAGCACTTCGGCCCCAACAATAACAGCTCCACTCTGTTCCTTGACCGTGCCGGCGATGCGGCCGGTGGTCTGGCTTGCCACAGGCCACTGGACGAAGGTCAAGATCAGCAGGATGAGACCAAAAACCCGAAGGTGGAAGACTCGCGGGGCAATTGGCATGGTGATTCTCTCTTCTGCCAGCGCGACATGTCTTTCCGAGTCATAATACAACTCTACCGGGCTTCGGTTCGTGGGACAGGCAAAACCGCTACCCCAGTCATCTCCGAATCGGTATGGTTACCTTTGGGTGAGTCTGCGTGTATCCCTGGAAGATCCGCAAATTGCTCGCCGGCGAAGTGGCAGCACTTTCGGGAATGACGATGTTGATCTGACATACGCCTGGCAGATTCGGTGCCGCTCCTGCGTATCGAACTTCGGCCAGCACTCCGCCGACGTCTACCTGGACCGGAACACTGGTGACGTCGGCGCCGGCAGCCGCTGCATATTCAGCCACGGATGTGGCGAGTGTGCCGAGTCCCGAAGCATATAGCACGACGACCTCACCTGGTGCTGCGGGAAAATCCGCCTTGATCGGCGATCCATCTGCGTGGGTCCCAAGAACCATGCCCAGACCGTCGCCCGTCGTGGAGAAGAATCCCGGCGATGCCGGTGCCGCCCGAACCACGATTTCGTTGCTGTCTACGCCTCCAACCGTCGCCTTGAGTCGGATCCGGCCCGCCCCGGCTGTCGCCCAGGGCATCACGAAGGTGATCCCATCGGGCCCCACGCCCATCAAGCCCACTAGTTGCCCATTGGCCGAAAGCGAAGTTGACCCAAGACTTGTCGGTAATGGAGTTGCGGTTGCCGTCTGTGTGTCCTTCGCAAGTCCCGCACCGCGCACAGTCACTAAAGTGCCCGGCGCAAGTGGAAACGGGTGAGCACTGGCAGTGGCGGCATGCATCGGTCCATTTGGATCGAGAAACACGATTTGCCCGGCTGCTGGTTGGAATGACGGCCCTTGAATCGCGACATGTAAGACATAATTGACCGTGGCAGTTGGCGAGAGACTGGTCCAGAGCATCGTCGAATTCGAGGCGGAGATTATGCCGGTGCCGGGACTCCCGACGCCGCCAAATGCAAGATCCACGGTGCTGTCGGGGTTCACCGCAAGCGGGCCGAGCATCGCGGCCATGTCGAGGAGCCGACCAGTGGGAGGATCGATGAATTGAACAGAGCCGCTTGCCCGCGCCAGCCCACGGCCTTCTATGCCCCCCAGTACGTTTCCAATCGCCCAGGCATAGTCGGAACTGCGCAGATTGGCTCCACCCGGGGCTGTTGCCCCGATTTGCAGCCACCAGTAGCGACCCTGAGGGCCCATTGAATTGGCCGAGCCGTCAGACAATCGTGTGGCGAAGATTATTTCCGGACCACCCGCGCCGTCGGTCCCGAGATAGGAATTCCCGTCCGCCGACAGCGCGATACGTTTGCTCCCCTGCGCGGAAGTGTAGGTGCCGATTCCACTGGCGTCCACCGAGTAGGTTCCAGATGAAGTCAGGTCGTGCGGAGCTCCGTTATCGAGATCGCTTTGGTGATACGTCCACGAAGTGGAGTTCACGTTTCCGTTGGTATCGAAAACAAGCCTGAAGCGGCCCGCGCGAGCGAGAAGCGGCGGGCCCGGGGAATAGAGAAATGTCGCGCCGCCCCAAGTTCCTTTTATGGCTGGCGGCTGCGCGCCGGCGGCGATGGCCAGCAACAGGTCGTGCCGGTAGGCGATGCTCTGCTCGAGCGTTGAGCCGCCGATTATGCTCGAGTTTGCCGAGAGCCGGAGGCCCAGCGGGGGTTGTAGCGGATCGAAAGGGTTGGTTAGGCTGCCGGTGCCGTCGAGATCGACCTGGTAGGAGCCTTGCGCCGTTATATTGCCGGCCACCGCCGTATAATGGCCTTGGCCGTCGAAGTTCAGCGTACCCATCATGGTCTGCGCCTGCGAACGCTGGTAGACCCCATAGACGAAATGGTACCGGCCGGAGAGCGACGCATCATTGAGTCGCGGCACTTGTGCCGCGGCATTGCCGGCGAACAGTAGCGCGATGACAGACAACCGACGTTTCATTTCTTAAACCTCCGGAACGAACTTACGGCAGATGAAAAAGGGAGCCTTGAAAGAAGCCTGAAAAAGTTCTGAATTCGTGATTCAGAGGGCAGTTTCCCATGGAAACAAGGGCTTACGAGTTCGGCGTTTTTCGCTTGCATTGCTCCGAAAAGTGTCTGTACCAGAACGGCAGCCCTGTGAACCTCACACCGAAGGCAGTTGAAATCCTGATGCTGCTCGTCGGACAAGCGGGAGAACTGGTTTCCAAAGAGGTTCTCATCGAGAAGGTATGGCCCGGCACGTTCGTCGAGGAAAACAATCTGAGCCAGCAAATCTCCGTTCTTCGGAAGGCCCTGGGCGACGCCGAAGTCATCGAAACTGTCCCGCGCCGCGGATTCAGGTTCAGGATACCGGTCAAGGTGGTTACAAGTGTGCCTCCCGGACCGGGCGTCTGGGCTCGACGAAGCTGGCTGGCCTTACCCGTTGCGGGACTGAGCGCCGCCACGTGGTGGGCCTTAAGAAAACCGCACTATCAGCCGCCAATTGCTGTTTTGCCATTCCTGAATCTAACCGGGAGCAACGACAATGATTTCCTCTGTGACGGCTTCACCGAGCAGGTCATTGACGGACTTGCCAAGGTGCAAGGGCTCCAGGTGCTCGCGCGCACGACCGCATTCCAATACCGCGACCAACGTGTGGACATCCGTCAATTGGGAGGAAAGCTCGGGGTCGCGTGGATACTCGAGGGCAGCATTCGGCGCCAAGGCGACACGTTGCGTGTGACGGCACAGCTCGTTCGCGCGGCCGATGCCATGCACGTATGGAGCGAAACCTTCGAGCGGCAAGTGGCCGATTTGTATCAACTCCAGGATTACGTCACGGAGCGGGTGGTTCTACAAATTCACGTCCAGCGGATACCGCGGGGCAGACCTCGCACAGCGCCGGATTCGGAGGCCTACCTGGCGTACCTGCGTGGCCGAAAAGCGTGGAAGCTTGGATCACCAGAGGGATATCAGGACGCGATTCGATACTTTGAGGAGGCCATACACCGGCAGCCCGACTTTGCATCGGCCTATGCCGGCCTTGCCGATACCTACTGGCGTTCGGCGCTCTGGCACAGCGGGCTGCCGGAGGAGTCCTACGGCCGTGCCAGGAAGGCCGTCGAAACCGCCCTCGCGCTAGATGCGACGGCTGCAGAGGCGCACGCCAGTAAGGGGCAGATCCTGCTGAATTACGACTTCAAGCCAGGCGAGGCAGAACGAGCGTTGAAACGGGCGGTGGAACTGGACCCGGTCAATGCCAATGCGCACCATTGGTTATCCCATGTGATGATTCCCCAAAGCCGTTGGCAAGAATCGCGCGCCTACTCGGAAACGGCGATTCGCTACGACCCGGACGACCCCAATATCCGCAATCATTTGGGGTGGCACCTCTACCACGCTGGTCAATTTGAGGAGGGGCGGCAGTGGACGGAGCGAGTAATCGAGTGGAGGCCAACATTTTCCGGGGCGCACTACTTTTTGGCTCTCATCCATATTGAAATGGGAGATCTCCGGAGTGCAGCAGCCTCTCTCCAGCGCGCGCTCGAACTCGCTGGGCGCAACCCGGAATACCAAGGGCCCTTCGGATACGTCATGGGGAGGCTAGACAATCCAGTTGCGGCGCGCGAGGTTCACCGCGAGTTGAAAGAGGAATCATTGCAACGCTATGTTTCGCCACGGAGCTTGGCTCTGGTCGCGCTGGGACTCGGTGAAATTGATGAGACATTCCGTCAGCTAGAGATGGCCGCCGAACAGCATTCCAGCTTGATGGTTAACCTCCGCGTCGATCCAATCTTCGCGTCGTTGCGGAACGACCGGCGGT
>Ga0126378_10001906_pt1 | contig 15442 bp, 12 predicted proteins | sample PanSoiMetPlot_23_FD_92587 | JGI IMG/M metagenome (GOLD analysis project Ga0126378, IMG submission 92587) | Tropical forest soil microbial communities from Panama - MetaG Plot_23 | ecosystem: Environmental > Terrestrial > Soil > Tropical forest > Bulk soil | place: Panama | collected 2016-02-17 | reverse complement strand
GCGGATCGCCGTCGTCGAGCGCAGCCTGGCCTCGCGTTGCCAGGTCGCGGAACTCGTGCAGATCAAGCTCGCCGTCGGCAACGGTGATGAGGTAGGCGGAATTGTGCGTACGCACTCTGCCTGAGGCAGGAAGCAGCTTGCGGATGCCGTACACGCAGCTGCGTAACGAGATGTCTGGGCTGCTTGGTGGCTCATCTCCCCATAAGGCGGCGGCGAGGCTGGCCGACGAGCACGGCTGACCCGCGTTCAGCAGCAATAACGCGAGGGCGGAGCGATGCAGCGGCCTGGTGATCGTGACAGGGCGGCCGTCGTCATCGCGGACCTCTAACGGGCCAAGGATCGAGAACCTCATGATCGCCTCTCCGCTCGCAACGGAGTTCGACAGGGTCAGCTGATCGTAAACCACAGCCTCAGTTGCCGCCGCAGGGAAACCACGAATCGGTGTCGCCTTCCTAGCCAGGGAACTCTGTCGCGGCCGACGGTGTATTCATGACATAGCCGGGCTCAGTAGGGAGAGCCATCGACGACGCCGAGGCGGTAGCGCGCTCCCGTAGCGGCGACCTTGACGCTTATGGCGTGCTGGTCGCCCGGTACACGCTGCGCGCGCACCGGGCCGCCTTCCTGCTTGGTGCCGGAGAGGAGGCCGATGACGTCGTGCAGGAGGCATTTGTCAAGGCGTTCAGGCACCTGGCCGAGTTCCGGGCTAGTGAGCCGTTCGCTCCATGGCTGCTGCGCATCGTCGCCAACGAGACCAAGAATCTCACCCGTTCGCGGCGAAGGCGCGCCGCGCTGACAGTGCGGTTGTCCGCGGCGGAATCAGCCGGCTCGGCGCCGGATCTTCCGGTCGAGGAGGTGCTGGCCACTGAACGGAGGGCTCGGCTCGTGGCAGCTGTCAACGAGCTGCCTGACGCGCTGCGCCGGGCGGTCGTGTGCCGCTACTTCCTTGAGCTGTCAGAATCCGAGACGGCGCGCGTGCTGGGCTGGCCGCTCGGATCTGTGAAATCGCGCACGTCCCGTGCGCTCAACAGGCTGCGCGGGCTGCTAGTGCCCGGCGAGCAGGACAGGGTCTCCAGTGGCTGACCTCGTGAGCTGGCGTGATACAGCGGAGTCCGAGTTGCGGGCTCTGGGCCGCGAGCTGCGGGTGCCTCCGGCGGGCGATATGGTCGCTGCCGTCCAGCGGCGGCTTGAAGGGCGTGCAGCTGCGCGAGCCCAGTCGCCCGCCCTCCGTGACGCTGTCGCGCGCCGGCGGCTGGGATGGCGGGCCGTGTTGGTCGCTGCCGCCGCCATCCTTGCGCTGCTGATCGCAACCCCCCAGGGGCGCGCGGTGATCAGCCACGTATTTCGGCTCGTGGGTATCGAGATCCGGCGGCAACCGGGTCCGGTACGCTCTCCGCCAACCAGCGCGCCCCTGCCCGGGCAGCGAGGGACTTCACTGGCGCAGGCCCGCCGGCAGGTCACCTTCCCCATCCTGGTACCCGCGGCGCTCGGCAAGCCAGACGAAGTTCTGGTCAGCGGCGGCGATCGGGTTGTGTCCCTGATTTACCGCCGGACACCGTATGGCACGGTGCGGCTGGACGAGTTCTCCGGTCACACCGACCGAGTCATATTCGAGAAGTTCGGGCATGCCGGCAAGATGCGCGACGTCGCGGTGCATGGCGGCGAGGGCCTCTGGATCAAGGGCCCGCAAGAACTGATCTATATCACCCCCAAGGGCAGGCCCGCCTATGCGTCCGCGCGGCTCACTACCGGAAACACCCTGATCTGGGGCACCTATCGGGTGGCGGTGCGCCTCGAGGGCAACCTCAGCGAAACCACCGCGGTTGCGATCGCCGACTCAGCGCGCTGACGTCGGAACCTGCCCGCACCCGGCGGTGTAAGAGGACTGAGACGCAGCGGAAGGAGCCACCCAATGCTGCGCAGGCTGATAATTCTCGCCGCCCTTACCGCCAGCATGTGCATCACGGCCGTGATGACGCTCGCCACGCCCGCGCTGGCAAAGGGGCCCTCGCAGGCTCGCATCACAGGCCCAGGTCTGGCGCACGGGATAGTCGTCACCGGCAATGGTGAGCCCGGGCAGCTGAGCGCGCTCACTAAACTCGCCGTGCAGACCGAGTTGTTCACGGTGATGTTCGGCCCGGGCGGGAGCGTACCCGCGCCGGTCCGGCTGCGCACCCCTCTGCCTGCGGCGTCACTCGGCGCCCGGTACACAATCGTCTACACGGTGCCCGGGGTCACCCCACGACATGGCGAGCGGTACGGGCGGATTCGCCAGGTCATCTACCCGCTCGCGAAGGGCGGGCCGGTTATCTACACGCCTCCTGGTCAAGCGGGATTCGGCCAGCCGCTGCAGGTCACCGGCTGGACGCGGGGCAAGGCCGGGCTGGCCAGAACTCTCGCCAAACTTGGCACGGCAGCGCGCTCGAACAGCTCCCACTCTCACCCGGCGGCGGCTCATCCCGCGGCCGCTCGCGACGCTGGGGGACGAACCGTCGGTTGGCTTGCCGGCTCGGCGGTGGCCGTCGCTGCCGCGGCACTCGTCGGCGTCGCCTGGCGGCTGCGCCACCGCCGTCAAGCGGGCGGAACGGCCTGAGGCACCGTAGCGACCCGCCATTTATCGTTGCGCTACCCGGTTCTCGACGCTCAACCCTGGGGGGGAGCCCTGCGCGCCGGGAGTTCAACCCGTGCGGCGATTTATTGAACGGCCATCGCGGCTAGCGTCATCAGCATTCCGAGGGGATCGGCTGAGCGCTGCCAGGGCCGCATCAAGCGCGACGTCAATTGAGAGTTCGCGGGGCGGCGGGGGAGGTGAACGCGGTGCATTTGCTTGTCAATTCGGGCATGCGTTTTGGCCGCCTCGTCATTGCCATGTCCATTGGCTTGCTCGTTCTTGCAGTCACGCAGCTCAGGTCGGCGCCGATCGATGTCTACCCGGAATTCAATCCGCCCTCTGTTGAGATCCAGACCGAGGCGCTCGGACTGTCGGCCGCCGAGGTCGAGCAGCTCATCACGGTCCCGCTCGAACAGGATCTCCTGAACGGAGTGCCTTGGCTGGACGGTATCCATTCGATATCGATGCCAGGGCTATCCGCGATCGACTTGACATTCCATCCAGGCACCAATCTGTACGCGGCGCGCCAGATGGTCGAAGAACGGATGACCCAGGCGCACGCGCTGCCGAATGTGGGCAGCCCTCCGATCATGATTCAGCCGCTGTCCTCGCTCGGCAGGGTCGCCATGATCCGGCTGTCATCACGGCGCGTGCCGCTGATTGACATGTCCGTCCTGGCGCGCTGGAAGATCAGGCCACGGCTGATGGGCGTGCCCGGGGTGGCGAACGTCTCGATCTTCGGTCAGCGGGACCGGCAGCTTCAGGTCCTCGTTGACCAGAAGCGCCTCCGCGCTCAGGGGGTCTCGCTGACGCAAGTAATCGAAACCGCCGGCAATGCGCTCTGGGTATCGCCGCTGACGTTTGTCGAGGCTTCCACCCCGGGCACCGGCGGATTTGTCGAATCGCCCAACCAGCGGCTGAACGTCCAGCACATCTCTCCGATCTCCGATCCATCCCAGCTGGCGACGGTTGCCGTTGAGGGCTCTCGGGATTCCGGCACGCTGCGACTCGGTGACGTCTCGAAGGTGATCGTCGATCATCAGCCGCTGATCGGCGACGCGGCAGGGGGCCGAGCACCGAGCTTGTACCTAGTGGTTGAGAAGTCTCCCGGCGCCAACACCCTCGCGGTCACCAGGGGAGTTGAGCGTGCGCTGGCGGAAATGGCGCCGGGCCTGCGGGGGATTGCCGTCGACTCCCATGTCTACAGGCTGGCGACGTACCTGGAATCCGCGCTGAAGAACATCGGGCTGGCCGGGCTCATCGGAGTTGCCCTGCTGGTCATGGTGCTCGGCGCCGTCCTGGCTTCCTGGCGGGCGGCGCTGATCGGTGTCGGCGTGGTTGCCGTGTCGCTGAGCGGCGCCGCCTACGTGCTCTACCTGCGAGGCGCGACCTTCACGACAATGACGCTGCTCGGCTTGGCCGCTGCCGTCGTCGTGTGCATCGATGACGTGATCACGGACATCGACGCGGCGCGGCGGCGGCTCGGTGCGATGGGTACGCCCGGCACGCAACCTCGCGTCACGATGAATGAGGCATTCTCGGCCGTCCGCGGGCCGCTGACCTTCGCGACCCTCGCGGTCGCGATCTCGACGGTGCCGTTCCTCGCGTTGGGAAGCTTGGCAACCGCGTTCACCCGGCCCTTGGTGCTCAGCTATGGCCTGGCCGTGCTCGTGTCGATGCTGGTCGCGTTCACGCTAACGCCTACGCTCGCGGCGCTGCTGCTCCGTGGCAGCGCCGCGGGTCCTGGCTGGTTCGCCTTGCGATTGAAGAGCGGCGCTCGGCGGTTGCTGGCCAGTTCTGCCGCCACCCCCCGCCGGGTGTGGTCGCTGGTCGCCGCGCTCGCGATAGCCGGCGCCGTGGCGGCAGCGGCTGGTGCCGGCCAAGGCGCGAGCGCGCATTCGGTGCTGCCCGCTCTTCGGGACCGCAATGTGCTGCTGCGGCTCGAGACCGTTCAGGGAACTTCGCTGCCCGAAATGGATCGAGTTTCCTCCGCTGTGGTCCACGCCCTGCGATCCATGCCGGCGGTCGCGGACGTGGGTGCCCACGCTGGTCGCGCTGTGGGCTCGGACCAAGTGACCGACGTCAATACGGCCGAGGTGTGGATCACCCTGAAGGCCAGCGCCAGCTATGGCAGCAGCCTTTCGGCCATCAAAGCGACGATGCGCGACTTTAGCGGCGTCAAAGCCACGCTGCTGACCTATCCCGCCGACCGGCTGGCGCAGGCCGCCGCGGGCCAGAAGGACGACCTCATCGTCAACGTCTACGGCGCAGAGTTTTCAACGCTGCAAACCGAGGCGAGTCGGATAAGGGCGATGCTGGCGCACGTCGCCGGCGTGGCAGACCCCGCTGTCCTGCCGATGCCGCTGCAGCCGACCGTGGACATCGAGGTCAAGCTTGCCGCGGCCGACCGGTACGGCCTGCGGCCAGGCGACGTGCGCCGGGACGTGACGACGCTGACCTCCGGCCTGATTGTCGGCAACCTCTACGAGCAGTCCAAGATCTACGACGTCGTCGTCTGGGGTTCGCCCCAGGTGCGCGGCAACTTGAACGAGTTGCGAAACCTGCTGATCGACACGCCGTCGGGCCACCAGGTGGCGCTCAAGGACGTAGCCAGCGTGCGGATCCGGCCGGAGCCCAGCGCCATCACCCACGATGACGTGCTGCGCACGGCGCAAGTGACGGCGCGGATTACTGGCGACCCCAGTGCTGTGACTGCCGCGGTCAGGTCCGCGGTCGCGCACATGCCGATGCCGCAGGAGTACCACGCGGAGGTTTTCAGCAATGCCGTCAGCCAGCGGACCGTCCTGGTCAGGTCACTCGCGTTCGGAGCGGTCGCGCTGGCGATCGTATTGCTCTTGTTCCAGGCTGCCGTAGGAAGCTGGCGGCGGGCCGGCCTGATGCTGGCCTGCTTGCCGCTCTCGCTCGCGGGCTGCGGCCTCGCCGCGCTGATCGTCGGCGGCGTCTGGACGGCGGGTTCACTTGTGGCGCTGTTCGCCGTGTTCGCCCTCGCGATCAGGGCCAGCGTCCTGACCGGGCGCTCGATGCCCGCTGCGTGGCATGAACCGGAGGTCGACGTCCGGCCTGACGGGCTCGACGTGGCATGTGAACGCGCCGTGCCAGTCGTCGTGTCCGCGCTCGCGATCGCCGCGATTGTCTTGCCCGCCGCGATTTTCCCCGACAGCGCCGGGCTCGAGAACCTTCGCCCATTGGCGGTCACCATGCTTGGCGGACTAGCGAGCCTGGTCGTAGTCCAAGCCTTCGTGCTACCGGCGCTGCTCGTTGGTTCCGGGAGGCGTTGGAGCGCGAGCCAGCGGCCCGGCACCGGCGACGACCAGCAATCACGGCGCGAGATCAGCGCCCGCGCGTAGATGCCAGCGGAGGGATAACCGATGTTTACCAAGATCGCCATCTGCATCGGAGCCGCTGCTCTCGCGGTCCTGGCAGGCTGCGGACACCAGGCGCCGACGCTCAGGCCGCCTGCGACGCTGACCAAGATTCCTGGGTCTGCCGTCCAGCAAGTGCAGCTATCAGGTGTTGCCGTGCGCGATTTGGGCATCGCGACCACCGCCGTCCGCGTGGCGACGGTCGCCGTCGGCGATAAGAGCGCGCCGCGCGAGGTCATTCCCTATGCCGCCGTGGTCTATGACACCCGTGGCTCGTCCTGGGCCTACGTAGTGATCGCACCGCGGACATACCGGCGCGAGCCCATCACAGTCATCGACATCCGCGGCGCCACCGCGGTCCTGGCCAAGGGACCGGCCGTGGGCGCGGCGGTGGTCACAGTGGGAGCTCCTGAGTTGTTGGGCACGGAATACAACATCAGCGGTGAGCAGTGACAGCGACTTCTCAGCCGGCGGACAGCTCTGATGGGTCGCGCCGAGGGGCCCAAACACGGCGCACCCTGATGCGCTGGGTCATCAGCTCAAGCATGAGGTTCCGTTTCCTTGTGGCCGCCGCGGCCGCATGCCTGATGGCGGCGGGCATCATGTTGCTGCCCCAGATGCGCATTGACGTGTTTCCAGAATTCGCGCCTCCTCGCGTGCTGATCCAAACCGCCTGCGTCGGCCTGTCGACGTCCGACGTCGAACAGCTCGTGACCGTGCCGCTCGAAGCGGCCCTGAGCGGCATAGCTGGCGTTGACGACCTCCGGTCCAAGTCCGTGCCCCAGCTCTCCTCGATCGAGCTGCTGTTCAAGCCGGGGACGAACCTGCTACGGGCGCGCCAGCTCGTGCAGGAACGCCTGGCGACCGTGACGCCTACCCTGCCGACCTGGGCGGCGCCTCCGGTCATGCTCGCACCTGTCTCCGCGACTGGGCGCGCCATGCAGATCGGCATGACGTCGAAGAGCCATTCCCTGATCGAAATGTCCATGACTGCCTACTGGACGATCCGAGCACGGCTGCTGAGGGTCCCAGGCGTGGCGAACGTGGCCATCTGGAACGAGCGGCTCAAGCTCATGACGGTTCAGGCAGAACCGTCGAAGCTCGCCGCTGACCACATCCCGCTCAGCAGGGTGATGCAAGCGACCTCCGACGCTGTCGATTCAGGCTTGCTCAAGTTCTCCACCGCGGCTGTGATCGGGACTGGCGGGTACATCGAGACGCCGAACCAGAGGCTGAGCATCCGCAACGTCCTACCGATCGTGACGCCCGCCGACCTGGCCGGCGTTCCGCTCGGCAAGACGCCGACCGGCAAGCACATACAGCTGGGCGATGTCGCACAGGTTGAGTACGCCCATCAGCCGCTGATCGGCGATGCGATCGTTGACGGCAAGCCGGGTTTGCTCCTGGTGGTCGAGAAGCTCCCCTGGGCGAACAGCCTGCGGATGACTGCCGGCGTCGAACGGGCGATCAAGGAGCTTGAGCATGGCCTGCCCGGAATCAAATTCGACACGAAGGTGTTCCGCCAGGCCGACTTCGTCAGGCTCGCGATCTCCAATCTCAGCGAGGCGCTCGTACTCGGGTTCATCCTCGTAGTCGTCATTCTGTCGCTGTTCCTATTCGAGTGGCGGGTCGCGCTGATCAGCATCCTGACGATTCCGCTCTCGCTCATCGTCACCATTCTCGTGCTGCACTTGCGCGGCGCCACCATCAACACCATGACGCTGGCCGGCCTGGTCATCGCGCTTGGCGCGGTTGTCGACGACGCGATTATCGACGTCGAGAACATCACAAGGCGGCTGCGCGAAGAACGACGCGGCGGTGGCAACCGGTCAACCGCCGCGGTGATCTTGAGGGCTTGCCTGGAAGTGCGAAGCCCGATCGTGTACGCGACATTCATCATCGTCGCCGCGTCGATTCCGGTATTCCTGCTCACCGGGCTGACAGGAGCATTCTTCCGGCCACTCGCGCTCTCCTACACGCTTTCGATCGCCGCGTCGATGCTCGTAGCGCTGACCGTCACTCCTGCGCTGGCGCTGATGATGCTGCACGACACGCCCATCGAGCGCAGGGCCACGCCCCTGGTCGGCTGGCTGCAACGGGTGTACTCGGCGGCACTGTCGCGCATCATCGTCCGCCCGATTGCCGTTTACGCGGTCTTCGCCGCCGTCACGCTCACGGGCATCGCCATCTATCCGAGTCTCGGCCAGTCGCTGTTCCCAGGGTTCAAGGAGCGCGACTTCCTCATCCACTGGGTCGCACCGCCAGGAACCTCGACCGCCGAGATGGAACGCACCACCACGAAGATCAGCAAGCAATTGCTGGCGATTCCCGGCGTGCGCAGCGCCGGGGCGCACATTGGCCAGGCGCTCCTCGGCGAGGAAGTCGCGGGCGTCAACCTGGGGGAGATCTGGATCAGCCTGTCGCCCGACGCCGACTACGCCATGGCGCTGCGGAAGATTCACGCGGTTACGAATCGCTACCCGGGACTGTACCGGGAGGTGCAGACGTACCTCGACGAGCGGATAGAAGAGGTGCTGACCGGCGGGAAAGCGCCGATCGTGGTGCGCCTGTACGGCGAGGACCTGCGGACGTTGCGCGCGAAGTCGGATCAGATTCTCCGGATCGTCAAGTCGGTGCCAGGCGTCGTGGACGCGAACCGGGACATCTCCATGGACGTGCCGCAGATCGACGTCACCGTCGATCTCGCTAAAGCTCGCCAGTACGGGCTGAAGCCTGGTGACGTGCGCAGGGACGCGGCCACGCTCGTGGCGGGCGAAGAGGTCGGGGACATTTTCCGCGGCGGAAGAGCGTACGACACTGTGGTCTGGAGCCCGGAGAGTACAAGGCGGAGCTTCACTGACATCGAGCGCCTGCCGATCGACACCCCCTCAGGTCGCCAGATTCCGCTGGGCGCAGTCGCCAGCGTTGCACTGCGGCCGAATCCGAACGCCATCGAACGCCAGGGCGGCTCGCGGTACCTCGACGTCAACGCCGGCGTGTCGGGCCGTGACCTGGGTTCGGTGGTTCAGGACGTCACCATGAGGCTGGCGTTGCTGCACCTGGATCGCGGATATCACTTCGAGGTACTCGGCGAGTACCGGGAACGGCAAGCGGCGCAGAGTCGGCTGCTGGAATCCGCGATCATCGCCGGCGTGCTGATCCTGCTGCTGCTTGAGGCCTCGTTCCGACGATGGCGGCTCGCCGTGCTCGCATTCTTGACCCTGCCAATGTCCCTGGTCGGCGGCATGCTTGCCGTCTGGGGAACCGGCGGGATCATCTCGCTCGGCTCGCTCGTCGGGTTCTTCACGGTGTTCGGTATCGCGGCGAGGAACGGCATCCTGCTGATCAACCACTGCCAGCACCTCGAGGAAGACGAGGGCATGACCTTCGGGCTCGCTCTTGTCTTGCGGGGCGCGCGCGAGCGGCTGTCTCCGATCTTGATGACGTCGCTGGCCACGGGCCTCGCGCTGGTTCCGCTTGTAGTGCTCGGCGAGCGGCCAGGGCACGAGATCGAGTACCCGCTTGCGGTTGTCATCCTCGGCGGTCTCGTGACCTCCACGCTGCTCAACCTGCTCGTCGTCCCGTCGCTGTACCTGCGTTTCGGTCATCCTCGGCGCGATCGCGAGCTGCGGAGGGCTGATGTCAGCCCAACCATCCCCCTGCAGGGAGGCCACTGATGCTCACGACGCACCATCTACGGCCAGCGATCGCGATCGGCTTGATCGGCGCGGCCGCGCTGTCCGGATGCGGAACGGCGGACTCCGGCGGCGCGTCGCACCACTCGCGGCGCAACGTTGCCCACTCGGCGGGAGGGCAGCCGACGTTCTCCCATCCGCTGCGGATCCGCAATTCGATGTTCCCGCTCCGTCCAGGCATGGAGTTCGTCTACAGCGGAAGGATCGTCGAAGGCGGCAAGTCAACGACGCACAGTGTCCGGTTCACGGTTACCGACCTCAGCAAGGTCGTCGACGGCGTGCGGACCGCCGTCGCTTGGGACCGCGACTTCCAGGCGGGCGAGCTCACCGAGCAGGAGCTCGCTTTCTTCGCCGAGGACGACAAAGGAAACGTCTGGAACTTCGGTGAATACCCGGAGGAGTTCGAGGACGGCAAGTTCACCGGCGCCCCTGACACGTGGATCAAGGACACCGCGGGCGCCTATGGCGGCCGGCACATGCTGGCCAGGCCCGCGGTCGGGGCCCAGTACCGCGAGGGGCTTGTCCCGACGATCAAGTTCAATGACATGTCCAAGGTCACGGCCACGGGCCGGAAGACCTGCGTGCCGACCGGGTGCTACCGCGGCGTGCTGCTGGTGACGGAGTGGAGCCCGAACGACTCGGCTGGCGGAACGCAGCTGAAGTACTACGCGCCCGGCGTGGGCTTGGTCAGGGTCGGTGCTCATGGTGGCGATTCGCGCGAATACCTCACGCTCGCTGCCGTCCGGCATCTTGACAGTGCGGGCATTGCCGCCGTGAGGAAGGCCGTGCTGGCCATGGAGCGGCGCGCGTACCGCATCAGCGCCGTGTACAGGCAGACGAGACCGGCAGTCCGGCGCTGACGGCGGCCCGCTCGTCAGCTCGCCAGGCCGCACTGGAAGGCGTACGCGACGAGCTGAGCCCGGTCCCTGGCTCCGGTCTTGGTCAGCAGATGATTGATGTGCGTCTTGATAGTGGCGTTGGAGAGGACGAGCTTGGCGCCAATCTCCGCGTTCGAGAGCCCTTCCGCGACCGCCGATAGCACGTCGATCTCCCGGCGAGTGAGCCCATCTGCCCTCGGATCAGGCAGGTGCGTCGCGGCCGGGAAGCCTGCCCGCTCGCCGCGAGTGAATGCCTCGACCAGCCGGCGCTGGACGGACGGGTCGAGCTGAGCTTCCCCGGCGGCCACGGCGGTCAGGGCCTGGTAGATCTCGCCAGCCCCTGCGTCTTTAGTGAGAAAGCCGAGCGCCCCAGCGCGCAGCGCCGTGGAGACCGATTCGTCGTCGCAGTACGCGGTCAGGGCGACGACGCGGACGTGCGGCCGCGCCTGCACGATCTGCCTGGTCGCCTCGATGCCGTCGCAGCCCGGCATGCTGAGGTCCATCAGTACGATGTCGGGCTCGGTGCTCAATGCCAGGCGCACCGCCTCGTTCCCGTCGGCTGCCTTGCCGGCGACCACTATCCCAGGCAGCAAGCTGAGCAGCAGGGCAACCCCGTCCCTGACGATCTTCTGATCGTCCGCTACCAGCACCCGAATGGGACTAGTTGCGCGAGCACGCGACATCGGAGCCCTCCTGCGCATGCTGGTGCGCTGGCAACCGCAGCCGCACGGTGAAGCCGCGCTTCGTGCGTCCCACGTCCAGGTGCCCGCCTAGCGACTCGGCTCGTTCGGCCATGATGGTGAGGCCGAGCCGGCTGGACGGCAAGTCCGCATCAAGCTGATCCCCGCCGCTGTCCGAGATTGCGACCTCGACGTCCTCGGCGGTCCAGGTCACCCGGACCGTCACGCGGGCGCCGCGGCCCGCGTGCTTCGCGACGTTGGTCAGCGCCTCCTGCGCCGTGCGGTACACGGTCAGCGCGGCATCCTGGCTGAGCGGCTGCGGCGTGCCCTCGACCCGATACGAAATGGGCAGGCCCATGGCCGCCGCGCTCTGCGAGACGAGGCTCGGCAAGCCAGCTGGCCCAGGGGCCTCCTCCTCCCTGAGCATCTGCAGGGCCCTGCGGGCGTTCAGCATGCCGATGCGGGTCAGCCCGTGAGCGGAGCTGATCTGCTCGACGAGCTTGGCGCCCGCTCCCGCTCCGATGGCCGTTAGGCGTGCGTTCTCCAGCTGCATGGACAGAGCGCCAAGGCTGTGGGCGAGCACATCATGCAACTCCCTGGCCAGCCTGGTTCGCTCGCCCAGGGCGGCGGCGTGCTCGCGGGCTTCGCTGGTTGCGGCCTCCTGCACGCGCAAGGCCGCCTCCTTTGCCAGCATCGCCTCGGCGTGGCGACGAGCTTCCAGGCTGCCAGCCGCGAAGGCCGAGATTATGAACAGGAAACTAAATCCGAGCAAGACAGACATGACCGCGCTGGTCGGCGCCGGGGAATCGTGTGCCTCCGCCACTCCGATCGCCCCCACGACGGGGATGGCCGCGAGCAGCGCGATGCGCCGCGGTACTCGCAGCGCGAGTCCTGCCAGTGCGACGTAGCCGATGACGAAGCCCCCATCCGACCACCAGTCAAGTACCGCGCTGCACAGTCCCACCCCGGCGAGAGCGGGCGCCGTTATCCGCGGATCAGCGACCTGGCGTGAGAGCGCTACAGCCGAGAGCAGCGCGGCCGCCGCCAGCAGGGAAACAGTGACCGGTCCGGCGGCTCCGCTGGGTAGCCCGTCATCAGCGATGATCCCGGCGCCGACGCCGATCATCGTTATCGCGGCCAACGGCATTAGCCACAATCGCTGATCCCGTTTGTTGGCAACGAGCACCTTCATCGCCCCCCAAGGCCTCAGGAACTTCTGCCGCTCTCTCACAGCGACGCAGCCTGCACTGTCTGGTCCGACAGAATCAGTATGCGATGACCGGCCGTAAGGGGACAGAGGCAACTCTGCCCGCCATTGCAATGATTTGATGCTTATGGCCGCCAGAATCGCGAGCGGTAGCGCGCTCACGGAACTGCGATCTAGCTGCGGGTTCATGCCGCTGTCATGCCGCGATCACGTGCCGACAACGCGGCACGTCCTATAGTCACCAAACCCAGGCCCGGGACCGGGCAACTCAAGGAGACAGGCATGCTCGTACACCTGACCAGACGTGCTCGCAGGGACCTTGGCGGCTGCCTGGTCTGGGTCTGCTTAGCGGCATGCTTGCCAGCAGGGCTCACGCTCGTACTGGCCGGGATCGCCGGCTTCGGAGCCGACTCCGCCGTCGTCCGCCTGCCAGCCAAGCCCGGGCACGTGCGGTTCGCTGAGGCAACCACGCCGCGGCCATCGCCGCGTGACCTCGTGATCGCCGCTTACGAAGGGTACTGGCGGGCCACGGACGAGGCGCTGGCGTCGCAAGACCCCGCGAGGGCGCGCACGATCATGGCAGGCTATGTGCCGCGGCACGTGCTCAGTGTGCTGGTGAGGGGTCTCAAGGCGCTCTGGCGGCAGGGCGAGGTCGGCTACGGCACCCCGGTGTTCCACATCATGAGCGTGAAGATCACTGGGAGCGGTACGGCCGCCGTGCACGACTGCCTCGATCTCAGTCACGCGGGATTTGAGAATCAGCAGACCGGCCAGATCGTCGGCGTATTCGGTCAATCGCACGACTTCATGATCACCACACTCGCGCGCCAGCGCGGGCGCTGGCTGGTCACTGGGGCGATGCCGGTGGTTCAGACATGCGCGTACTGATCCGGGCCGGCAACGCTCCGGCCATCCTGCTTCCCGCCTTCGTGGTGGCCCTGCTCGTGGTGGCGGGCTGGTCCGGGCTCGCGAGTGAGGCTCGGGCAGCGTCCGCCGCGCGAGTCGGCCAGGGCACCTGCTATCCCGTGAACCTCACCTGGATCTGCGTCTATACCGCAAACCAGGGCGGGAGTCGCGGGACAGACGGCGACTCGTCGACGGTCACGTGCTCGTATACGAAAGCGCCTGCCAGCGTGCTGGACGCGACGGGGACGGGGGCGCCGGCGCACGGGTACCAGTGGGACATCTTGACCTGCCCAGGCGCGGAGCCTGGTTCGCTCGGCGATCAGCTTGTGCAGGTGAACAAGCGGACCGGCGCCCCCGCCATCAGCCCGTTCGAGATCCTCAGGATCGGGATCGGCGTGCTGCGGGTGCCGACTCTCGCCGCGGCGACCGCGCCACCGCGCGGCAAGGACGGTCTCGTCGGCTTGCCCGAGTGGTACTGGGTCCCCCGAGGTCAGTGGCATGCGGTCCGCGTGACCGTCAACGCCGGGCCGGTCTGGGCAAAGGCGAACGCCAGTCCGACCCGGCTCAGTTACGTGCCGGGCGGCGGCATGAACTCGGTGAGCTGCGCCGGGCCTGGCACTGCGTTCAACCGCTCACAGCGTTCGGCGCGGCAGCGAACCGATTGCTCTTACACCTACGCCGAACCATCGCGCGGCCAGCCGGGCAACGCCTACCAGGCCGGCGTGTTCGTCACGTGGACCGTGAGCTGGACAGGCTCGGGCGGCGCGGGTGGCGTCATTACGAACGGCTATACCACGGGAACCGCGTTCGGCGTCCGGGTAGCCCAGGCCGAGGCTCTGGTGACGACGCCGTGAACGCCCGCCAGGGACCGCCGATTGGAGCCGCCTTCCATCCAGAGGCCGACTTGAGCTTCGACGGCGCCAGCGGACCGGCAGGCGGGCGGATCACCTTGGCGCGGCTGCCGCGCCGCCGCCGACCGGGAATGATCGCGCTAGCGGCTGCCCTAGTGGGCGCGGGCGTCCTGGCGAGCATCGCCGTTTACTCAGAAACGAACCACCGCGAGCCTGTGCTCGTCGCGAAGGCCAATGTGGCCGCTGGCGCACTGATAACACCCGCCGACCTCGGCACCGTCAGCGTGTCGGTGAGCGGCGGCGTCCGCGTGATCCCGGCTAGCCAGTTCAGGCAGGTCGTCGGGCAGGTCGCAGGGTCCGCCCTGCATCCAGGGATGTTGCTGACCGCCAGCGAGCTCGCCACCAAGCGCCCGCCCGCACCTGGGCAGGTGCTCGTGCCGCTGGCGATGCGGCCGTCGGCGCTGCCCGCCAGCGGGCTGCGGGCGGGCGATCACGTGCTCATCGTCCCCACCCCGGGCGCCCAGGGCCAGTCCGGGTCCGCAGTCGCCGCCCCGGCGCTCGGCGGCCCGGTCGCAGGGATCGTCGAGGCCGTCAGCACGGCGACCAGCACCGAAGGTTTTGGCGTGGTGGACATCCTCGTGCCGTACAAGAGCGGGCCGAGCCTCGCCGCGCAGGCCTCGACCGGCCAGTTCGCGTTGATCGTCACGCTCAGGAGCTTGTCGTGAGCCTCTACGCGCTGGTCTCGCCGGGAGGGGCTGCGGGCGTCACGACGACGGCGCTCGCGCTGACGCTGACCTGGCCGGGGCCGGTCATCGTGGCCGAGTGCGACCCGGCTGGCGGCGCGATACTCGCCGGACTGTTCGCAGGGCACCTGCGCGCGCCGCGCGGCCTGCTTGGAGTCGCGTTCGAGGCAGGGCACGGGGTCGCGTCACTCTCGGCCGCTCCTGGCGGTCACCTGGCCGCGCTCGACGGCAGCGGCAGCAGGATGCTCCTCGCTGGCTTGTCCGACCCGCGCCAGGCACGTGGCCTGGCGCCAGCGTGGCCGGCCATCGCGCGGCTGCTCGCGAGCCAGCGGTGCGACGTGATCGCGGATTGCGGCAGGCTCGACGCAGGCAGCGCCCAGCCGACCAGCGTCATAGCCAGCGCCGCGGTCGCTGTTATGGTGATCCGCCCGACGCTGCGGCAGGTCTGCGCGGCGCGGCCGCGGATCGAGATGCTGTGTGAGCTGCGCGGC